>Ga0213830_1000099_pt1 | contig 153664 bp, 126 predicted proteins | sample SWATP11_FD_161661 | JGI IMG/M metagenome (GOLD analysis project Ga0213830, IMG submission 161661) | Coastal seawater microbial communities from Marineland, Florida, United States - SWA TP1 #1 | ecosystem: Environmental > Aquatic > Marine > Coastal | place: USA: Florida | collected 2016-08-06 | reverse complement strand
TTCTTTATTCCAATCCTATCAATGTAATCCCAGTAAGGTTAATTGTTGGCAAACATTCAAATATATCTTCAATTGACGATCTTTTAAAAAAGAAGTTTTGCCTACCTAAAGGCTATTCATTTTCTACTAATATCGAAAAAAAGCTTAAACCATATCATTTGATTATTGTTAACGCCAAAGGAAGTCAAGGCTGTCTTAACCAAGTAAAAAAAGGCTGGAGTGACGTTACTTTTTTAAATGGTTATTACAATGCGGCAGCGATTGAACAGCGCTATGGTAGCAAAGAATATTTTGTTATTTTGCCTGAGGTTATTGATACTGTAACTCTTCATCTTATTGTTTCTAAAACGTCTCCGCAGGCGAAGCAGTTGATTACAGTATTTAACCAGAGTTTATCTGAACTTAAACATATTGGGATAAAAGCACGAATTGATGAGCAATATATAAAGTGGTTAACAACAAATAAAAATGAACAGTTATAGAACTGATCTTCATCTACTGTTCCTGTAACATGAAAAGACAGTTCAAAAAATACAGAGCGAAGAGAAAATATCTCCTAGGTTGAGCGACGCCAATTGGTATTGAACAATCAGTGTCGCTGTACGAAAAGGGGGCAGAATAGTCATCGGCGTTGAAATAGCTGCTGATGCCAGAAAACAGGCTGTCTAACGCATAATTTGGAAAAGATTTGAATGTTTCTGTAACTTCTTCTAATAAAGTACTGTTTGCCGTCAAAATTGGAGCAACTAGCATGTATTTAAAACAGTTCGAACCCATAATACGAAATATTGAATCATCACGTTCATTAAGTGAATTATCACGACAAACCTTATTAGCTATGGCGCTGATATGGGGGAGCTTTATTTTGTTAGTGGCAACTAATTGCTTTAGTTATGGTATGTTGGTTACTAAGGAAAACTACAGTTTTCATCAATCTTTTCAATGGGCTTTCAGTTTCTGGTGGAAATGGGCGATTCTTAGCCCGATGATACTGCCGCAAATTAATCAAGTGCGTGGTAAGTTGTTGCCAATTAAAATGCTTTTGGCATTATTACCTAAGGCGATACAATTCTCGCTGGGGGCGATAGCACTGTCTATTCTAGCTATGATAATGCTTGGTCACTACACTAATTTTGAGCAACTATTTGTAATTGTGGGTAAGAAGCTATTTAGCGATTTCTATTTTGGCCTTCTGATTTATGCTGCAATTTTGATCACTGGCTGTTTAATTATTTGGAGTCGCCAGTTGAGAGAAACTGACGATAAGCAAACACTTCAACAAACACCTCAGCAATCCTATATTCAGCACCTAATGGCTGCTAAAGGTAACAGCAAAGTATTGGTGGCGGTTAAAGACATAAGCCATATCACAGCAGCGGGCAACTATTTAGAGTTGCATACTGAAGACGGCCAATATTTGCTACGCCAGACCATGAAGGGAATGCAGCAGCAGCTCGATCCCGGAGCGTTCGTGCGAATTCATCGTTCAACCCTAGTGGCGGTCGATCAGATTCAATCTATCAGTAATCGAGCTTGTGGAGACTATTTAGTAACTCTGAAAAGTGGCACTAAATTAGTGAACAGCAAGAGTTATCGTAATGCACTAAAATCCTTAGTTAAGCCACCACAAGCAGCTTAAGTGTAGTTTAGAAGCGGAAGCTATAATTCAACTTGGCGACGTAATGGGTGTCCAATGACTGGAAGCCATTAATGGTATCTTGCATATTGTGATTGACTACAATAGTGAAAGATTGCGCTGCGCTTGGTTGATATCGTACGAGACTATTAATGCCCAGCCGTTTTGAGCTGTTATCAAATTGCGCGGTAGTGATCCAAGACCAGTCAGAAGTAATGGCCAGTTCGCTATTGAAGCGATATAAGCGAGCGATAAAGTCTCCCTCTTGCAAACTGGCATCGGTTTGTTGCCATTCGGTAGATAATAGCAACCGTACCCATGGACGCCAGTTGAGTTTAATGTGGAGCATGTCGCTGGTTCCTGAGAAGAAATCGCCAGCTTCATAGTTAAAGTCGAATGATAACGGTTTATGGCTAGGGGTTATAAAACGCAAGCCATAGCGTGTTGTATCGTAACGGCCAGGGCTTATTACAACATCCCCAAAGATATTGAAGTTGTGCTCAATGACTTGGCTGTCGGTTACCAATCTGGGAGCAATATAGTAATCATTGGTAAAGCGCAGCGTTGCAGGGTAGAAACGTGCTTCTTTGTTAAGTAAACGACCTGATAAGTCTGTTACATAGTAGGCGTCTATCCATGGGCTCCAGTGACGAATAGCGCTATTGTTAAGCCGTACCATATGGCCGTAGCTTAAGTCGGTACGTCGGATAGCGTTGCGGTTGACGAAACCTATCTTTGGATCAAAGTTCGCACCAATCGATTTATGACGCAAGCTTACATAAAGGTCATCATTGGGGTAGGCAAGTGTTAGACCATAGGCGCTATTATCAGAGGCTTCGCCATTGCTGCTAGATTCTTGGTACCAAAGGTTACTTTGAATCGTTTTTCCGTCAAACGCATCACTATTGCGAAAGTTAAAGTCTGCACCCCAGAGGCTTGCAGAAGACTGGTCGTAAGGGTTGCCTCTAGTTGTGATCACTCCTAGGGTAGATTCATCAAAGATGTTGGCTGTTAAACGACCAACGAAGATATTCTCTTTTTCGCCTGCAACTTCTGAGTCTTGCCACACATTGAGTAAACCGTAGTTAAAACCATTGATGCGGCCAGTGAGCTTTACGCCTGCGTCAATATCGAGTGGCTTACCTTGGCTGTCTAATCCAATTTTTCGTGAGAAAAAGGGACGACCGTTGCCAGTCAAGCCTCCAAATTCGAAGATGTCTACATCTTGAAGGAAAAAGCTACGCTTTTCCGGTAAGAACACCGAAAATTGCGTTAAGTTAATCACTCGTTCATCGACTTCAGTAGCAGAAAAATCAGTATTAAGTGTCGCTGCAAGCGTCAAATCAGGAGAGGGTTTGTAGAACAGATCTAACGAGGGTTCCAGTTTAAACTCCGAGGTATCGCTTTGTTTATGGTTTAGATCTTTAGCCGTAAAAGAGGTTTTTATTTCGATACCTTTGCCGCTGGTCTTTACCTGTGGACTGTTGATTTTTCCGCTCGCTGCTGGAGCCATTTCCCAACTGTCTATTCCTCGGGAAGACCAGGCAATAACCTCTTGATGGCGGCGAATAAGGCGTCCAAAATTGATACCCCATTGTTCGCTTTGGGGATCAAAAGATAAAGAGTGGTAGGGAATACGCATTTCTACGCTCCAGCCTTGTTCATTAATCTGTGCGTCACCTTGCCAAATTGTTTGCCAGTCACTGTGAAACGCATCATTCTCAATCAGCGCTTCACGACGAATGCCATTGGGGTTAAGTTGAAAGAAGGCACCAGTTCGTTGACTATTGAACGCATCAATGGTGACATGAAATTGATCATCTGTTTCAGTACCTTTACCTTGAATGAACTGACTCGCCAAAACTTTACTCGGCTCATCAAATAATTGTGCTCCTATATATAGGCTGTCTTCACTGTAGAAAACCAACACTTTTGTCGGCATGCTCGGTTCTTTGTACTCATTGGGCTTAACCTGATGAAAGTCTTCAATAGTTTGCGCATGCTGCCAAATGGCATCATCTAACTGCCCGTCGATAATTACTTGTGTGTCAGCAATTGATAAATGAGGAGCTACTGACAGCTTGTATTGAAATGACCTGTCTGAAGCAAATGCCAACACGGTCGGTGCCAACATAGTCGTTAGTATCGTCGCTACTAGTTTCATACATTTTCCTTAACTGCAAAAATCTAGTGCAGATTAAGTGGCGACAGGTGATAATTCTAAGCAATTGGGATAAGTAGAAGTTATTTGTGATGAAATAATGGGGCATCGTTTGAGCCGTGTTAGATACACGTTACAACTATCAGGATTTTAGGTAACAAACATGCGAGCATACAATCATCTGCATCTATGAGTGTGTTTACCTCTTATGGTAATTCTCAGCCATGTCGGCCAGTACTTTTCCAACGGCTACTCGTAAATCTTCGGGTGCTACCACGATAGCGTCGGGCCCTAGCCTAAGAATATCTATTACGATATGACTATGTTTGCCAGCGGGTAGGCTAACATGTGTCCATCCTTCTTCATCTGTTGAGATCACATTCGTGTGCTGGCGTACATAGGGGGAGCTGAAGTAATGGAGTAATTTTAGGCCTTTGCTGGTGAGTTTTAGTTGAATATTGTTGGGATACAGGCTCTTTTCGAGCGTAGTTGTGGAGTTTTTCCAGTAGCTGGACAAGTTAAAATCAGCATTCAGTTCGAATACTTGGTTGAGCACAGACAGCTGTTTTATTCTTGATACCTTAAAGGTTTTAATCTCATCATCGTTGTTAGCAACGAGATACCAGACTCCGCTCTTTAGCACGAGTCCATAAGGTTCTATCGTTCGCGTTCGACAGGTGCGCCAGCTTTGATATTCTATTTCTATTCTCTGTTGATTCCATGCGGCTGACATAAGTTGCGGCAGGTAATCAACCTCCTCATGTTCAGAAAACCAAGCGGGTGAATCGAGCAGAAAGCAAGAATGAAAACGCTCGGCATCATCTCTTAAGTGTTTTGGCAGAGCTGCTAAAAGTTTAAGCCGGGCTTCTGACATAGCAGGGGCTAACCCGAGTTTTTCTGCCGGATCAGAAAGACCTAACAAGAATAAAGATTCGGCTTCAGATTTTGATAAACCGTTGAGCTGAGTGCGGTATCCATCGAGCAGCTGATAACCACCATTGCTGCCTTGTTCACTATAAACCGGAATACCAAGGCCACTGAGGGTTTCTATGTCGCGATAGATGCTGCGTACGGATACTTGACACTCTTGAGCTAATTCACCCGCGGTAACTCGGCCTTTAGATTGCAGTTTCATCAGTATGGTTAATAGCCGGCTGGCGCGCATTTGGAATTCTCGAAAATAATTGCAATTTTATAATTTAAACCTGACAAAAATTGTCAGGTATGGTCACTATAGTGTGATTGATTTTACACAGCAATAGGAAATTACTATGACAAATCAATCACCCATTCTTTTTCATGCGCCTCAGTCTCGCTCACTTAGTGTGCTGTTTTTGCTGAAGGAATTAGATATTAAATTCGACTTACATGTGCTGAATATGCGCAATCAAGAAAATTTGAAACCCGAATTCTTGGCGGTCAATCCGCTTGGAAAAGTGCCCGCTTTAACGCACAACGAAGCCGTAGTAACGGAGCAAGTGGCGATTTATATGTATCTTGCTGATTTATATTCGTTGGGCAATCTGGCTCCTGCAATTGATGACCCGCTGCGGGGCTCTTATGTGCGTTGGCTTACTTTCTATTCGGGCTGCTTTGAACCTGCACTTTGTGACAAAGGACAAAATCGTGAACCTGGCCCTAGAAATATGAGTCCTTATGGCGAATTTGATGCTGTAATTGGTGCAGTGCAGGCGCAACTTGAGCAAGGGCCTTATTTATTGGGAGATAGATTCACAGCGGCAGATTTACTTTGGGGCACTGCGTTGTGGTGGTGTACTTCGTTTGGCTTGGTTGAGTCTACACCTGCAATTAAACGCTATTTAGAGCAAATTGTACGTCGCACAAGCTTTATTGAAGCCAATAAGATAGATGCGGATCTAGTTGCGAAGCAGGAGGCTGAGCAAGAAAGAGCGCTTAGCGTTTAAATGCTGATTTTTTGCCATGCATTGAGTTTTTCTATTGAGCCAGTCTCAAGTGCAAATATTGGGAAACATGAATGCTTGGCCCTATAACTCCAAACACCGTCAGATACTGTATTTAATGCTCTACTGGTTTCTTGACGCTTAAAACAAACAACAAACAATAAACAAAATAAACAAAGGGGTCAATAAACAAAGAGGTCGGTGACAAATAATTCTCATTTGTCACCGACCCTTTATTAGACCCTTTATTAATACTTTATTAATATCAATCACTTTTATTCAATTGGCAGCAAGTTATTCTCGCTCTTAATTTCTCTCAAAATTCTAGTTAATTCCGGGATCAGTGCCTTATGGCGTTTATGCAAAAATAAATACATAGGCTCTACAGCAAGTGTTTGAGGTGTGGAATGTATATTTTCTAGGGCAAGCTTATTTATCATTTGGCGACCAAATTTTCGACTGTAAATTGCAATGTCGAAGCGATTAGCATCGAGTAATTTAAATAATGTTTCCTGATCTACTACTCCTGCACTACCAGGTTTTCCTTCTAGATTTTCTTCTATAATCTTCCAACCTATTATATAGCCCGTATTGTATGTGGATAAGCTTTCCCAACCATTAGGAAGTGTTAAGTTCTCAACTTTACTAAAAGCGACAAATTCCATCTCATACAGTGGTTCAGGTACTATTAGAAGATTAGGGTAAAGTAAGCCTATGCTTGAAACACGGATGAATTCTCCATCTGAAACGCCATTATTGGCATCTTTTAAAGAACGTTCTGCAGGTCTTTTTTCTATCGTTATGCTTCTGTCTAAGCGAGAAAATGCTTCTTTAAGTAAAACATCAAAATAGCCGTTATTCTGAGGGGTAGAAAATGGTGGGTCACACCAAGTAGTCAAAACCAACTGAGGTGACGCTAGAACATAAGAAGTAAATGATATCAATACAATGAAAATACAAGATCGCACTAATTACCTCTTATAAGAAATGCTTTAGTAACATAATTATAGACAGGTTAAATGCTTTAACAAATCCCCTTAATTCGACATTTTAGGATACTGGATATCGAATTAAATCTGGAATGTAATATCCGAATTCGTACTTATCAAGCGTTTAAAATAAGCCTATTGCTCAGTGTTAGTGTGTGAATTCTCGTTTTCTGCTTGCTCAGTTAGCTTCGCTCTTTCCGCTTTAGCAATATATTTAGGTTTATTGCTTTTATGCAGCTTGGCATTTGCTTTTTTCTTCTTAGCTAGCAGAGTGGTTTTGATTTTCTTCTTACGGTTCATTAAATATTTTGTTTATCAGTACTAGAAAAATTAAACTTGTGAGTTTTTATTTTATCAAGATTAAAGTGGTATTACCCACAAAAAGTTAACTCGCCAATTACGCCTATCTTTGCTCATACACCTTCGGGCGCAAATCCACCTATGAAGCGTGCCAGCGTATTCAATTGTAAACATGTCTATGTATGCAAAAAACACTCGCTTTCGACGGTTCGAGCGACTGGTATTTTTCAAAATGAATGGGGGATAAATAATACCATTTGTACTAATGATAGCTACAAAACAGCTAACCCCCATATTTACTTTTATCCCGAATTCACATATCCTCGTTGCGTTGTCATTTATGAGATATTCATGTTGAATCCACTTTCTAAAGTCTTAGTTGTTGTTGCTATGCTGATTGCCTTTGTTGGGCAAGCATTGGCTAATACGTCTATGTCTTGTGAAATGTCGGCTAAATCTCACCAACCTTATATGACAATGGAACATGTTGATATGGATCATTCCTCTATGAGCCATGACAGCATGGAGCATTCAATGATCAATGTCAGTAACATGCAAAGTCACGAAGAGTGCTGTGGAGCCGATTGTGCATGTCCGGTAAGTGCCTGCACAGCATTAAGTATTGTTAGTTCAGCACCGAGTACTGGCCTTTTGGCGCGCCTGAGTGAAGGCGTGATGCTTCAGCACGTTAGCCAGCCCAAATCAATTTCTTCTACTCTATTTCGTCCACCGATTTTCGCCTAACGCAGGGTTAGTGCGTCCGCTTTTTGTCAAAAGCGAGTGTCACGCACGTTGTTAAGTTTATAGATTAAGCGTAAATGCGCTTTAAATTATCCAGATTTTCTGGGGGCGAAATGATTACTAACTATTTGAAAATAACCATATTGGCGTTGTTTTTATCAACACCTGTGCATACACAAGCACTAGCGCAAGAAAACACCGCAAAATCACAAGATAGCTCGGTGAAATCATCGGCGTTATTCGTTTATAAAACCCCGACTTGCGGATGTTGCAAGAAATGGATAAGCCACATAACCGAACAGGGAATTGTCGCTTATTCAAAAGACTACATCAGCATTGATTTTATTAAGAGTAAGTATGGCATCAAGCCAAACCACCGTTCTTGCCATACCGCTGTAACGAAAGACGGGTTCGCATTCGAAGGGCATGTACCTGCCAAGTATATTCAACAATTTCTTTCTGAGCAGCATCCCAATGCCATTGGCTTGTCTGTACCTGCAATGCCGTTAGGCTCACCCGGAATGGAAGTTGGTGACCGATTCATGCCGTACAAAATACTGCTTCTCAAAAAAGACGGCACGGGTGAGGTATATGCGTACGTTAATACTTATGAGGAACAGTTTTAATGAACATCATACGTACAAAATTATCAACCTTTAATTTGTCAACGCTAACGGCTGGTTTAGTATTTGGTTTATCGGTGTTTTCAGCGAATGCACAGAAAGTCATTTCTTTAGAGCAGGCTATTTCACTGGCGCAGCAAAATGATCCTTGGCTTCACGGTAATCAATTAAAGCAGAAGGCTGTTGAGCACCGAAGCGTGGCCTCTGGTGCTTTGCCTGATCCTCAAGTCTCGATAAGCATGATGAACGTGCCAACGAATTCTTGGAATTTTGAGCAAGAAGGCATGACGCAATTAAAAGTGGGGGTGTCGCAAATGTTCCCAAGAGGCGACAGTTTAGCAATAAAAGAAAGCCAGCTGAAAATTGAAGCATCTAAGTTTCCACTATTGCGTGAAGAACGAAAGGCCAAGCTTAAAACCATGGTGTCAGAGCTTTGGCTAGACGCTTATCTGGCGCAGCAAACCATTAGCTTAATAGAATCTGACAGGGCGTTGTTTGAACAAATGGCTGAGGTGGCTAGAGCCAGCTATTCGAGTGCGGTAGGCAAAACCAGACAACAAGACGTTATTCGCGCACAATTGGAAATTGTGCAGTTAGAAGACAGATTAACCGGCCAGAAGCAAAAGTTAGAGTCTGCGATTGCGCGCTTAAACGAATGGCTGCATCTATATGATAGCAGTAACTTAGCACAGCCGTTTAATTTCGACTCGCAACCTAGTGCGTACGGCGAAGGCGAATATAATCCGTTTGAAGTGTCAAAAACACTACCTGTTATTCGCTTAAAAAATCCCTCGCTTTTAAAGGCGGCTCAGTACTCACGGAATAAGTTAGCACAAGAGTTGGCTGATCATCCTTCGGTACTTGCTATTGATGTAAAGAAAAAAGTGTTTGAAAAAAACATTGAATTAGCAAAGCAACAATACAAACCTCAATGGGGCGTAAACGCGAGTTATGGTTATCGTGACGACATGCCTTCAGGAGATAGTCGTGCTGATTTATTTTCCGTTGGGGTGTCTTTTGATTTACCACTTTTTACTGAAAACAGACAAGACAAACAGTTGGCTGCGTCTATTGCTGAGTCTGAAGCAGTAAAAACGGAAGAACTATTACTGACCAAACAAATGATCAGTGCCGTAGAAAAAGAGCTGAGACAGCTATACCGATTGTCTGAACGACAAGCAATCTATCAAGATCAATTACTCAAGCAAACCCATGATCAGGCAGAGGCCTCGCTTACCGCTTACACCAATGACGATGGCGATTTTTCGGAAGTTGTTAGAGCGAGAATTGCCGAATTAAATGCCCGAATTTCGTCGTTGCAAATCGATGTTGAAGCCCTAAAAACAGTGGCGCGTATCAATTACTTTTTTGCCGAAGCGTCAGTGAATAATGCAAGTGAATTAAATCATGCTCACAATGCACAGCAAGTTGGAGACAAATAATGTCTAACCTTACTCAACCCTCAAATCTTAAAATTATTGCTGGCGGTGTTATTGGCGCGTTGCTAGGTGCAAGTGCGCTGTATATTTTACAGGATTCGCCAAGTATGAGCGAAGATTCAACCGCGTCAGGTGAGAAAAAACCGCTCTACTGGGTAGCTCCCATGGATGCTAATTATCGTAGAGACAAACCGGGTAAATCTCCTATGGGCATGGACTTAATTCCGGTGTATGAAGAAGATGCAGCAAGTGGTGATGTAGGGCCAGGGGTCGTTAAAATTGCACCGCACGTGGTCAATAATCTCGGTGTACGGACTGCCCCTGTTGAACTCAAAAATATGCATTCAGCTATAGAAACGGTTGGCTATGTGCAATACGACGAAGATCAACTCGTGCACATTCACCCGCGCGTAGACGGTTGGATCGAAAAGCTTTACGTAAAGGCTGCAGGGAATCCAGTTGAAAAAGGACAACCACTCTATACGCTTTATTCGCCACAACTGGTGAATGCGCAAGAAGAGCTGTTGATTGCATTAAAACGTAATAACCAGTCGTTAATTGCCGCGGCTAAAGATCGATTGAGTGCGTTGCAACTTTCCCAAGCATTCATTGAGCAACTGATAAAAACGGGTAAGGTTCAGCAAACCATTACCTTTTATTCACCACAGTCAGGTGTTGTTGATGGATTGAAAATTAGAGAAGGCTTTTATGTTCAGCCCGGTAATACCTTGCTTAGCATAGGCAAACTTGATCAAGTTTGGGTAGAAGCAGAAGTGTTTGAACGTGATGCCGCGCTCATTAAAAAGGGGCTTCCCGTTTCAATGACACTCGACTACTTGCCGGGAGAAGAGTGGGCAGGTGTTGTAGATTACGTGTATCCCACTTTAAATAATAAGACTCGAACGCTACGTGTACGATTAAAGTTTGATAACCCTGAGCATCAGTTAAAACCTAATATGTTTGCGCAGGTTGTGATTCATGCTAATAAAGCCGAAAGCGTTATCTTAGTGCCTAAAGAAGCGGTGATCAGAACAGGGAAACAAGATCGCGTGGTACTTGCACTCGGTGAAGGGCAGTTCAAATCGATTGAAGTTAACATTGGTCGTGTAGACCAAGGTCACATCGAAATCTTAGATGGCTTAAGTGAAGATGACGTTGTTGTCACCTCTGCGCAGTTCTTAATCGACTCTGAATCCAGTAAAAACTCTGATTTTAAACGCATGACGCATGATGAGGAGCCCACTGCTGTGTGGATGGAAGGAAAAATCAACAGTGTAATGGCAGGTCATCGTATGACTAATATTACGCATGGCCCAGCCGAAGCGTGGGGATGGCCTGAAATGACCATGGATTTCACGGTAGCTGACAGCGTAGATATCAATGCGTTAGAAGCGGGTCAGACATTGCATTTTGAAGTAACTAAAACGGCAGAAGGCGACTATGAAGTCACTGGCATACATATTATGTCTGAGCCCGAAGACAATGCTGAGCAGGTCTCGTCTGCGACGGTATCGGGTGTAATTAACGCAATAGATTCATCAACTCGCATCTTAAATATTAGCCGAAGCCCAATTGAAAAATGGAACAGGCCTGCGGCAACTATGGATTTTGTGCTCGCCGAAAAGATTGAAATTGCTGATTTCAATGTGGGTGACCCAATCATCTTTACGTTTGAAATTCGTGATGATTTTATTATTACTGACATTTCTCTCGATACGTCTGAAGCGAATGGCGACGAATCGCATGGCGATGACGCCGATCACGCTCAACATTCACAATCAAGACACCATGAATAAGCGTGAGGGAATTTCATTATGATTGAATCAATTATTAGGTGGTCTGTCGGCAATCGATTCTTTGTGGTGTTAATCACGCTAATCATTGCATTCGGTGGGCTCTATTCTCTAAAAAATACGCCTGTTGACGCTATTCCAGATTTGTCAGATGTGCAGGTAATTATAAAAACGAGTTATCCTGGTCAAGCGCCACAAGTGGTTCAAGATCAAGTGACCTTTCCGTTGACCACTGCAATGTTGTCTGTGCCGGGTGCTCAAACGGTGAGGGGATATTCATTTTTTGGCGACTCGTACGTCTACATTATTTTTGATGATGATACCGATCTGTATTGGGCACGAAGCCGCGTACTTGAATACCTGAGCCAAGTGGCGTCGAGTTTACCTGACTCGGCAAAACCTCAGTTAGGTCCTGACGCGACAGGGGTAGGTTGGGTTTATATTTACGCGTTAACCGACAGAACAGGAAAACACGATCTTAGCCAGTTGCGCAGTATTCAAGATTGGTTTTTAAAGTATGAACTACAAACTGTCGCTGGCGTGTCAGAAGTTGCTGCCGTAGGTGGTATGGTGAAACAGTATCAGGTACAGGTTGATCCTGACAAACTTAGGGCATACAACGTACCGCTAGACCACATACAAACAGCACTGAAGCGAGGTAACAAGGAAACGGGCGCGTCTGTAGTTGAAATGGCAGAAGCAGAATACATGGTGACCGCCACCGGATATATTCAATCTGTGCAAGACATCGAAAAGATCCCACTTGGCATTAATGAGCAAGGAACACCACTGCGCATTGGTGATGTGGCAGACGTAAATCTTGGCCCGCAAATGCGTCGAGGTATAGCCGAGTTAAACGGTGAGGGTGAAGTAGTTGGTGGTGTTGTGGTAATGCGCTTTGGTGAAAACGCACAGCAAACCATCAATGGCGTAAAGGCCAAGCTCGAATCGTTGAAGTCGTCACTGCCTGAAGGTGTTGAGATTGTAACGGTGTACGACCGATCTAATTTGATTGACAGGGCCGTAGATAATTTGTGGAGCAAGTTACTTGAAGAACTAGCAGTAGTTGCGCTGGTGTGTGTGGCGTTCTTATTCCACCTTCGCTCATCAATTGTTGCAGTAGTTACGTTGCCTTTGGGTATTCTGGTGTCGTTTATCATCATGTATATGCAAGGAATTAATGCCAACATCATGTCGCTCGGTGGTATTGCTATTGCAATCGGTGCGATGACCGATGGTGCGATTGTGATGATAGAAAACATGCACAAGCATATGGAGGCACTGGCTAAAAAAGGAGAAGCGTTGACTGACGAAAATCGCTGGCAAGTGGTGGCGAAAGCCGCCAGTGAAGTGGGGCCTGCGCTGTTTTTCAGTTTGCTCATTATCACTGTTTCATTTTTGCCTGTGTTTATTCTTGAAGCACAGGAAGGCAGAATGTTCTCGCCACTCGCATATACCAAAACGTATGCCATGGCCGCGTCAGCGGGTTTAGCGGTTACTTTAGTGCCTGTGTTAATGGGGTATTTTATTCGCGGCAAAGTTATTTCTGAAAAGAAAAACCCGTTAAACCGACTGCTTATCGCAGTGTATATGCCTGTGTTAAGACAAGTGATGAAGTTTCCTAAGTCGACAATTGTTGGCGCAATATTAGTGACAATTGTGGGGTTTTGGCCAATAGATAAGATTGGTAGTGAATTCATTCCTCCGTTAGATGAAGGCGACCTCATGTATATGCCAACCACTTATCCTGGCATTTCTATTGGTAAAGCGCGAGAGTTGTTACAGCAAACTGACAAGCTAATTAGCACCGTGCCTGAAGTGGAAAATGTGTTTGGTAAAGTAGGGCGCGCTGAAACAGCCACAGATCCTGCGCCGCTAACGATGATTGAAACATTTATTCAATTAAAGCCGCAAGAACAATGGCGAGAAGGGGTAACAACGGAATCGTTAAAGGCTGAATTTGATCAACTGGTGAAGTTTCCGGGGTTAACGAATGCTTGGGTTATGCCAATCAAAACGCGGATTGACATGCTGGCAACGGGCATCAAGACGCCTGTTGGGATTAAGGTAGCCGGGCCTGATCTTGATACCATTCAAGGTATCGGTCAGCAAATTGAGCAACTTTTACCTCAGGTAAAAGGCACAGCGTCAGTGTACTCTGAACGAGTGGCTGGTGGCCGTTATATTAAGGTTGATATTTCACGTGAAAAAGCGAGCCGCTTTGGTTTAAACATTGAAGACGTTCTACAGGTGGTTTCTACCGCTATTGGCGGCATGAACGTGACACAAACGGTAGAAGGGCAAGAGCGTTATCCCGTTAATCTGCGTTACCCGCAAGACTATCGTGACTCTCCAGAGCAATTGGCAAGGTTGCCAGTGGTAACGCCTAATGGCCAACGTATTGCACTGGGTGATGTTGCCAATATTCGCATAGAGAATGGCCCTCCGGGTATTAAGAGTGAAAACGCCCGAATTAATGGCTGGACCTTCATCGATATCGACGGCGTTGACGTTGGCACCTATGTGGCTAATGCCAAGGAGCATTTGGCTAAGAATCTAGTATTGCCAGCAGGCTATTCCATCAACTGGGCAGGGCAATACGAATACATGGAAAGAGCTAAAGAAAAGCTAACTTATGTGTTGCCATTAACACTCGCCATCATCGTGATTTTACTTTACTTGAACTTCAGAGCATTAAGTGAAGTCGCCATTATCATCGTGACTTTACCAATGGCGATGATAGGTGGTTTATGGCTGATGTATTTTGAAGGCTTTAACTTCTCGGTGGCGGTAGGTGTAGGCTTTATTGCCCTTGCAGGCGTTGCGGTAGAAATTGGCGTTATTATGCTGGTTTATCTTAATCAAGCGCTTAATGAGCTAAAAGAAAAAGCACAACGGGAGTTGACATCAATCACCGCAACAGAGTATCAAGAAGCATTGATACAAGGCGCGGGCTTGCGTGTTCGTCCGGTGATGATGACGGTAGCTACCATAATTATTGGCTTACTGCCTATTTTGTACGGAACGGGTACAGGATCAGAAGTGATGAGCCGGATAGCAGCGCCAATGGTGGGCGGTATGACCAGCGCTGTTGTACTGACGCTAATTGTGCTGCCAGCGATTTATTCGTTGGTCAAAAAAACGGAAGTGACTTCATTTAACAATAGGCTGGCAAACAATGATTAGATGGGCAAGGAAATACCACCGATGGTTAATGGTGTTTGTAGGGATACAGTTCTTATTTTGGACGGTCACCGGATTATACATGGTGAGCATGAACATTCACTTTATCCACGGTGAGTCATTGGCTAAGCGTGATGTTAAAGTGGAACTAGCAAATGTGAACTACTCGATAAATGCGCTTGTTGACACTTTTCCTGATGCAGATAATATTGAACTCACGCAGCATTTGGGCAAGCCAGTATACAGGTTTACCACTGGTGACAAGGGTAAAGTGGTTGTCGATGCCACCAATGGTAAGTTACAGCCATCAGTCGACAAAGCAAGCGCGAAATCCATCGCACAATATTACTATACTCAGCCGCACAAAATCACAGCAGTACGGCTAATTAACAACGTTTCAGATATGCCAGCGGAGCTTTCGCCAAGACATTTACCCGTTTGGCAAGTCACGTTTGACCATTTCGCAACTCCTACCTTCTATATCAGCCAACAGACGGGAGCAGTTGTGACGAAACGTCATAACTATTGGCGATTATTCGACTGGATGTGGCGCTTTCATATCATGGATTACGATGACGGTGAAAACGTCGCAAACTGGTTCCTCTTGGTCGTCGCATTGCTAGGCGTTTTAGCGGCTCTAGCAGGTGCAGTATTAACTTACCACCGTATTTTTTTGGCAAATAAAAGAAGGACTGTTGTATGCACGCCTTCAAATTAAATATCTCAATTCACAAGTGGTTATCGCTAATTGTTGGTTTGCAGCTGCTGATTTGGTTGGCTACGGGATTGTATTTCAACTTGATGGATCACGGTAAAGCGACCGGAAATGCATTGCGAGTGCATATGCAGCACGAAGGCAATTTGCCTAACTTTGAGTTATTAGCAGTGAGTGAGTTAGAAAGCGCTCCGCCGTTGGAGCTAAAACTTGTATGGCTATTCCAGCGTCCTTACTATCATGCTATTTACGAGCGAGGGCAGCACAATTATCAATTGCGTCAGTCAGCACTGTTCGATGCTACTACAGGCAATCAGCACGCATTAACTGATAAGCAAGTGTTAACGTTGGCGCAAGGTTCGTATTCTGGCTCTGGCAAGGTTGGCGTGCCGGTGCTGGTTGAGCCGCCATTTTCAGATTATATTGCTCAGCAAAACCCCATGTGGAAAGTTGATGTGGATGACGAGGTCAACACAACAATTTATTTGGATGCCGTAACGGGTCAAATACTTCGTCATGTCAATGATGACTCCAGATTAAAAGACTTGATGATGAAGCTTCATTTTATGGATTACGGCAATACAGGGGGGTTTAACCATTGGCTGATTATTGCATTTGCTGTAGCAACCCTAATGTTATCGTGCACTGGGATTATCTGGCTTGTGCAGCAATATAAGAAAGGGGTATTGAAGATAAATTGGCGAAAGAAGCGTAAGCATAATGTTGTCACTTAGTTTAATTGCGTTTGAGAATGTCAGTCCAAAAAGGAGCGAGTTTCTGCCTTAAACTATTGCATTACATGAAGCCAAAAAAGTTAATACGGTTTCTGGCAATTTAACTCGATTTATTGTTGAATTGTTAGAGGCCTGAGGCAGCTACCCAATTTATTCAAAGGGCGTTAATCTGGTGTTTGATACCTTTTTAGGAGGCGAGCAACACACTTTTTGAACATATCGTCAGAGCGAGAAGCGCTTACTGTATGCTTAGTTAGCGCGTGTCCCAAATAAAGGCTGTAGAGCTCATATGCGATGGTTTCACTATCTGTGTCTGATGTAAACCTGCCGTGTTCAAAACACCGTTGAACTCTGCGAGTAATATAACTAACCAATCTGTTTTGTTGCACTATGGTAAACGCTCTAACTTCAGAATCTGGCCTGTTTTGAAATTCAGCAACAGCCTTTATAAATGGGCAACTGACTTGATATTCGTCAAACATCTCAATTGTCCAGTTCATACAGCTATCCAAAAACGCTGCTAAATGATCGAGTGGATCTTCGCGCCAAGAAGGGCGGATAACGCGCTCAATAAAGAGCTCTTCGCCGTAGTTTAGAATAGCGATTTGCATATCTTCCTTGTTCTTAAAATGCGAAATTACGCCAGTTCTCGATAATTGACAAAGTTTAGATACTGTTCCTATTGTGATGTCAGCTAGCCCAAATCGGCTAGCGTGCTTAATACTTTGTTTTAATATTTCGTTACGGGTGCGTTCGCCTTTATTCATTAAGTAAATAAAACCTGTGAGATATTTCTTATCACATTAGTATCTCCTAAAATACGGCTGTGGCCAAGACCTTCAGTTTCAATGAGTGATGTACTTTGTGTCTCTACCAAGCGTTTGATATCGGAAAATGGCGCTTGCTTATCAAGACGGTCGTGAATAAAGGTGATATCCAAATCAAGCTTGTCCACGTTATGTTCCAATGCTAACTGTTGCCATTTTATTCCGTAAGGGCGACTGATTGAATCGAGTAATTTTTGCGTTAACTTTCTAGAGATACCAAATCGTTCTATTTTTGCAAACATCGATTCAAAGAAGTTAACAGGTGTGGATATCAAAATAATTTTTTTGCCTTGTAATTGATAGCGTGGCAAATTCAGGGTCGCGAATGCTCCCATAGAATGTCCAATGATTGCTTCTACCTGTAGTCTTTCTTCGTGAAATTTTCCCAAGAGTAAATCCATGGTTTCAATAAAGCTGAGTAAATGCGCTTTATTGCCTGAAGACTTGCCATGGCCAATATGATCTAACGCGGCAACTAAATATCCTTGGTTAGTTAAAGACAAAATCATTTGCTGAAAAGAGTGGCTAGAGTCTGCCCAGCCGTGGCTAATGAGAACAATTTTTTCACCACTGCCAAATAGATTTACATGCGCAATGCCAGTAGATGTCATGATGTTAATTTCTCGATGAGCAAGCGTGTTGTCAAATTCGTATGTTCTAACACCACGTGGTTTAAGTAACATCTTATGACCAATATATGTGCTAACCGCTGGAGCTAGTAGAGTCAGTATCGACGTTAGTCCTCGACCAATCGCACTTAGGCCAACACTATTCTGTGATTCTTTAAAAAAGCTAAATTTCATTTTTGCTATCCTTTGTAAATAGTACGAGTGTACTTTTTCATGATAATAGTGCAGTTGTACTATTTTGTACAGTGTTGAATCAAAGTTTGTGATAGGAGGAAAGTCGATTGTAGATCTCCGGTTTAAGCGCTATTTCTTATGGGAAGATATTTGGTAGAGAAGAGGAAGGTACTACACGTTACATATACAGCATAGTAACTGATATAAGTTACTAAGCTGTCATGTCTTATTAGTGCTTTTTGAGCAAGATAGTCCAAAATTGCGTAATCCTTAATGGCGCGTTATATTTTATCTATTCTCAGTAGTAAGAAATGGTAACTTCATTGCCCGCCAAAAATTACATCCACACTATACTCCTATTGTCTTTGTTATTGCCGTTTGCGAGTTTTAGTAAAGATGTTATCTATTGGCAAACTTATCACCGTCCACCAGGGATCATTAAAATTGGGCCTGAACAAGGTGAGGGTTTCGTTCAAAAGGTATTAGATCTCATCATTGAGAGAATGCCTGAGTATGTTCATAAAATGCCACTTGCTTCAATTGGCCGTGCCATATTAGATATGAAAGCGGGCAAACATGTTTGCCATCCAGCACTTTTTATTACGCCTGAGCGCAAAAAGTTCATGGTATTTTCAGATGCATCTATGGTGAACCCCAGCAATAGAATAATTGCGAAACAGGGAGTGTTGGATGCATATTTAAAAGACGGTAATGTGGATTTTGAGGCTGTTTTAAAATCTGATCTGTTCACATTTGCGTTAGTTAATGAGCGATCGTACACCGAGTCGATTGATGCGATATTTGAAAAGTATGCCAATGCTGACAAAGTGCAGTTGATATCAAACACCGATTTATCGTCGATATTCCAACTTATTCACCTTAATCGCGTTGATTTGTCTATTCTTTACCCGTTTGAGTTAGAGTATTTCTTGCAACACACCGCGATTCCTCGGGAGTCATTAGTAAGTTATAGAATAAACGGAGTGGAACCTTTTAATTCTGGCTCAATCGCTTGCCCCGATAATGCGTGGGGAAAACAAGTAATAAAGCGTGTGAACGCTGTATTGAAAGAAGTTAAACACACTGAAGAGTACCGTCATGCGGTAACAACATGGTGGCGCACCGAGGCGGCAACAGAAGCTTTCTCAAAATACTACCATGAAGTGTTTTTAAGGCATTAATCCATTCAGATTAGCGCAACAGCTTCAGTCCCTTGGGGGCTTTGGATTGACTGTTTAAACGTTACCGTTCTTTAGCGTTTCAGTCGTGTTACCGCAACCGTTGGACTTGTCTAATGGAGAAATTTTTTGAGCCAAGCTTTGCTCGTTGTTGCGTACATGGATGTAGGTACTTAGCGCGAGCTGGACGCGGAACCCGTGCTTGAGTTTGACTACGAACAAACGATGTTACAAAGTGAGCGTTGGTTTCATAACACGCTCAAATTGAACGAAACTCAAACTACAAAGGTCAAGACGTACTACAATTAGCCCGTTAACTATAGTGGGCAAAAGGTAACTGTCAGGTAACTCTAGAGAAATCTAATATGTCATAATATCTCGTTATTTGCCGTAAAGTATTTAAGGGGTAACTTTCCATTTCCATAATACTTTGCCAACGAGTGTTAACAGAATAAGGAACAACGCATGCTAGTGCTGTTAGCAGAAGATGAAGCTGATTTGGCTGAATTAACCATAGATTACCTTGAAGATGAAGGCATTGAGTGCGATTACGCTGCTGACGGCAAAATGGCGATTAACCTGCTTGAGACTACGCGGTACGATGTCATTGTGTTAGATGTCAACATGCCAAGGGCAGATGGTTTTACTGTGTGTAGTTGGTTAAAAGAACAACTCATCGACACGCCAGTTATCTTTCTCACTGCTAGAGATGGAATTGACGATAAGTTAATTGGCTTTGAAGTTGGTGCTGATGATTATTTAACGAAGCCTTTTGAACTTGATGAACTCGTAGCGCGCCTTAAAGTATTGGCTAGACGAAAAAACGAAGCAAAGCGTATTTTTCAGTTAGATGATCTCATCATAGATTACGCTGCACATGTGGTTACAAGAAACCATAAAGAAATTTACTTGCAACCAGCACAATGGCAACTCTTATGTTTATTGGCCAAACATAGTCCCAATGTGGTCTCCAAGCTCGATATTGAAAAGCACATTTGGCCCGAACAGGATGTAAATAAGGATATGCTTAAAACGTTAATTTTTAGGTTGCGGAGCGCGATTGATTGCGAAGGAAATCATGCATTAATTCATACTATAAGAGGCGCAGGGTTGGCGCTAAGAGCATAATGAAACATCAGTCACTGGCAAACTATTTAAATCGTCGTTATTTATTAATACTTGCGCTTATTATCGCTGCATTTACGGCACTCATAAGTTTCATGAATTGGTCGGGTATGGATGATACCACTGAATATTACATGTTTTATGAAGCGGAAGTCTTAACCGAACATTATCAGCCAAATCAAGCGATTGTTGAGTTTGATACCGGTAGAAAAGAGTATTATTGGGGAAAAAGTAACTTACCCGCGCACTACCTAAAACTAATTGAAGGTGAGGTTGTAGAACCTGACGAAGCCTCGCTGTTTTTTGCAGAAGAGCAATACATTTATATATTGCCATTTAGTTTACCTGCACAAAACACTGTGTTTTATGTAATTCATATATTTAACCAAGACGATTATGCAAAGAGTAATCAATCGGTCAGGTTGAGTTTGAGTTTGCTTTCGTTCTTGTTATTTGTACTACTTATATTCTTTGTGACACGTTTAAACCGAAAAGTGACTGATCAAGTTAGTTTATTTGAACAGTGGATGACTAAAATCTCTGAGCAATCAGCCAATGCTTATCCAGATTTAGCAATCCCTGAAAAAATCGATTTTAGCGAGTTAGCTCAGGCGGCAAACCAACTGAAGGGCAGTTTGCAATCACAATATGAACTGCGACAAATAGAGAAAGAACGAGTGAAACGTGAAAAAGACTTTCTCAGTAGTTTGAGTCATGAATTGAGAACACCAATTTCAGTTATAGCGGCAGCCATCGCTGTACTTAAAAAGCGTAATCAACTTTCGGAAAAAGACGCCAAAGTAATCGATAAGCTTGCTAGGGCAAATGGCAATATGAAGCTGATGACTGGCACACTTTTACAAGTTTGGCGCAAACAAAAATCAGCAAACGAACCTGTTAACCTTGTTTTGTCTGAGCAGTTGGCACAGCTAGTTGAAGAAAGCGAGGTGTATTGTTCGCCATTAGTAAAATTTCACTTTGATATTTGCTCTCGTGAACCAATGCTGGCTGATCTCAATTTGATTGAATTAACGCTTGGAAATTTATTGCGTAACGCTTGCCAATATACTGCTGATAATAACGTGTACCTTTCGGTAAGCCAAAACAGTGTTACCGTAAGCAACGCATTTGAACAGGACACTCAACACAAAGACTTGAACTACGGCTTTGGATTTGGCCTATATCTGGTTGAAACTATATGTAAGCAACAAAACTGGCGCTTTTTCATAAAAAAAAGCCAGAACCGTTTTGTCGTAAAAGTTGAGTTCAATGAACGAGGTTTATGTTAAACCAAACGTTGAACTGACTCAGGCAATAATTTCAAATGCTGCTAAGCATGGTTTGGTACTATTGGCGTGTGGTTTTTATGGAAATGTTATTCGATTTTACCCGCACTTACCATTACCGATGACAAGCTGTTTGAGGGACTTGAGAGATTTGAAGTGTTATTTAAAGAGTGTCTGAATTAACAATTTGAATTTCTAACGTGCTTGCAAATAAAAAACCAACATATATTTATGTTGGTTTTTACTATTTACTTCAGAATATCTAACCTTTTAATTGGCACTTATTGCCAAACCAATCTAGAAGCTCAGAATAAAACTTCATTTTATGATCGTAGAATAGGGTGTCTGAGAAGTGGTCTGCGTCAATAAGTTCAACATATTTATGATCTTTGTTTTTCGCCTTAAGCTCTTCAACAAACTCTCTACTATGTTTTACAGGTACACGTACGTCCATATCGCCATGAACAACAAGGATGGGTATGTTCACCTTATCGACGTGCTCAATAGGATTGATACCCGCAATAGTTGGTCTTTGAAGCTCTTTTAGGAAGCGACTTTCGTTAAGCGTAGCGTTGATACGATTTAAGTCACTTACACCTGCGCCTGCAACTGAACATTGATAGATGTTGTTTTCACGCATTGAGGCGACAAAGCCTGCATAACCGCCGTAACTCCAGCCAAATAGCGCTAGTTTGTCTTTCTTCGCTAATCCTTTTTCAACCAAGAATAATGCAGCATCGTCCATGTCATCCTGCATTTTCAAGCCCCAGAGTTTATCACCCGCTTTCCAGTGTTCTAAACCGTAACCTGATGAACCTCTAAATTGAGGTTGGACAACAAGGTAACCATTGCTTGCTAAAACTTGTGTCCACTCGTCATAAATATTGGTATCACGTGCCCAAGGACCACCATGTGGCATTACAACTGTTGAAAAAGGCGGCTTGCCTTGTGGAATAGTGACATATGCCTTAGTTTTACGACCATCACGGGTGGTATAGGTAACGTATTTTACGTCAGCTAAATGTTCTGCTGCTAATTGCGGGCTACGATCACCAATCTTGTTTAGGTGCTTTTTATCTTTCAATAAGAAGTAGGTGCCCGGATCTTTTGCCGATTGAGTGAAAATTACGAGTGCATTATTATCATCAGAGCGGCTGGCAATGCGGAAGAATTTTCCTTTAAAAACGCCTTCCAATCCGTCGTAAAGTGCCTGCTCTTTAGCGTCAACTAAATAACGTTTTGGATGCTTTGTAGTGTAGTTAAAGCCAAGTAATTTGCCCCACTTGTCAAATGTTGCACCGTCAACATCAACGTTTTCTAGGCCAAAAATGCGTTCAGAATACTTGCCTGTTTCCAAATCGTAAAGGTAAATACCTGTTTTGTCTTCGCCCAAATTGGCATTCACATACAATTGATTAGGTTTTTCGCTAGAGAAACCAAGAAATGTGAAGTTTTCACGATTTTTAGGTGAATTTTGTCTCACCAATTGCCATTCAGATTCACCTTGCTTTCTGGCAAATAAATCAATTGAGTCGTTACTTGGATTCCAGCCAGATGCTGCACGTACTTCTCCAGTTGCATCGGCAACAAAGTTTCCTTCAATTTTGTTGTTTCCGCGAAGTACAGTACGAGTGCGACCATTATTGATATTGAGTCGAACTACGTCTGGGATCCAGTTTCGGTTAATATCAACTTCCACTAAGATTTCATCTTTATCATCAGGCAAAATGCTAACAATGCTAAAGTTGATATTATTTCTCTCGCGGAAAGGGACTAACCAACGGCCTTTGCCATCTGCATCAGCGATCGCAAATTTATTTACCCAGTAACTCTCACTGCCGTCACGTAATATTTGGCGAAACTGCACGGCGATTTTTTCTTCGTTCAACCAACTAACACCAGATACCAACATTTTGTCAGCGCCAAGCGTGACGGGATCTTTTTCAAGATTATTAGTGTCTCTAATTTCAATGAAGTAATCACCATTCTTGCTACCGGCACGCACTATAGCAAGGCGTTTTCCATCGGGTGAAACCGATACCATGCGAATAAAAGGTAAGGTAGCGAATGCATCTACTGATAGTTTAGGTGCAGTCGCTTGTTCCTCTATTGGTGCACTATTTGCTGCCGTAGTGCCGAGCAAGAATAAAAAACATGAACTTAATACGAATTTATTCATACAATATCCTTTAAATAAAAAGGCCTCTATAAAAGAGGCCATAAACAATTGTTTAACTACTACGTTTAGAATTGAGCAGTGAAGTTAATGTAAGGCATACGACCAAATGTGTCATAACCAACACCTAACGGAATGTTAGTGTTTGAGAATGAACCATTTGGATCAACCTTAGGTGGTGCTTCGTTGAATACGTTACGAACACCGATAGCTACACGCCAATCATCTTGAGTATATGTTAATGAAACGTTGTGTAACCAATAATCTTCGGTATAACCAACTTCACGACATAGTACAGGATCAGTTTGTGCTTCGTCTTTCCACATACCTTCACAAGCTACTGTGTCTGCAGTAAACTCATTTTCTTCTGGATCGTCTAACCAGTCTTCACGGCCTTTACCAATAAATTGAGTGTTCCAGTTGAAACGGAAATCTTCATATTTAATTGATAAACGAGCTGAACCACGCCATTCAGGGAAGTCTGGCTCGCCTGCATTGTTATCAAGGTCACCAAACACATCGTATAATGACTCGGTCAAACGCGTTGCTTGAAGATCAACAGTAATACCTAGATTTTGATCGCCTACTAAAAAGTCTTTTTCAAATAGGATGTTGTAGTCCATACCTTTTGAAGTTAATAGACCAACGTTTACGAAAGTACCATCTGCTGAATTAATTTGACCGTTCTCATCACGCGTTAAACGTGAACAGAATGCGTCGTTACCGTCAGCTGAGTAACATTGATTAACGATATTAGCCGCACTTGGCTCGATGATAGAGTTAGTTACTTCAATGTCATAACGTGTCAATGATAGTGTTAAATCAAATGAATCTGTGAACGGTTGTTCAAATACAAATCCATAAGTTTTTGCAATTGATGTTTCTTCAACAAGTGCTGTAGTACCACCACTGCTTCTTTCAACGCTTGTGCTTGCATTGAATTTCTCAGTACCATCTTGACCTAAGCCTAATGACGTTGGATCAAGACCGTCAGCCGCACATGCTGCTAGTACACCTGCAGAACGATCGTCGTTCGCTGCATTGTATGTATCTGGTGCATTCGGATCTAATGGATCTGAATCACGTGCATCACTAGGAACAACACAAGGATCCGAAACTGTAGTGAAACCAGTTGTACCCGCTAAGAAGCGCTCACGTAGGTTAGGCGCACGGTACGATGTACCTTGTGTACCACGAAGTGTGAACCACTCAACTGGGCGATATACTGCTTTCAAGCTATATGTGCTAGCCGCATCATAGAAGCTTTCTTTTGAAATACGACCAGATGCAGTAAGCGTTAACTCTTCAATACCTGGTTCACCACTAATAAGCGGCATGTCGATTTCAGTGAATACTTCTTTCAAGTTACGTGCGCCGTTAGCACCTTTATCTGAGAACCAACCCCATAGGTGACCTTCAGTTGCTACGTCATTGTTGTTTGATTCGATTTCGTCACGACGATATTCGATACCAATGATACCGCTAACAACATTGCTGTTCCATGGAAGCGCATATAAATCACCACCTGCAAAAGCATTGAATACTAATTGCGATACTTTTGTATTAACAATGCGGTCTGAAAGTAAATAGTCATATTCAGCATCAGTTAACGTACCACCACCAACTTGGTAAATGTTATCTGCAAATAAGTTCACAGGCACACAACCATCGCTGCCATTACCACAAGTTACTGAACCATCGTCGTTCAATACTGTAGTCGTTAACGAGTGCTCTAACCTTGACTCATTAATACCGCTAGTTACATAGTCACCCGAAGAAGCACTGTATGATACATAAGCATCGTAGTACCAGTTTTCTAAACCGTAATCAGCTAACGCTGTTAAGTCAGCAGTAACACCAGTAACAACACGGTATTGTGATACATCTACTTCATGACGGTCACGATCACCTCTGATATTGATGATTGGTTGTACTTGAAGTGGACCAGCATTACCAAAACCTAATACACCAAAACAGTCAATACCGTTTAGGCCATCTGGGTTACATGGGTTATATGGATTTGAAGACGGAACGTTTTCAAACATTTGTGCGCCAGGTGTGAATTGATCTGAGTTACGAGTCGCATACAATGCGTCAAAGTAAACACGCGTGTCATTCTCGTCTTCGAAGCTATATTCACCATTTGCTACTACAGATAAACGTTTGTTCTTACCTAAATAGTCACCAGAACGGTAGTAGTCTGATTGTTGGAATGCATAACGAGGATCCTGGAAGTCAAAATCTCTTAAGCCATCGCCGTTACCATCAGGAAATGCACCATCAATAATGCCGTCACCATTGAAATCACCTTCGATCCAAGTTGGTAATAAACCAGCATATTGAAGTGGAACTGTTGATTCACTCCAGTTAGGAATACCTGTATTGGTAAAGCCTGGTGTATTGTATACGCTACCCCAGAAACCGTTATAGATAAACATACGGTTAGTTAATGGGAAAATATCACATGAATCTTCGCCATTAATTGTTGGGCCAATACCACCATAACGTTTGATGATTTCACCGTCTTCAGTTTCAAAGATACGCTCTTCACAACCTTTTACGAACGGGTTATCTGCTAAAGATTGTGACTTACGGTCATAATATTCAGCACCAATACTGAAGAAGCCGTTATCAGTTGTGGTACCCCACATACCTGATAGTACTGTTTCTTCACCGCCACTGCCTTTTGGCTTGTTAAATGAGCCTTGTAGCTCAAAGCCTTCTAAGTCTTGACGTAAGATTACGTTGGCAACACCAGCTACCGCGTCAGAACCGTAAACAGTTGATGCACCGTCGTACAAGTTCTCCATTCTTTCGATCATAACTGCTGGAATTAAGTTCAAATCAGGTGATGTTGGTGCGCCACCTACACCAGCAGGCGCCATACGGCGGCCATTGATAAGTACTAGGGTACGCTCAGCTCCTAAACCACGGAAACCGATTGTTGCCGAACCTGGACCATTGTCCAGTACGAAGCCGCCAAAACTGTTATCAATTTGACTACCCGCTGCTTGGCTGGTGTTTTGTAACATTTCTGTCGCATCGAATAAACCAAGTTCACGTGATATTTCACCACTAATTACTTGAACAGGTGATGCAGTCGCAAATTCAGCTTTGCGAATACGGCTACCTGTAACAACGATACGTTCTTCTTGTTCTTCTTCTAATAATGCATCTGACTCAGATGCTTGCGCGATGGCTTTACTTTGAACCGCAATGTCTTGCTCTTTAGCTGCTAACGATTCTGCATAAGCTGTTGAACTTAATACAGTACCGATAACAAGCGCAGTTTTAATGCCCTGAGCGACTTTGTTCAGTTTGTTCACTGTAACTCTCCCAAACTAGTTTTCTTATAGTTGTAGTTCAATTCCGTTTGATGAAATATTCATGAATCAGATCCTTCTGATTGTGTCCTAAAAGCAAAAATCAATTACGCAACATACGTTAATATTTTATTTACTTTAATATACATTTGTTAATATATTTTTGACACGTGAATTTTTGCATACAAGAAGGCAAAAACCAATAGTTATTTTACCTGTAGTAACGTTTGTATATGAGAATCGATAATTCTCCCACTTAAGTGTTTGTCTGGCATACAAAGCTTAATAATTATTGTGAGATAAATTTTTTGTTACAAAATTTACCGTTAATAAATATTTGTTAACATTTTCTCGATAATTTAGCGATTTTGTTATGAATAAATATGCTGAAACCCTAATAAAATTAAGCATTATTGTTGTTGTTTTAATTTTGTAAATTTTTGCCAAGTCGCACATTAAATATAACTTTAAGTTATTGACTTTAATAGTTTGATTAATTTTCATGAATTTTGACTGGCGACGGTTGTACTTTGACAACTTGATAATGAAAGTTAAATGTTGCAATTGTGTTAATCGTGGTGTGGTGCTAAAGCTGCTTTTCCAATAAATATTTTTTAATGTAACGACAAAAATGATTAGTGCAAAAATCAAAAATAACCATTGCGCTGAACAAATAATCCATTAATATCGCGTCGCTTCTTGTTGATAGCCAATCCGAGTACATCGCAATTTCGCGGCAAGGCGATAGAGCAACTATCCAAGAGTGAACTTAAGTATTTAATTATTTTTGAATCGCTCAAACCCTATGTGGGTGGAATAGCTTTGTTGAACTTGTAGGGATAGTGTGATGTCAGTTACTTCTATTTTAACGCCTTTAAATATCAATGCGCATAACGGTGTAGATGCGCTTGCATGTGAAGAATTTTCCACCCAGCGCGCCGAAGCATTAGTTGCTCAATTTGGTTCGCCGTTAATGGTGCTAGATTGCAATCGGGTTAGAGCACAGTATCGTGCATTGAAAAATGCCTTGCCAAGTGTTGATTTATACTACGCGCTTAAACCTTTACCGCATCCTGCGGTTGTGTCTGCTCTGTTGGCGGAAGGGGCGTATTTTGACTTAGCCACCAATGGTGAAGTAGATTTGGTTGCCTCGGTTGGTGTGCCTAGCGAACGTACCATTCAAACCCACCCAATTAAGCGTGATATAGATATTCAGCATGCGTTGGCCTACGGCTGTAATGTGTTTGTTGCTGACAACATCAATGAGTTGGAAAAGTTTGTAGCGTATAAAGACGACGTTGAAATCTTGGTTCGTGTGAGTTTTCCAAACGCGGATGTGCTAGCAGATTTATCGAAAAAGTTTGGCTGTAAACCGGAGAACGCATTAACGTTGATTCGTCATGCGTTTTCTTTAGGTATTCGAATCAAAGGGTTGTCATTCCATGTGGGCTCGCAAACCCGCAGTGGTGAAAAATATGCGACTGCTATCACTAAGTGTCAGCACATTATGCAACAAGTGATTGATGCCGAATTACCTGCGTTGAGTACATTAGATATTGGCGGTGGTTTTCCTGTGCAATATACCGCGGACGTTATGGCAATTGATGAATTTTGCGAGCCTATTAATCAAGCACTGTCTTTATTACCAGAAACGGTGCGCGTGATTGCTGAACCGGGGCGTTTTATTGTCGCATCCGCTGTAACGAATATCGCATCGGTAATGGGACAGGCTGAGCGTAATGGTCAAACTTGGTATTACTTAGATGATGGAATTTATGGTTCATTTAGTGGGTTAATGTTTGACGAAGCAATATATGAAATCAAAAGTGCTGTGCAATCAGATGACCAATTTAGTTCGGTTCTAGCAGGCCCTACATGTGATAGCATTGACGTGATTTCAGAGTCAATCATGTTGCCTAAACTCAATAATGGCGATCTCATTATTAGTTCGATGATGGGCGCTTACACGGCATGTACCGCAACTGATTTTAACTTCTTCAAGCGCGCAGAATTTGTCATATTGAATGAGCAGTTGACAGCAAGCAACGTGATCAGTGCCTAATCGCTGATAGAAATAGAAAAAGGCAGCGAATCATTTATCAGATTAGCTGCCTTTTTGCTGTTTTTTTATCGCTCAATCAAGCTAATTTAATTCTTTATCTTTCCAAAATTTAGTGCCTTTCACTGTTGCTTGCAGTGCTAATCCGCTTTCGGTGAAGGTATATACGGTAACATCGCCGAAGTAGGCTTCGCCTTCAACTGAAGCACCTTTGCCACTGGCTCGCGCTGCTGCATCGGCATTGCCACCAAATGTCCAGCCAGATTCGATAAAGTGCTCCATAGCAGCTTTCGTATGAAACACCATGACAATGCGGTAGTCTTTCGCGCCTAACCCTAAGCCAACACCGCCTTCCGCCATATTCATATAGGTGTGCTTGCCTGACGACATATCTTTTACCACACCGTAACCCGTGCCAGCCGCAACAAATATCAAGTTAATGTTAGCGTTTGAAAAAACTGCATAACCAGGAGCTGCGTTTATTTGCGCTCTAGTATCAGGCTTGTTGGTGAATAATTGTGTGAGTACCTCGTCTTTCATTTTCAATATCGACTGCCTTTTGTCGGCAGTAGAGCCATCGCCCATTGACGCACAGGCGCTAAGCAGCAAGTAGGGAATAAGTAAAGCTAACTGGTAGATAGTGCGCATAAGGGATCCTTATTATTGTTAATAGCTTAAATACGTATATTTTCAATAAACTGTAGATAATGAAATCTGCTACTTCAACCATACTTCTGTCGTGATTACATAATTAAATCAGAATTGATGTTTTGCCACCATGATGTTGTTAAGTCAGTTAGCGTTGAACATTAATTGATTTGAGCTGCTTATTAATGGCCTAGGTTTTCATATTTTAATTTGTAGTCAAATCAAATTATTATCGCACCTATTATGGGTGGGTGTGTTTTGGTTGCTGGTTGCGCTATAATGAGGGGTTAAAGTGTATTGCTTTTAATTTGTATTCAAAGTATTTGTTGTATAGAGGTATATGAACATCGACACCCGCAAACTTAATAAACCCGTTTTCTTGGTATCTTCATTCATTATTGTCAGCTTACTCGCGCTGACCTTCAACTCTCCAGGTTTTGCTGAACAATTATTCAGTCAAATTCAATCAAGCATTATCACTAACGGCAGCTGGTTCTATGTTTTAGCTGTTACGATAATTCTTGGCTTTGTCACCTATTTAAGTTTGTCGCGTTTCGGTGAAATCAAACTAGGTCCCGACCATGCTACACCTGACTACAATCTTTCTACTTGGATCGCAATGTTATTTGCTGCTGGCATGGGTATAGGGCTAATGTTTTTTGGCGTGGCGGAACCTGTCATGCATTATTTGTCGCCACCTACCGCAGAGCAAGGCTCTTTAGAGGCGATCAAAGAAGCCATGAAAATCACGTTTTTTCATTGGGGGCTGCATGCATGGGCGGTGTATGCAATTGTTGCCCTGGTGTTGGCATATTTTTGTTACCGGCATAAATTACCTCTGACACTTCGTTCTGCACTTCATCCATTAATCGGTGATCGTATTTATGGCTGGCCTGGTCATCTGGTCGATATATTTGCGGTTGTTGGTACGGTATTTGGAGTGGCAACGTCGCTTGGTTTAGGTGCAACGCAAGTCAATGCTGGTCTCAATTACATTATGTCGATTGAAATTAGTGAAATGAATCAGATCATCATCATGTTGTGTATTACTGCATTAGCATCGATTTCTGTCGCTACAGGCTTAGATAAAGGCATTAAAATTCTCTCAGAAGCTAATATGATTTTGGCAATCGCGCTGCTGTTGCTTGTGTTTATTCTTGGACCTAGCGTATTTCTACTAAAAGCTTATGTGCAAAACACTGGTGCTTATTTAGCCGATTTAGTGTCGAACACCTTGAACCTATTTGCTTATGAAAAGAAAGCTTGGATAGGCGGCTGGACGATTTTTTATTGGGGGTGGTGGTTAGCTTGGGCGCCTTTTGTCGGTTTATTCATTGCGCGCATATCGAAAGGGCGCACTATACGTGAATTTGTCGCTGGCGTGATGATAGTTCCAGCCGCGTTTACGCTATTGTGGATGACTGTATTTGGCAACTCGGCAATTTCACTTATTGTGGACGATGGCGTAGCAAGATTAGGCGAAATGATAAACAACAACGCATCGGTCGGGTTATTTGTATTTTTAGAGAACTTTCCTTGGTCGGGCATGTTGACGGTTCTTTCAATTGTTATGATTGTTATATTCTTCGTCACATCTTGTGATTCAGGTGCCATGGTGGTTGACATGTTGTGTTCTAATGGCGAAAACGATACACCGCTTTGGCAAAGACTATACTGGGCAATTAGTGTTGGCGCGGTAGCTGCTATTCTCACCTTGGTTGGCGGCTTAGAAGCACTACAAACGATGACGATAGCAAGTGCATTACCATTTTCTATTGTGTTGCTGCTGGCCTGTTACGGTTTGCTAAAAGCATTGCGTGTAGAGTCAGCCAAAAAAGAGAGTTTTCAGTTAAACACAATGACCACGATGTCAGGTGATGAAGGCGAGAACTGGCAAAGTCGGCTAGACAACATCTTAGCGACACCTGGTAAACGCAGTGTTGACTCGTTTATTTCCAAAGTAGTGGAAAGGGCATTTAATAAGTTGGTTGAACAATTTGCTGACCGAGATATTCAGGCGAAGGTGACCAAAAAGCCAAATGGTATTGAACTTAAAGTTTACCATGGTGATGAGCATGATTTCGTGTACGGGGTTTATAAGAGCAAGCAAGCGCAACCTGATTTTAGTGTAGAAGACGATAGTGATACTTATTATCGCGCCGAAGTTCACCTTATCGAAGGTGGGCAGGATTACGACATTATGGGCTGGTCTGAAGATGCTGTAATTAACGATATTATTGACCAATACCAAAAGCACCTACATTTTCTGCATCTAGTACGTTAGCGCATCGTATTTTTCTTACAAAGCCAAATGCAACATTTAGTCGGCTGTATTTGGCTTTTTCATTTATTTAGCGTACAAGTCAGCACGTTTCATGTCGTTTTAAATTAGGCCTTAATTTTCGTTTTGATTCACATCACACAAGTTGTCATACTCTCAAGCAGTGTATTGGTGATTTGGGCATTAAGGTTAGCTCTCATGTATAAAGTGATAATGATAGTCGTGGTAATACTCACTTCGCTATCGATTCAAGCAAGTAATAAATATCATATTAAGTTTTCAACACTTAATGACGAACCTGTGCACAATGACGCCATAAATTTTTTGGTTTTCATCGAAGCATCAGATGTTTCTTACCTACTTGAAAGGTCGCGATATGATGAAGAAGATAAGATAGGTGAGTGGACAGTTGAAGCGTATGTTAGCGGTTCATTAGGTGTAGCTAACCGTTACGCTAATGATTATTTTTCTGAAACAGCCGAGGGTGAGCTTAGTGGCATTTGCCGGATACCAAACAGCAATGCACTCGCTTTTGAATTTTCAAGCCCAGCATACGTTGTAGATGAGCAAACGGTCGAGTTGAAGATATTTGCGCCAGATTTGTACCACAGTATTTTCATACAAACTTCGGAAAAAGATAAGCCATATTCCATGAATTGTGACGGCAAAGAGGTTAAATCACTTCAATATGAAGATCATCAAGCATCATTTTGTACGTGCCAGTTAGATAAGTTGATTACTGCACAGAAATTAACGACAGAACTATGGGCGTATTTACCTGGTGGAGAATCGCGTGATTTAGTAGAGAAACCATTAACTTGGCATGATTTTGATATTCGAAAAACGAAAACATTACCACTCAACCTAGCGCCTTTTAATAGCCAAAATAAATCGTTTGATTTACTTCTAACAGAGTTGGCAGAGAATTTTGATATTAAGCGTATTAGTACCCCGCAGTTTGATTATGTGCAGATTAATAGCGTATACAATTTCGAGGTTAATTTTTCTTATAACCTCGTTAAACTAGCTGGACAGTGGTATTTACTCAGCGGGTATACAGACGTATTTATGGCACCCTATCGAATGAAGGGGTTTTCATTAGTTAATGATACTACGCTGCTCGTTGATGAATTTTGCTTTAGTGAATGTGAACAGCTGAGTGAGATTACGCCAGCACGTATTGATTTTCAGCAACGACAAGTAACGCTGATGCCTCACGCCGAATAGTTATTTGTTTGTGTCATTTAAACTATGGGTAAGTGGTGTCTTGATTTGATAGGTACATATGAATGAACAACTTAACTAACGATTGTCATTATCTTTTTAGCTTGCTCTGTCTCGTTGTTATGGCGCTGTTATTTTTACAACAGGCTAATGCTGAACAAATGACGCCTATGGCAATATATGATTCAGTTCAGTCAAAATCGAACGAATCAAGAATAATCAAAGTAGAGGAGTTGCCCCATAAAACTTATCTACTATCAACTTACAATTTTACGTCCAAAGATAAGGCACTTTTAGCACTCGATAAGTTAAAGCAATTAACTAAGGCGTACCTTATTAAAGAAAGTGGTAAGTACGCTGTTGAAAAGCATAAGTTGCAAATGAAACTTTGGCTAAAAGAAAAGCAGCATGATGGTAAATCGTATTACGCTATTGAAATAGCAACCGCACAATCAAAACGAGCACTTGAAATACTTAGAAATATTTTCAAAATCAAGGCTAATATCAAGAGCTATTCGATAATCATTTAGTGCATGAGTCTGTTCTGCGTATAATGTTTCGTCAACGGTAAAATTACGTTACGTATTGCTCCCAGTGTAGTTATGTCTTGAAAATCTCACTGCTAGCACCAACGTCATAGTTAGATATTGTTATGTTGGACTGTTATGTTGTCGTACTTTTTACCTATATTTATTGCTTGTATACTCATTGGATTCTCTGCGGGCAAGCCGCTATATCGCGATTATCAGCGTCGAAAAATCAAACAACGACCATTCAAAAAGGAATGGCGAAAAATCATTCAGCGACGTATTCCTTACTTCAGACAAATGCCCGCAGATTTGCAGTTGCAATTGAAGCAGCATATTCAGGTATTTTTAGCGGAAAAGTCGTTTGTTGGCTGTAATGGTATTCAAATTACCGATGAAATCCGCGTGACGATTGCCGCTCAAGCGTGCTTGCTGCTGCTTAATAGAAAGACCAATTACTATCCTAAGCTACAAACGATACTTGTATACCCTCGTGCCTTTGTAAAAGCGCAACAATCGGTACATGCGGATGGCGTGCATCACACAAACAATGTTGTACTAGCTGGCGAGTCTTGGGATTATGGTAAAGTAGTGTTGTCGTGGCAGGATACGCTTGATGGGGCGCAAATCCCTGACGATGGGCGAAATGTAGTGATTCATGAATTTGCGCATCAACTCGATCAGGAAAATGGCACCGCGAACGGTGCGCCTATTTTAAGCAAAGAGCAAAACTATACCGAGTGGTCGCACGTTTTTAACGAACAGTTTGAGCATTTGCAGCGCCATGCGGCTAACGGCACGGAGTCTTTGTTTGACTATTACGGGGCTACTAATCCCGCTGAGTTCTTTGCTGTGGCCAGCGAAGTGTTTTTTGAGCAATCGCGGCAGTTCTATCATGAATATCCATTACTTTACCGTCAACTAAAGCAGTTCTATCGGGTTGACCCTGTGCACTGGTGCTAAAAACGAGGTTTGTCTTTTATTAAAATTTGTTGAACGAAAAATAAACAGATATAGTTGGACGTGTAATGTAGAACCACCTCTGCATATTGTCGAAAATAATAACAACAAGGATGCTTGTATGACGGCCAAACTCATTACTCATGTCAACACTTCACAAGTGTCGTCTGTACAATTTATGATCGACTTGGTCATATATTTTGCCATCATGTTCCTCATCCGCGAAGTGTACTTTGAAGGGTATCACTTTCTTGTTAGTGGACTTTTTTGGTCATCGGCCACACTTATTGCTGCAATAGCGTTTATGCGCATGCGCAAAGTGAATTGGTCCGAAATTGGTTTGAACGTCCCTAAGAGCTTCAAGCAAGCAACAATTGCGACAGTGTTTATTTTCGCTTTCTCTGTGGGCTCAATCGTAATATTTCAAACGATAAAAAACCAGCTCGGGTTAGAGGTAGCACAAGATCTATCTGATGAGCAGGCCGTTAGTAAATTTGGTGAACTAGAGAATAACTGGACACTGTTTTTTATGCTCATACCATTTGTGTGGTTGCAATCAGCACTAGAAGAAATTTTAGATCGTGGCTTTCTCATCAACTGGTTTGAACGTGCAATGGCAAACGCATGGTTTGCAACAATCGTCGCGGTAATAATACAAGCCATCGTGTTTGGTTTTAGACACTCTTATGATTTATCTGAACGTTCAATTACTGTCGGTCTCATCGGGTTGGGTATGGGGATTGGTTACGTCGCATTTGGTCGAAATTTATGGCCGTTAATTATTGCCCATTGTGTACTTAATACGATGTCCTTTGTTGGTAGAGTATAAAAAAAGCGAACCTAAGTCCGCTTTCTGCTTATTAAAAACGTTGTTTTCTCAAAAGAGAACTCAAAAACTAAAATTGATAACTCACGCTCAAATCGATACTTCTAGGTAGTATGTAGCGGCCATTTGCCGATAGTGCACTTCGTGGATCACCTTCGGTTAAAGCATCTTCATCGGTTAGGTTGCTTACAGACAACTGCACCTCAACTTGATCAGATAAGTTTAAGATCATACCGACATCAATCTTTTCATAACCGGGCAGCGTAACGGTATTTTCGTTGTTGGCGTAGCGATCGCCCACAGCTGAGAAGTTACCATAAATGGTGGCGTACATACCGTTGTCAAATTCAATGTCGTAGCTCGGGGTAACTCTAATTTGCCAGCTCGGTTGACGTTGTGCTTCATTACCTAAGTTATCTGGGCTTTCAGTGATTTCAGTTTCTTGAACCGTTGAATTCAAATTAACTGAAAAGCCATTGTCAGCGTAGTAATTGAAGTCAATTTCAACTCCATAGGCTTCATTCGTCAATATCTCAGCTGGAGCACCCGGTTGTCGAACAAATGTGTCACCTTTTACTTCATTGAAAAAAGCAGTGGCGTAAAGGTTGTAGTTATCTCTTGCGAGCTTATAGCCAAGTTCAAACTGAGAGACTTCTTTGATTAAGTCTTCACCTTGTTGGTATGCGCCATAATTATCTCTAAAGTCGTCGAAAAACGGCATTTTGCTACCATCGCTGATTCGCGCAAAAATGCCTTGTTTATCAGCAAACATCCAGTTTATACCTGCTGTCCATGCCAATTCAGTTTCATCATAAGAGACAACTTGGTTAATGGTGCCGTCTAAATCTACATCTACCGTGTATTCAATTTGATGATTCTCACTGCGAATACCCGCTTCTATGGTTAGCTGACTGGTGATATCGTATGACGAAGCAAGGTATAGCGCATCTGTTGAACCGTCGCCTATGCTATTGATGTCGTAATTCCAGCCACAACTGTCTAAGTTGTCGTTACAGTCGATGCCAGTTAGCATTTCACCGCCAGATTCCACAACATGATATGCTTGATTGCCAAGTGCCCACCAATCTTTTGCCTCAAAAGTGGTATGGTAGTAACCCGCGGTAAACGATCCTTTTTCGAAGGTTTTAGTGATGGCTAAGTCGTTAGTAAATGCTTCAATTTCTTTTTTAACAACCCAACGGCCAATTTGTTGCACCATGGTATCGCCGCTATATTGGGCCCCTGTAACCGAACCTGTGGCACTGGTACCATTATCGGCAACATTCGTTAATTCGGTTGGATCGCCATTTGGCACTAATCCGTAGGTGTCAGCATCGCCCTTAGTGTAGATGAAACGATTAACTAAGCCCCAACCATTATCGAATGTTAGGTCGATACTACCGCCCGAAACAGAGCCATCCCAGCCGCGACCTTGGCCAAAGTCTATGGTTTCAGACGTTCCATCTAGGCCATATTGAATGGTTGCATGGCGGTTATTGGTACCAATTTGTGTATATTGGTTGTCAACACCTTCTACGTTCAGTGGAGAGGGGAGATACCAAACACCATGGTCGTCGGTTTGGCGAGTAAAAATGTTTATTTTACCGTTATCAAGCTCTTTGGTGATGTTGATAGTAAATTGATGGCCTTTCTCAGCATTAAAGCCTGCGTCTTTAACGCCCGGTGAGCTTTTAATATAACCACCTGCCATGAAGTATAAGTCATCAGCTAGGCTACCACTGATCACACCGTCTAAACGATGTAAACCATAGTCAGATGTGGAGTACTTAACGAGTCCTTCAGTATCTTCTGAACCTTCTTTCAATAGAAAGTTAGTCGTTAAACCGGGCTGGCCGTTAGACACTACAGAATTGGGGCCACCGCGCAGTGCTTCCATGAACTCTACGGTTTCATCTAGTCGAAATAGCGTAGAATTTTCCAAGAATGAGAGGGTTGGTGGTGGAAATATAGGTGCTCCTTGAACTTGAACAGTTAAAAAAGGTGCATCTCCACCACCGGGGAAGCCACGAACGAATACATTAGCGCCAGAAACACCACCTGAACTTTCAACCCAAATGCCCGGTACGGCTTTTAACAGGTCTGCTGTACTTTTTGGTGATAGCTTTTCAATATCGTCCTCAGAGAAAGAACTGATAGCAAAACTCGCTTCCTCTTTTTTTACACTCTTACCACTGAAGGTACCGGTGACAACGATTTGTTCAACCTTTTCTTCAGGAGTGTTGGAAGTGTTTGGTGCGTTTTCAGCGGCAATTGCCACGCTTGCTTGACTACAAAGCGCTAATGCGATTGCAGATAGCTTGAATTTCTTCGTCATTATTATGCCCTCAACGCTGATATCTGCATTTTGCTATATCAGCTCTTTATTATAATAAGGGTGTGCTGAGCTGTCTTAATAGCTTTCTGGTCTATCAAAAGTTCAACACACGCTAGCTTCAATTCCTTCCCCACGATCAATATAGTTACGTTTGCAAACGTTTGCAATAGCAAAATGCAAACGTTTGCTAAAAAGTGTTTTTTCAATTGCATTACTGACAGCATATGCAATAATCCTTGCCAAGCATGAGATAAAATCATTAACTGGAGCTTGTAAGTCTTTGTCTTCTGAAAATAAATTAACCTTAGCGGGTTTAGCGAAATTGGCGGGAGTGTCAATTTCTACTGTATCAAGGGCGTTGAATGATAACCCGTTGATTAAAAAAGAAACTCGTGAAAAATTGCAGGCGTTGGCAAAGGAGCATAACTTCAGTTTAAATCGCGCGGCCAGCCGTTTGCGTACCCAGAAAACTAATGTGGTGGCGGTTATCCTGAACTTAACCGACAGCACAGACCAAAGTATTAGTGACCCTTTTTTGTTAAAAGTTGTTGGTGATCTCAATCAGGCGCTTAATCGTCAAGGCTACGAGCTGTTATTGTCTAATTCGCTTATGGCGGCAGAAGACTGGGCAAACTACTTCATTAACAGTAGTCGTGCAGATGGCATTATCGTTATCGGGCAGGGGAAGAGTACGGAAAAAATTGAGCAAGTTGCTCAAGCTGGCGCACCTTTAATAGTTTGGGGCGATCCTAAAGTAACGGCAAACTATGCCGTTGTCGGTAGTAACAATGAACTTGGTGGCTTCATGGCGACAGAACACTTAATTAAAGGAGGCTGCCAACGTATTTTATTTTTAGGTGATCCCGAGCATGCCGAAATGAGTGAGCGCTATAAAGGCTATCAACGCGCTATCGAAAGCTATGACTTAGTGCAGGATAATACACTGACATTATCTTGTGATATCACCAGCAAAGCGGCTTATGAGACGATAGCTCAAGCTATTTTGGATAAGGGATTACATTTTGATGGCATTGTTGCTACAAGTGATATGGTGGCATTGGGGGCAATGAAGGCACTGAAAGAGCGCTATATTAGTATTCCTAGTGATGTTGGCATTGTCGGCTATGATGATATTGCAATGGCCGAACTGCTTCATCCTGCGCTTACTACCGTGAAACAAGATACAAAATCTGCATCAGACATTATGGTAGAGCAGCTGATAAAACAATTTCAGGGACAAAGTGCGACATCTGCCATTGTTGATATAGAACTGATCCCACGTAAATCAACTCGCCCTGTGTAAATACTTGCACTAAGTATGCAAACTACTATCTAGTAGTAAAAGTTTAAATTTAAATGCAAACGTTTGCATTTGTCGGGGTTCGAATATAGACTGAAAGAAAAATCACAATGAGAGCACTCCATGTCACGCACCTTAACTATTACCGCAATTGCTGCCTGTTACTTTGTTTTTGCTATTTTGCTTAATAGCGTAGGTATCGTCATTCTTCAGTCCATTAATAGTTTTGGCATTAGTAAACCTGAAGCTAGTGTGTTGGAAGGTTTTAAAGATCTCTCTATTGCTTGTGTGTCTTTTTTCGTCGCATCTGTTATCCCCAGAGTGGGCTACAAAGTCACGTTACTCATTGGCTTGACGATTGTTACTGCTGCTTGTGTGCTCACACCAACAGTAGGGCAGTTTTGGGTAATTAAATTGCTCTTTGCCTGCATCGGTGTCGCGTTTGCGCTGGTGAAAGTGTCGGTTTACGCCATAATTGGTCAGCTATCCACTTCGGTAAAGTCACACTCATCGATTCTAAATACGGTAGAAGGTATTTTTATGCTGGGTAGCTTATCTGGTTACTGGCTATTTAGTTTTTACGTCGCTCCCAATGCAAGCAACTCATTAGCGTGGCTTGATGTTTATTATCCACTCGCAGGGATTATCCTCGTTGCTTTGCTCCTTGTCGGAGTGTCATCAATACCAGATTCGCGAAATCAAAGTAGTAGCCAAGGCGCAGTTAATGACTTTGTCGACATGGTCAAAATGAGTTATCAACCACTGGTGATAGTGTTTGTTTTTTCAATTTTTCTCTATGTGTTAATTGAACAAGGTATTGGAACTTGGTTGCCTACTTTTAACAACGAAGTGTTAGGACTTCCCAATCATGTGAGTGTGCAAATTACCAGCATTTTCGCCGCTGCACTGGCGATAGGTCGATTGTTGGCTGGGCAGGTTCTAAAGCACGTGCACTGGTATCCATTTCTCAATGTATGTCTAGTCGGTATGGGCTTGATTATTGTGGTCTTGTTGCCATTAACAGAGCTTTCTTCGAAACAAGCCGTTAATCACATCGCAGATGCACCGATTGTCGCTTATTTATTGCCATTGATAGGATTAATGATGGCGCCAATTTATCCGGTGCTTAACTCTGTAATGCTGAGCAGTTTGGAGCGTTCTAAACATGCGGCGATGACAGGGTTAATCGTAGTTTTCTCAGCACTTGGGGGAACCACAGGTTCTATTATTACAGGTTTTACTTTTGAAGCGTTTGGTGGGCAAAATGCGTTTTACCTGTCGTTGTTACCTATGGTGCTGATCATGGCATGCTTGTACACATTTAATCGGACGTCGCAAAAACAGCTCGCAATGTCTTCTTAGTTTTATCTTTATTTATCTCTAGATTCTCTCGAGCTTAGTTCAGGAACACACATGATTGCAGTAAACGATAATCAAATTAATGAACAGATGATGAGCAATTTCTTTACATCTGAGTTATTTAAACAAGTACAAATGAGTGGGGTATTTGCAGATAGCAAAACCTTTGTAGATGCAACGCCTAAATTGCCGCTCAACGACATACTCAAAAAGTTTGATGAGCTGCAAAATGATGGAGAGCATGGCGGTATCTCGTCGGCTAAGTTATTATCGTTTGTAAAGCAGTACTTTATGTTGCCAGAACAATCTGAAATTACGTTTGCATCAGAAAGCAAGGGAATTGAACAGCATATTGCTACGTTATGGGAGGTGCTTACCAAGCCAGCGGATGTTCCCTCTAACAATTCATTACTTTCACTCAGTAAGCCCTATGTTGTACCGGGTGGGCGCTTTCGTGAAATCTATTACTGGGATAGCTACTTTACTGCATTGGGGTTGCTCGTATCAGGTCGCCAACAAACGGTTGTCGACATGTTAGATAATTTTGTCAGTTTACAATCTCGGTATGGCTGCATCCCTAACGGCAATCGCAGTTATTACCAAACACGTTCCCAGCCACCGATTCTTGGCTTGTTAGTCGAGCTATTGTTGCCTTTTCAACAAGACAGAGCTGCGTTTATTGAACATTATATTGATAGCATTGAAAAAGAATACGCTTTTTGGATGGACGGGCACCACAAGCTAAATGAGGAGTTTACGACATATCGACGTGTTGTCCGTATGCCGGATGGTAATATTTTAAATCGCTATTGGGACGATAGCGCAACACCAAGGCCTGAATCTTACCGAGAAGATGTTGAACTGTTCAATGAGACGTCGCCAGATAATCCTGAAGATTTTTATCGCAACATTCGGGCAGCTTGTGAGTCTGGCTGGGATTTTAGTTCTCGATGGCTTGGGCAAGACAACACATTGGCGTCAATTAGAACAACACAGATCGTGCCTGTTGATTTGAATAGTTTACTGTACAAAATTGAATGTTTGCTGAGTGAATATTTGTTGGTACTTGGAAGTACAGAACGCAGCGGCGAATTTCAGAAAAAAGCGCAACAACGTCAGCGCGCGATAAATAGATATCTGTGGTCAAACGAATACGGCTTTTTTCTAGATTACGATATTGAACACCACGGTCACCAGCCAATTCCTGTATTGTCATTGGCTGGCGTGGTGCCGTTATTTGTGATGTTAGCAAACGAAGAACAAGCGCTGCACGTAGCCGAAAAGTTGCAGCAAGACTTCCTAAAAACAGGTGGCTTAGTGACGACTTTAGTAACAAGTCATCAACAATGGGATTCACCGAATGGTTGGGCACCTTTGCATTGGTTTGCGGTAAAAGGGCTGATAAGTTATGAGAACACTAATCTTGCTGTAGAAATTGCTACACGCTGGAACCTTACCGTTGAGCAGTTTTTTGAGCAATCAGGCAAGTTGATGGAAAAATATAATGTATGTCAGCTTCAGAGCAAAGCCCGTGGTGGCGAATATGATGTACAAGAAGGTTTTGGTTGGACTAACGGTGTTTACTTAGGGTTGAGCGGGTTAATACAAACACGAAAGTGCTAAAAATTCATGTTGTAGATGACTGGCACTGGTTGGCTCTATGCGGTGACAGTATCTCATATATCAATTAATTTCATTGAAGACTAAATTTATCCAAGACTATTACAGTGAAAACAAGGATAATTAGCGCAATTGTAATTTTTGCAGTTAGCTTGCGCTCAATGAACACTAAATTTGAGTTCAATCTGTAAACTGCCGCTGCTAAATTGGGCGCTACCCTATGGAAATCAAAGTAAATTTTCTCGATAACCTAAGAATCGAAGCGAAGTTTGACGACTTCACTGTGATCGCCGATCAACCGATTCGCTATAAAGGGGATGGCTCTGCGCCAAGCCCATTTGATTATTTTCTGGCATCATCTGCACTATGTGCGGCTTATTTCGTGCGTGTTTACTGCTTATCGCGTGATATTCCAACCGATAATATTCGCTTATCACAAAATAACATCGTAGATCCTGAAAACCGTTATAACCAAATTTTTCAAATTCAGGTGGAATTGCCAGAGAGCATTTCAGAAAAAGATCGTGAAGGTATTTTACGCTCTATTGATCGTTGTACGGTTAAAAAGGTAGTACAAACGGGGCCTGAATTTAAAATCGAACCTGTGGAAAGCTTGGAAGAAGATGCGCAAGCAATGCTCATGGGGCAACCAGATGATGACACTAGCACGTTTATCTTAGGCAAAGACTTACCGCTTGAGCAAACCATCAAGAACATGACGGGAATTTTGGCTGAACTTGGCATGAAGATTGAGATTGCGTCATGGCGCAATATTGTACCAAATGTGTGGTCGTTGCATATCCGTGATGCTGCTTCTCCAATGTGTTTTACTAATGGTAAAGGCGCGACCAAAGAAAGTGCGTTATGTTCGGCACTTGGCGAGTTTATTGAACGTTTGAATTGCAACTTTTTCTATAACGATCAGTTTTTCGGCCCTGAAATTGCCAACAGTGAATTTGTACATTACCCCAACGAAAAATGGTTTAAGCCGGGGCCAAATGATGAGCTTCCGGAAGGCATTCTAGATGACTATTGTTTAGACATATATAACCCTGATGGTGAGCTTCAAGGCAGTAACTTAATCGACACCAACTCAGGTAATGTGGCGCGTGGTATTTGTGCGATTCCATATGTGCGTCAGTCTGACGGTGAAACTGTATATTTCCCTTCTAATCTCATTGAAAACTTATTCTTAAGTAATGGTATGAGTGCGGGGAATAACCTTTATGAAGCGCAAGTACAATGTTTGTCTGAAATATTCGAACGTGCGGTAAAACGTCAAATCATTGAGCAAGAAATTGTTTTGCCGGACGTACCTCAATCAGTCTTAGAAAAATATCCAAACATCTTAGCGGGTATTAAAGGATTGGAAGAACAAGGGTTTCCAGTAGTGATAAAAGATGCCTCACTTGGCGGGCAATTCCCTGTAATGTGTGTCACTTTGATGAATCCTAGAACGGGTGGTGTATTTGCTTCCTTTGGCGCACATCCTAGCTTTGAGGTGGCACTTGAGCGTAGTTTGACCGAGTTGTTACAAGGCAGAAGTTTTGAAGGACTCAATGATGTGCCTAAGCCAACGTTTAACAGTATGGCTGTTTCAGAACCTGAAAACTTTGTAGAACATTTCATCGATTCTACCGGTGTGATTTCATGGCGCTTTTTCAGTAAGAAATTTGACTACGAATTTTGTGAGTGGGATTTCTCTGGCACCAATGAAGAAGAAAACGCTTGCTTGATGGATATCTTAGCGTCGCTAGGTAAAGAAGTTTATATTGCGGTATTTGACCAACTTGGTGCTACCGCCTGTCGTATTTTAGTACCTGATTATTCTGAAGTTTATCCTGTAGAAGATTTGGTATGGGACAACACAAACAAGGCACTTGATTATCGCGAAGATATCTTGAATTTGCATCAGTTAGACGATGAAACGTTAGTGAGTTTAGTTGAACGATTAGAAGACAGCCAACAAGATAATTATATTGATATTCGCACTTTAATTGGCATCGAGTTTGATGAAAATACTGTGTGGGGTCAGTTGACTATTCTAGAATTGAAAATAGTGATTTATTTGGCGCTTGGCGAATTAGAAGCGGCAATTGAGTTAGTAGAAGAATTCCTACAATTCAATGACAATACGGTTGAGCGCGGATTATTCTATCAAGCGGTGCATGCAGTTTTAGAAGTGAGCTTGGATGAGGAACTAGAACTTGAAGATTTTATTGATAACTTCAATCGCATGTTTGGCGAAGAACAAATGCGCAATGTGGTTGGCTCGGTAACGGGTGAAGTGCGCTTCTATGGCCTAACACCAACGAGCATGAATTTAGAAGGGCTCGACAAACATCTGCGCTTAATTGAAAGTTACAAAAAGCTGCATCAGGCACGTAAACGTATAGCTGATAACACATAGTCTTTAGTGCCTATTCGTCAGGCTTAGTTCAAGTCAATTCAAAGCGCTTATTCCAACAGAACGGAATGAGCGCTTTGTGTTTCAAAAGATTCTTATCATTAACTATTACATTGCACGCTGTAGATTTGCCGGCTTCTACACTTTTTCCATATAAATGTTATATAAAAATTGATTTGTTCCCGCTACTTTCTGTGCAGTCATTAATTTTTGTTGTTCGAGTGATTTTCGTTGATACAAACCATCAGTTTCATTTAACGCTTGGTCAGGAAAATACATTTGCGTAAGTATCGCTTCGTAACCATGTTTTCCTATTTTAAAATGAATATGAGGTGTACGTTGATTTTTAGCGCCCATCGGATAAGCGCCGGGCATAACCGTTTTAAATTTGAATTTGCCCTTTGCACCACTTTGAATAATCGCCCACGATTGAAAATTATCATCAACAGGGGCATCACTGTCATCATGAGGGTGATGATATTTGCCAAATGAATTGGCTTGCCATAAATCAATTGTAGCGTCTTCTACTGGGTTACCATTCGTGTCGAATACTTGGCCAAACACTTCAATAATGGTGCCTTTGGCGACTCCTGATTTACCGGCAACTTGTGTTAGATCTGCATCTTTATCTTTTTGTGGAGTGATAGGGTAGTATGGGCCTTCTGCATCTCTTGGCGTCACCGTTTGGCTTTGTGCCAAAGAGCTTGCTACCAATAAAGTCGCCACTGAACCCGTGACACTTTGCTTTAGAAAATTACGGCGTTTTTTTGATTCCATCTTTTGTGTACTCTTTTTAAATTCAGCATTTTTTCGAAGCTTATTTCGCTTACTTCATGCTAAGTGGTAATTTGTAAAAGTTATAGAGTTAAAGCTAGCTGCAAAGACGACATTAGTCCTAAAAAAAATCTATTATTGGCAAAAAATAGAAAAATAATAAGTTTTGAGCATGTTTTGACGACGTTGTGAGTTACACGAATGAGCAAAGGGTTGGCCTGAACGTATTGATTTAATTTTACGACATATATGCATATGAATAATGGGTGAATTTTGTTCTGCAATTTTTGCTTGATTAGCGTACAATACGCCACCAGTATTGACGTGTGTTTGAAATAGGTTTTGGATTGAAGCTGTATTGGCTTAGTATTTTTGTCTGCTTGCTGTATTCCTCGTTCGCTATGCGATGTGCTGCTATGTCGTCATTAAAACTAATGGCTTACGATATTCCCGACGTTTTACAATCTGATAAACAGGGCATGTACGATCTACTTATTGAAAAGGCTGCAAATAACCAGCAGCAACGATGGGATTATACGATTGCTCCACCAGCAAGAGTTGACGAAATGTTCAATCAAAACGTCGTTGATTGCATTATCCCGTACGACAAGTCATTTCACTTAAATAAGCAAACGATTAATACGTTGCCGCTTTTTGTCGCCACTGCACGGATATACTCTCGCCATCAAGTTATTCAACAGTTGCAAGACTTGAAAGGGCTAAGTGTTGGTGCGAGAAAAGGCATGCTGTATGGTCCTGAATTTGATCAACTGAATTTAAATGTTAACTATGTGACGCGAATAGGGCAAAACATAGATAAGCTAGTATCTGATCGCATTGACGCTTTTGTTGCTTGGTCACCTGATGCAGAAGCTGCGATGCAAAAGAAAGAGGTAGCTTTTTACCGAAGTGAACCGTTTGTTGCTCATAATGATGCATTCTTGTGTCATGACACACCTAAGGCCCGTGCTTTTGTAGAACAGTTTAATCAAGGGCTCAAAAATATAACTGAAAAAAATTAAACAGCGTTTAAACCTTTTGTGTTTAGCGCGCAACTATAGGTAAAACTCACATAAAAATAATTCATTAAGGACAGTTCATGAAAAAACTACTTGGAGCATCTTTACTTATAGCCAGTGGTACAATTTTCGCATTCGCACATGGCAATACTGACGAGCGTAATGGGCACAAGCGAGATGTTGAACATAGACATCACGATTATAAATATCTTGAATCAAAAACACTTTCCATGGATACGTCTGCATTCAAACAATTTGTTATTGAAGCCGGTGCAGGTAGTTTAAAAGTTGTTGGTGGTGACAATAGTGAAATTACGGTAATTGCTGATGTATTCAAAAAGTCTGATGATACTGATTATTGCTTGTCACTGGAGAAATTCAATAACGATACAATCGAATTAGCCGCCAACACCTGCAAAAAAAGCATGAGTTCAGACACGTTGATTGACTTGGAAGTTAAATTACCTGCGTCTTTATTAACAAGAATTAAAGACTCTTCTGGTTCGTTACGTACTGAGAATGCGAGTATTATATTGATTGAAGATAGCTCTGGGTCAATTAAAGTAACCGATAACCACGTGTCACTGTCAATTGAAGATGGCTCTGGAAGTATCACCGTAGCAAATGTAAAAGGCGATCTATCAATTGAAGACGGTTCTGGCAGTATTAGTATTGAGCATGTGGCAGGGCACGTAACTATTGATGATGGCTCTGGCAGTATTACTGTTAATGATGCTGAAAAGTTCACATTAATTGACGATGGCTCGGGCAGCGTGAGCTTGAATAATATCAAAAATAACGGCTATTCAGGCTACTAAACAAAATAGCAAAAAAACAAAGGCAGCTATAGGTGCAATACCTTAAGGTTGCCTTTTTCATAGTATGTTACATAAAGTGATAAAAATTACTGATCTTTCGCAGCATTACCAAGTAGAATAAGCGCCAATTTTTGTACTAAGTTGGCGCGTGCTTATCAGGCTTACTATTTTATAGTTCCGTTGCAAAGCACTAAAGCGAGTAGTTGATAAGATAATTATGCGTTTATTACGGTCTACCGTTCACCCTTCAATAACCGATTTGTCGGCCTCAAGTTTCAACCGAAAAGCAACTCGCGCAATCGTGATTAATGGCGAAGATATATTATTGCTCTTCACGGATCGATATAACGACTACAGCCTACCCGGTGGCGGAATTGACCATGGCGAGTCGCACATAGAAGGCTTGATTCGTGAACTTCAAGAAGAAACAGGCGCACAAAATATTCGCAATATTAAACCCTTTGGCTTATATGAAGAATTTCGACCTTGGTATAAAGAAGACTATGACATTGTTCACATGGAGTCATTTTGTTATCAATGTGACATTGATGAAAAGCTGCTAGCGCCATCACTGGAGTCATATGAAATAAGCAATGGCATGCGACCGATTTGGATCAATATTCATCAAGCTATTGCACACAATGAACTCACTATGGCAAAAAGTGATAAGAAAGGGCTCTCAATAGAGCGTGAAACCTTTTTGTTAAAACGAATCGTTGAAGAGCTCGTTGTTGAAACCACAATCGTAGATTAGGGGATGTTGACCTTTGCTATTCATTGTTACTGCTAAGTGCGCCCTTTATGACAGGAGCGATTAATAGCTTCGCCGTTGAATACTACGCGAAATAAGTAAGCGCCTGAATTTGTATGATTAAAAGGAGAAAGTTTTGTACAAGTTATATTATTACCCGCTCAATGCCAGTATGGCACCACATATTGTATTACAAGCTTTGGACGTTGATTTCGAATTACTAACCGTTGACAGAGAGAATAACGCCCAGAAGTCGAAAGAATACTTGGCACTAAACCCAGCTGGTCGCATACCGACACTGGTTGATGGTGAACAAGCCATTTTTGAGAGCCCTGCAATTTGCGTATATTTGGCTGAAGCACACCCCAAAGCAAAGCTGATTCCACCAATAGGTGATGTAAACAGACCAATATTTTTTCAATGGTTGATGTATCTCACCAATACGTTACAAGCTGAGCAAATGGTTTATTTTTATCCTGCTCGACATACCTCTGATGCGTTGGCTGTTGAAGGCATTCGCGCTACACAAAAAGAACGCGTTGCCGATATTTTAGCGTTATTGGACAAAGAACTGGCCAACAAGCAATTCTTAGTGGGTGAATCCGTTACTGTGTGTGATTACTTCTTGTTTATGTTGGTTTTTTGGTCTGATGGGTTCAAAAAAATGGCTTTAGACTACCCGCACTTAACTGAGTATTTTCAGCGCCTAGTACAAGACCCCGCGGTACAGCGTGTATGTGAAATTGAAGACTGTGACTTATCGGATTTTCTATAAAACACTAATGGCAGGCTTAATTGCCGCCAATACCGACTAAGCAATAACAAGTGAATTATGTAAGTATGAATTGGTATCAATTGAATGAGAAAGTAAACGATAAAGAACAACTAATTGCCGAGTTAAACGCATTGCGAGTAAACACGAGAGCTTTCATTTATTACGCAATCCTAATCGTATTGTTTTCTTCGTTCACTACGCGTATTTTGAAACAGACTTGATCACAAATTATTTGTACATAATTTTTATATTCGTTCTTGGCATGATTAGAGGGGAGTACGCTAATAGCGTAAAGTTGAACCAGCGCATTGACAAGCTTATAGAAAATAGTCAGCCATACTAGTTTGGCTATGCTTAGCAAAGTTGAAACTTAAACTTTCGGCTTGTTATATAAAATAGCATAATGGCTCGAATATCTGATACCTATCAATAACCCGCTGTAATTTATTCTATTTTTATGAAACAACTCCCTACATAGCGAGCCATTATCATTCTCGAATAAGCAAATACGCTCGCTATGTAAATTTAGTAAATCATTGATGGTCTCATGCTTTGCTGGTAAGCTCTTAAAATTATTAGATTAAATCGAGAGTTCTTCGGTTGGTTAATTTAAATTGTCGACAATTTAATGCAGAATTCACGCTAATTAGCGTTATGTAGCAAGGAGGCGTAGTGAGCCATCAAAACATCCTTAATTTAGTTCTCAAAATTGCAGCGATTTTTATTTTTGTGGACATCGTAAATACTCTACCTAACCAATTAGGCGATTATGGGAATGCAGTAGACAGTGGAATGCAAGCGTCAATTGTGAAAATGATATGGGTTCCTCTAGTAACGAAGTCTCTTGTGATGCTACTGCTGTGGTTTTTTCCTAATTTGTTCATAAAGAGTGTGGTTTCTGAACAAGAATACACTGATGAGTTGAAGCAGTTTTATAAGAATTTGGATGTTGCCGTTTTAACTGGGATTGGGGTCTACTTAGTTGCATTCTCAATTGGTGACTTAGCTTATTTCATCGTTTTAAAAATGGAAATGCAATCTTTGTATAGTCAATCGTTGCCTCCTCAAGAACAGGCTTCATTCGTGGCCAGTATGGTGCAAGTTATCGTTGGATTAGTACTTATAATTGGCAACCGTGGAATTACAATATTGCTGAAGAAGGCAAGGGTTTAATAGCTACATAACAAACGCATTAAGTACGGACGAAACGGTGAAACAAAATTGGCAACTACGTTCACAAATTATTCAGGTGTTAGCCGTAAGAGGACGAGATGAGTGATATTCTCAAAGATATCCGATGGGTGATGAGAATTCAGTTTTTCGCATCGATCGTTTTACTTATATTTATACTATCTCCGACTGATGAAGAAAGGCTCTCAGGAGCATTGAGTGAACTCAATACTCTTTCATCTATTGATTTATCACACTATGAACTGTTCGCTTATACTTTCGCTACTTATAGAGAAGCTGGGAATAGTGGCTACGTTTTAGAGAAAATGAAAGGTGAAATGTTTGAGGATAAAGTATCTGACCAACTAAAAATTATTATTCCTGTTTACGTGAAAACACCTAGAAATAACGGTACCGTTAAAAACCATAAAAATTTTTTAGAGGGGCAAAATTATATAGCTTATGCAAACTTTTCAAACGGCCCAATTAGCTATTATCAAGGAATAATAAATCGAGTTAACGAAAGTGGTGACTCGCTAAAGCTAAAGGCTATTAGGTTAGAGCCTATAGGTAGATACGCACCAATATTATTAGATTTGGATAATGCAATCTACGGGGTAGATTTTTCTAAAAGTTCTGATCGAAAGTTTGAAGGTCATTTGATTTATAGCATGGGAAAACATAATGTGACTATGCAAGGAGGAGGGGTCGAACACTTTCATACCGAAGAACTTATGATCGACCTATCGCATAAGTGGCTAATTGAGTATTTTCCAGATAAAGCAAAGTTACTTTATGGCAATATCGAGGATCCTAGTACTGCACTGCCTAATGTTGCCTATTTCTTGTCGAGCTTATCAGACTTGACTCTAGGAAAGGCAATTAGAAAAATAGACGATGACTTAAAGAAGTCAAAAAGGAATTTGACAATATCAGGACTAAGCATTCCTGGAGAGCTTGTTAGTTGGGGAGGGCCAACAATTGTCGTGCTAATCTCATTGTTTCTTGTAGCTCATTTGAAGGGAGCGAGAAATACTCTTATAAAGAGTACCAGTGATGAAATCCAGATATCATGGTTGCCGTTGTATTCTGATCCAGTATCACAATTACTTTCGTTTTTTATGAATATTGTAGCGCCTGCTGCTTCCGTAGTTATGGTTGCCATTTTCGTTTGGCCAAATACTAATTTTAACCTCTATGTAGGAGGGGGGCTCTTACTTATTACTGCCATAATACTGTCATTCTTGTATATAGAATCTGAGAAATTTAGAAAACACATCGAGATAATTTTTGCTAACAAAGCAATGCAGCCTGATCAGCGTTCCTCTGGAATTCACACAAGCCTCTGATTGCATTATTAATTCAACTTCCCACGTCAACAAAACACACGAATCCCTGCCCATTTATTTCAGAGCTATTATTTTGTTGGTTAAGCGAGTTAATGCCGTAGATGAAATGTTCGCGCATCAACAAAAATTTGGCATTTAGTACACCTTTAGCGTTAACTTAACCTATTTGAGAGCGAATCCATATAAGACTTTGGCTTTGCAGATGGCAATTTAACTGATACAATCCGTTTTGTATAATGTATCCAATATGGTTTTAGGTAAGGTAAAATGATGCAAACAAATAGTACAGATTGGCGATATACGGTTATGCCAGCCGTGTTTACGTGGCTAAAAGAGTCAGAATCAGGCGCCCTTGAAATTGACCTCGATGCTACAAAAAAATACGCTGCAGATATTTTGAAAGTTCAAGGGAAAGGCGGCAGCAGAATGGGCGGACTTGTCGGCTCTGGTACTCTGGGTGAAAATAGCTACCTAAGCGCTGAGCAGCGTCTTTCTTTACTTAAAGCTCTTTCAGAGGTTGCTAAAGAATATAATGTTCCTTTAATTAGTGGCGCGGCAGCAGAAACTAAAGAAGAGCTTGCCAAAATTGTTGAAGAGCTGGCGACAGTTGGCGTGGATACAGTCATGGTTATGCCACCAAAAACTAAGGAAGCGCCTTCTGATGAAGACATGTACGCGTACTATGAGCTTTCTGCTATCGCTGCAAAAGAGGCAGGCGTAACAATTATGCCGTACAACAACCCTGATGCTGCTGGATATCATGCACTATCAACAGATCTTCTTAGAAGGCTTTCTGCTTTACCAGAAGTAACTGCGTTGAAAATATCGACTACAGATGTTTCGGTTATTGAAACGCTGACGTTAGAGAACGAAGATTCAAAAATTCTGGCTGGTGTTGACACTGTAACTGTACATGCTGGACTTGCAGGAGCATGCGGCGGAATTACAGGTGTAGGTTGTATATTCCCTAAAGCTAGTGTGACTATGCAGGAGCATGTTAATAATGGAGAATGGGCTGAGGCGAACAAAATTTCTCAGGCGATGAATTCCATTTCATACCTTGATGCTCAGCCGTTGTTATTAGAATATCTTAAGTTTGCTTTTGGTATTCATCATAATGATGAAGCTGGAGGGCTTCGTACTTTTGGTAAGAAATTAACTCAGCAGCAAATTGATGATGTCCGCGCAAGATATATTCTTGCGAAAGAAAGACTTGAGCGTCTGGACTTAATAGACTAATCAATTCAAATATTCAAAAAGAGAAAGCTCCGTTTTTACGGGGCTTTTTGTGTTTATTCTCGTGTCTACTTCCCCAAAACTGAGGTACTTGATTTAACAATAAAAGGGTACAATTGAATAATCGTAAGTTACCATAGTTTGCCACTTTAGTGGATAACACCAATTTACTTAGATATTCATAAATCAATCGAGAGTAGTAGTCGATGAAACCAAAATTATTTGTTCTTAAAATGCCATTCGAAGATGGGCCAGGAAAAATGTGGATTTGTTCCCATTGTGCGCTCATTGAAGGGGCATTATCAGTTAATCAACATTGGGAAGGTGTTGTAGATGTGCGTCGAATTGATTTTCCCAAGCCTCGAACCGAGGTTGTTGAACTATTGGGCGAAAATAACCAATGGTTACCTGTTCTAGTATTGGAAGATGACATGACCATTACTGACCCAGTAGAAATAATCAATTATCTAGCAAAAGAATTTGGTGGTGCTGAGGTACATCCTTAGTTAAAGTACGCCATACAAGAGCATGGTGCATGATTTACTATGCATTGTATTTTCAACTTCTAAATGATGTCACACAATATTGTAGCGTTAGTGTTTTAAGGAGCAAATTTGAAATTCATCTTATTAATTGGTATTGCGTTATCGTTCTCAATAGCCGCACAACCTAATGTGATTAGCGTTAATGAATTTCAAATTGAGTACGAAGTTGCCGGCCACGGTAAACATACCGTTTTATTGGAGGCCGGTGGTGGTGCTGGTATGTCTGATTGGGACGCGGTTTTTTATCGAATAGCAGAACATGCCACGGTTATTCGTTATTCCAGAGTAGGCAATGGAAAGTCTACCGCGATTAAACAGCATTTTACGTCGAATGATTATGCTGCTCATGCGAGCAAATTTTTAGTCAATTTGGGGGGGGAAGAGCCTGTTATATTCGTTGCTCATTCATATGGAGGAAGCGTTGCACGTGATTTTGCAGCGGCTTACCCAAAACAGATAAAGGCGCTCTTAATGTTGGACCCGTCATCTGAACATGACGTTGATATAATGCGGGCTATAGATTTAGAAAAAGGCAACCAAGAGATTGCTCAAATCAAGTTGGACGATATGGCGAGAGGTATGTCGAACCAATATCTCGATTTTTGGAGTAAAAGGCCGCTTCCTGATTATCCACAGATAAAAGATATACCAGTAACGGTTATTGCATCTGTCAGAACAACAAATAATCCCGCTAATTTGTTTTTTACTGATAAGGGCAGGCAAATGTGGGGGGAGCTGTGGCAGAAATGGGCTAGTGCATTTCCCCGTGGTAAAACGCTCTTAACAGAAAAAAGCGGCCATTATGTTCAAGTTGATGAGCCAGAGCTGGTTGTAAATGAACTATTAGCCTTGATGCAAATGCTAGACAAAAACTAGCAACGAAATCGAACGGGATCACAACGCGTTGTAATATGCCTGAAGAGACAGGGAAGATTTATATGAAAATTCGAAGTATATCTTGGGAACAAACGATCCCCATTCGTCACGATGTTCTATGGCCTGACAAGTCACCAGAATACTGCCATGTTGAGGGGGACAGTAGTGCATTACATTATGGGGCGTTCATTAATGATGAACTAGTATGTGTTGCTTCAGTATATCTAGAATCTGATAGAGCCCGACTGCGTAAATTTGCTACTAAGGCTGACTTCCAGAATCAAGGCATTGGCTCGCAAATGTTAATGTTTATTCTTTCCTCATTGAAAAACACCCAAGCGAGAACTTTTTGGTGCGATGCAAGAGAATCAGCTTTAGGGTTTTATCAGCGTTTTTCAATGAAACCCTACGGTAAACGCTTCTATAAATCAGATATTCCTTATTTTAAGGTGGAAGTTGAGTTATAGCAGTATACAACTAACCACTATAGTGATTTGTTGTAGCTGATATCTGATCTTACAGTTTTGAAGAATAGGTTTTTATTCAATCTGACAGACAGTTGTGAGTGAACAACAGCCATTGGAATTGAAAATCTAAAAGGGTGGGTACATAGTTCGGTCGCGTTTATAAATTGTTAACTCACTCCTAATTAGCCATTTACTAAGTGTGACTGTACAAATAAACAGTACCTGTGTTATTGTGTTGAGCAGTTAAAACAATACACAAGGTAGAAGTATGTTACTGAGTTTAGAGCCGAATGCTCCCAAAGATTTTGATTTCATAATTGGTGATTGGAAAGTAAAACATCGTCGTTTAAAAGATATCCTAAATGATAGTGATGAATGGATTGAATTTAGTGGAGAATCGTCAACAGTTAGAACGCTTGGTGGCTTTGGGAACATTGAAGATAATCATCTCCACTTCCCCGATTCATCAGTAAGAGCTAAGGCAATTCGCTCCTATAACTCTGAAACTGGAGAGTGGTCAATTTGGTGGTTAGATGGCCGTAATCCAAATGCATTAGATACGCCTGTGGTTGGTAAATTCCATGAAGGAATTGGCCGCTTCTATGCTGATGAAATATACAATGGCACTTCAATTAAAATTAGATTTATATGGAATTCAACTATCCCTAAAAAACCTACATGGGAACAGGCGTTTTCCAAAGATAACGGAATTACATGGGAAACCAACTGGTTAATGGAATTTTCCCCTAGTAATTAGCAGAACAAAAATGACTAGTAAATTTCTCTACCGAAATCCGTTTAATGTTTCTGTTTTTGCTATAAGTGCAAAAATATACGCTAGTAAACTTTATCTGTGCTTAAGGCGTTTTACGGCGGTTTTTGGCACATACGTGACTGTCAGATTTGATAGTTTTTTTAATCGAACCTGACAGTTCAAGTTAAGACTTGTTCAAGTGATTTGTTCAAGTGATTTGTTATATTTGGCATTTTATATTGCAAGCAGCACGATAAAACTGCCAAACTAGCTCGCACAGTACTCAGATGTCAGGTCACGGACGTATACAAAGATGAGTTCAATCGCACTTCTCGATTTTGATAAAACTATAATTAGTCATGACACTGGTTATCATTTTATTCTTTTTTCTTTAAAAAAAAGTTTTCTGAGAAAAGGTTTTGCTCTGTTGTTTTCTCCATTAGCGTTGATTCTTTTCCTTTCAAGCAAAACACGTTTTATTGGTAATTCCATTTATTTATGGTTGGCGACAGCTGGCTTGTCATCAAGACAACTCAGAGAGTTAAGAGCGGAATTCGTAGAACATTACCTACATTTCCCTGAAGTTAGCATTTATAAAGATGCACTGATGAGAATTAAAGAGCATGTTAATCAAGGTCATAAGGTGGTTATCGTTAGCGGTGCGTCTCAATGGATGCTTGACGCTATTGTTGAACGCACTGAACTACCAGAGTTAATAGCATTGAGGTCTAGTGAGGTGAGACTTCTTGGTGGAATGGTCAGTAGTTTTCATTGTTTTGGCCAAAACAAATTAAAACGCCTAAACAAAGTTATAAATTTTCAATCTTATAGTTGGGTGGTGGGTTATTCAGATAGTTCATCAGATATTCCTTTACTATCTGTTTGTCAAACTAAGTATATAGTTAACCCAAATAAAAGAAGCTTATCCAATTTCAAAAGAGCTTTTAACAATGACATTCAAGTATTAAATTGGGGGTAATGATCAATAAAATGGAGTTTACATGAAAAAAACACTATGGTTGTTATTTATACAAGTCAGTAAACTGACAAACTACGTTGTACGACCTTGAATCGTTTTGTCTAAAGGAATACTCCATGAAAATTTTTAACTCTATCTTAATTGCGATAATAGCATTGCTTAGTATTGCGGCAGGTTTGGCTAAACTAATGCAGGTTCCGGAAGAAATTAAGTTTCTTGAGAGTTTTGGTTTTAGCATTGCACTAATTTCTACCTATGGTATTTGCCAAATCTTGGGCGGGGTTCTATTGGTGTTACCTAAAACTAGAGTAGTTGGTGCAATAGTAACAATTGTGGCATTTACTTTATCCACTGTTTTGATATTTATCAGCGGAAAATTTACATTTGGTTTAGTGTCAATTGTACCGATAGTATTAGTAAGTATGGTTGTTTTATATCATCGAAAATTTACACAAGACGAGAGAATTAATAGTGATTCGCTATAGCTTGTTATTTTTTGCTTGTAAACAGAATTATAAATTTGCCAAATTGCTTCACACAAAATTGAAGCGCTATGAATAGGCTTACTCATAGGAGTTATGGATGACTGATGAAAAAACAATAGACATTGATTCTGAAAACATTAGTGATATTTCTATCAATTCTTTTAAACATAGAAGTAGAAAGCATACTTTAATTGCATACGGTTTGCTAAGTTTAGTTTTTGCGTTACTTGCTTTGGCGGTCTACATCTTTTTCTTTGCTCAGAACATTGAAGCACGTGGTGATTCTGCCGTAGCTCTAGATAGACTAAACCAAGAAATTAAAGTCCAAGAAATTATTCTGCCTGTTTTGAAGAAAAGCCTAGCCGTAGTGCAACAACAGAGTGAGATAGGTACTGCAAGCACCCAAGATGAGCTAAATGTTAGAGAGGAGTTGTTTCAAGCTACAAATACATTGGCTGTGCTGAAGCATAGGAAAGAGCTATTGATTAAATTTGATTACATTAATGAATCAGATACATTAAAAACAAAGGAGGAAAACAAAGTATATTTGGAATCCCTAGCTGAATATAGCTCAAGTATAAAAGCCTTTCTGGAACAAGAAAAATTAAGATATGAGAACGGGTTAATCTCTAAACCTAATTTAGATAAAGTTGAATTCAAAATTATTAGAATAGACTCTGAAATAAAAAAATCTAATCTCAGAGAGCAAGGGCTTCCTCATGCGAGTGACTATGTAAATCAATCTGGAAATTTTGAGGTTATTGATATAGTCAGAATTAATATTTTTAGGTTTGGTGGCATAAGTGTAACTTTATTTCTAATTGCTCTTCTTATTCCTATATACAGATATAACATAAGGCTAGCAAATTTTTATATGTCTAGGGCAGATGCCCTCTCGGTTTGTCGTGAGCTGAAATTTGGAGATTTTTCGGAAATGGTAAAATTGCTTACACCGACTCATGCTTTTGAGAAAGAACCCGTAACACCGATTGATTCTATTGGCACTTTCACATCAGCAATACTAAGCAAAAAAGCATAACAAAGCCATAAAGGTGGTAGCTAGAAAAGGCTTGGCTTTCGCTCCCACCTTGCTAATTTTAGCCGAGCACTAATGCGCTTACTAGTAACGCGCCAAGTACTACAGGAGTTTTAATTTGAAACGTTTTATTTCTTTTTGCTTTTATATAACAGCTGCTTTTTCATTACAGGCGAATGAACTATCCCCTTCGATTAGTGGAAAATTTGATGTTGGTGGCTACGGCCTTTATTTAGAGTGTTTCGGAGATAAAAAGCCAACAGTGGTGCTTGAATCAGGTTTCGGTGGCTACGGCTCTAATGGTCTTTGGCAAAAAGTAATTACACAGGTTAGTGATAGCGCTCGAGGTTGTTTATATGATAGAGCTGGACTAGGAAAAAGTGACGAAGGGCCTATACCTTTTAGTAGTAAGGATGTGGCAAAGCGCTTGGAAAAGTTGCTAAAAAAAAGCAGAAGTAAGTGACCCATATATTTTAGTAAGCCATTCATATGGCTCTAATCATATAACAATGTTTAACTCACTATTTGGTGACACTGTTTCAGCAGCTGTTTTTGTTGATCCGACCCCCAATTGGAATTTCAAAATATGCTGCAGAAATGTGGCCTGAACCATCTAGCTCTGACACACCAGAAGTCATCGAATACAGAACTAATGATATACGAAGCTATAATGACCCATTTGATAATCCTGAAAAATTAGATTTCAAGCAAAGTGAGAATGAAGTAGAGTCTGCTACAAAATTTGGTTCTAAACCTCTAATCATTATTAAGGCGAAGCGTGAAATTGAACCTTGGGGTGATTGGGCGAGAAACTTACCACTTGAAATCGAAGAAAGAAACACTGCGTTTTTGCTTGCTAGCGATGACAAGATTTTAGCACTATCTGCTAATTCAAAAATGTTAGTGGCTAATACAACACATCATAATGTTCATTGGCATGAACCAGCAATTGTTATTAATGAGCTGATGAGTTTAATTCGTCATATTAATAAAAATAATACTTAGCACATATGAGCTTTAACTCTGTTAATTGATATGAGTGATTTATTGACCATCTATTGCGTGGCGGTCAATACGAAAGAAGCACAATGGAGTTTTATGTCAGTAGGAATGAGCTTAGCCTGGAGGCTAAAACAGCGAAAACAAAAGCGCTGTGATAGGTGCGAATTGTATTACGATAAGTCGCTAGAAGAATGCGCCCATTGTGCTGAGCTTTCTGACGCTCAAATGGTTCAATTCAAAGCACAGAATCAAAATACACTTCAGGAAAACTCTTCACTTGGTAAATACCTATTGTTTGTTGCAGTGATTATCGGCTTACTATTATTTCTAAGTTTCTTATAGTCAGAATATAAGTTCTTGGTAAACCCAGAAAGAAATCAATATGTTGCTGGTCTTAATTTTTTGTTGTTCAACGCATAATTCCTTTACGGCATATCACAACTAAATTAGTGTGAAATTTGAACGGCTTAATCGCCTAACTATAAGTTTACGCACTAGGGCGATTAGCTGCTAATAGCCATCAACGTTTAAAGGGAATTTGTTTTGAAATTTAATACTGCCATAGTTTTGATCACCTTAGCTCAATCATCATTTACGTTATGTGCGTATGCTACAGAAGCTGAAGCGTTCATGAACCAACTCAAAGAGCACTATCACCTTACTTCTTCCATCACAGCATTTTCGCTAACCCATAGTTATTTGGGGCGAAGTGATCCTTATCAGTCATGGGATTTCCAATCGCCTAGCCGATATAAAGCGTTTAAAGTGACCGATATCGATATGGAGAAAAAGCACTACTATCAAAATGTTGTGCACCACAATACTGGCGGGCTGTATTTCGATGAAATTCATTTTCAAAATAGTGATGAGAGTCTGCGTTATGAACGTAACGGGATCTCTTTAGGAAAAGTTGCAATTGAACAAAACATGAGTAGTTTTGAACGATACAAAAATCTGACGTTAATGAATCTGGACTTCTTCGCTGTTAAACCGTTGCTAGCAGAAACAGAAATAGGTGCAAAAATTGATTTTCAATTGGACAATGAATCAGGCAAGGCAACGTTGAGTCATCGCTATACTGACAATAACATAATGGAATATGTGTTCAATACTGCGCCATTGCGTTTGAAATCGATCAACAACAAAGCGAGAAAAAGAATTTACTTATATGATGACTATCGCACCAGCAACGGTTACCATTTCGCCCATTCGTTGATCAAATATTACAATGAAGAGCCAATTCCAAGCTTTATCACCCGCATTGAAAAATTTGAGATCCTTGAGCAAATAGATGAGGAAAAACTAACACTCCCTGGTGGTTATAACAAAATGAGCTCTGAGCCAATCCGTGAATTGGCTTCACATCAAATTGCCCAAAACTTATATTTAGTCACTGATGATTCATCAAAAGTTAATACCTTATTTAAGGTAAACGGAAATAATATTATGGTTTTTGGCGTACCGATGAACAGTAAAATCGCTGAACAAACGCTAAGCATAATCGAGCAGAAGTTTCCTGACAAAGTGATTAGCGGTGTATTCGTGACACATCCCTATAGTGAACATATAGCAGGCCTTTTACCTTATGTAGAACAGGGCGCTAAAGTGTATGCTGACGCCTATACGATAAGTGCAATAAAGGTCTATCCGCGCTTTGCAAAAGCTATCGAACAGTTTTCGTTTGAAACAATTACTCACGAACAAGAGATAGAGGGCGTACAGTTTTATGTGTTGGAAAGTGCGCGTGCAAAGCGACAAAGTTTCGCATACTTTAAACAAAGTGGGGTCGTTTTTCAGGCTGACTTCTTGGAAGTGGCGAATGACAATACCATAGCTAATATATTGCCTAGCTACAGCAAGCAATTTATAGATTTTGTGCGCAATAAACAGCTAAAAGTTAATCGCATTGTAAGTAATCACAGAAACAACAATATTTCTGCGGAAGTCATGAACAAATCTTATGATGCAAATACCATGTAAACATTTATTTGAGCGATATGGGAGAATTTCTTTTTGGCTCGCGTTAGTACATAACTATTTCGAGCCAAGAAAATATTGTCAAATACTCGCAAAAGTTGTCGCTGTAATTGCACGCCTTGCCGCAATTTTCCCTTCATAGACTAAATTTGTTATATCTTTACTCATTTAGAATCTTATATTTAAATCAATGCAAAACGATACAACGTTTACGTACCAAGTGAGCCGTAGATATGCTTGAACTAGGGACGCACGCGTTTTCCAAACAGAATAATCAATTTTGGGTGCTACAAATTGCAGGCTGGTTTGGTTATGCATTAGTAGTATTTTTAGCGATTATTCGGCCGCAAATTCCACAGCCTGACTTCAACATGTCAGGTCAGCTACTTAATCTATTGGTAGAAACCTTTAGCGGCTTTTGCCTATCTTATTTGCAGTGGCTGTTCATTCGTCGCATAGTACACTTGCCGCTCAACCAAACGCTTACGTTGAGCTTTTTGTCTGCAGCCACATTAGGCATCGTGTTTAATGTGATCAAACTAAGCTCATTCAAAGTGATTATTTATCATCAACGGTGGAACGAAGCATGGGATATGCTCGAGTTTGGTGGGTGGTTGTTATTTTCATTAACAACAATGTTTGTTTGGACGTCAATTTTCTTCATCATGCTTTACAACACCCGATTACAGAAAGAGCATGAAATGCTGTTACGGGCGCAAACAGCGGCAAAAGAAGCACAGCTGCAAATGCTACGTTATCAGTTAAACCCACACTTTATGTTTAATACCATGAACGCTATATCGACGCTGATCTACAAAAATGAAAATGATAAAGCCAATGACATGCTCGATAAGCTTTGTGAGTTTTTCCGTTATTCGCTCGACAAAAACGATAAGAGTGTCTCTACCGTTCAACAAGAACTTGAGTTGTTGGATTTATATCTATCGATAGAAAAAGTGCGCTTTGGTGAACGTTTGAATATTGAGCTAGATATCGCACGAGAAGTGTTAAATTGCCAAGTGCCGAGTATGCTATTGCAACCACTCGTTGAAAATGCAATCAAGTACGCCGTAGAGCTTCGTAAGGAGAAGGGCACGATTATGATCCGCGCTCATCGTGTTGGTGATCGTCTTCAGATAAGCGTAATTGATGAAGGTAAAGAAATTAGCCATAAAGCTGAAGAGGGCTTTGGTATTGGCATTAGTAACACGCGGGCGCGCTTAGATGCTATGTTTAATAGTGACTTTGAACTGAATTTTAGCAATAGCTTACCTCATGGAACAACCGTATCTATTTCTATGCCATTTAGCTACGAAGCGAGAATGGAAGTAAAAATATGAGTGTAAAACCGTTAACCGCTATTATTGTTGATGACGAACCACTGGCGCTCGAAGGTTTAAAACTCAGGCTTGAAAAAATCCCTGAAATTACAGTTGTCGGACAAGCGAGTGATGGCGATGAAGCAATACGGCTAACACAACAATTGTGCCCTGATGTGATGTTTTTAGATCTGCGTTTGCCGGGACTTAACGGCATAGAAGTCGTGCAGGCGCTGCAATCAGATACTATGCCGATGATTGTCTTTGTTAGTGCCTATGGCGAATATGCGTTAGACGCTTTTGAATTAAATGCCATTGATTACGTTCTAAAGCCAGCCAATTTAGGACGTTTACAAAAAACGGTTGAACGCATCTTACAGCGAATCACACCTAAAGATGCGAATAGAGAAAAGTTCAAATTACTGAAAGCGCTAAGCGATACTTCCGGTGTAGAAACCGAAATTTTAGAGCATTGGTTAGCGTCAGACCAACCATTTCCTACGCCATATGATAAAGAGCTAGTGATCAGAAATAGCGATAACGAAAAAGTCTTTTTGCCGACTAAAGACATACGCTGGATAGATGCGGCAGGCGACTATATGTGTGTTCATACCGCAGATGAAACCTTTGTTGTTCGTGTAACAATGAAAAAGCTCGTAGAGCAACTTGATCCGAAAGTATTCTCACGCATTCACAAATCCACCCTTGTTAATATTCATTGCATTAAGAGTATTCGTCCGATGCGTAATAGCGAATGCATGCTTGATCTTGGCAATAGCGTGCAGTTAAAAGTTAGCCGCAACTTTAGTGATGAGATTCAAAAACTTGTTGCGTCAAAGGCTATATGACGCGTTGTCGTGAAAATATTTCGTTTTGTCGTGAAATTGTCTAAAAATGTAGCGATGCCGCATACTTTGAACGGGATGGCGTATTTCAATTGTAACGAATTGTCATATCAACCAGTATGATTTCGGGGGAGAGTCAAAGCTTTGCTTTTTATGGTGAGGTGGCTGTCAAATTTCAGTGAAATCTAAACATGCTCGTGACAATTAAAAACACAATTCATGATCACAACGGCATGTCATAGTTTTAGAAACTTGGTAATAAAACATGATTAAAGCTGCACAAAATGTTTCACAAATAGTTGCCTGCGCATCAACACTCTTGTTGATTAGCTGCGGAGGTGGTGCTGAAACGAAAACAAATCCAGAAATTATTGATCCTGCGCAACCGGTAAGTGATTGGCAACTCGTTTGGAGCGACGAGTTTGACGGTAGTGCGATTGACGCACAAAAATGGACACACGAAATTAACTGTAGTGGCGGTGGTAACAATGAAAAACAATGTTATACCGATAGCGAAGAAAATTCCTACGTGGCTGATGGTGTGCTACACATAGTTGCTTTACCTGCAGCAGCTGATGCCGCATTACCTTACACGTCTGCACGACTTAATACACGCTATAAAGCTGACTTCAAATATGGTCGATTTGAGGTGCGGGCAAAATTACCAGCTGGCCAAGGTAGTTGGCCAGCGTTTTGGATGTTACCTACTGATGAATTTTATGGTGGTTGGCCTAAATCAGGTGAAATCGATGTCTTAGAAGCTGTTAATTTAAAAACTACTGATAGTGAAGGTAACGTTGAAAACCGCGTATATGGTACTTTGCATTATGGTAAAGATTGGCCTGACAATGTACATAGTGGCAAGTCGTACACCCTCCCAGAAGGAGCAAACCCAGCGGATGAATTCCATACGTATGCAATAGAATGGCAAGAAGGCGAAATTCGCTGGTATGTTGATGATTACCTATATCAAACGCAACGTCGCTCAACTGTACGATACAACAGTAAAGGAGAAGCCGTTGGCTTGTCACATCGCGGCTGGTTTGCTGAATATTTTGATCAAGGCTCAGGCGAGTTAACCACACACTGGGATAATGCGCCATATGATCAGGAATTCCATTTATTGCTTAATTTAGCGGTTGGCGGAGATTGGCCTGAAAATGTGAATAATCTTGGCGTTGATGCTTCAGCGTTTACCAGTGGGCAGCATTTTGAAATTGACTATGTTCGCGTGTATCAATGTCAATCAAACCCTGAAACGGGTAAAGGTTGTGAAACGGTACGTGGCGGTTATGACAGCTTAGATGACGCATTAGTAGAGGGCGAAGCGCCAATTCCATCACCACCATCTTCTGGTGTAGCAAAAAATCTATCTATATTTGACGGAACAATTAATCCAAATTGGCCTGCATGGGATTGTTGCGGTGGTTCAACACCGCAAGTGGTTAGTGATGAAACTGAAGGCGATGTCATGGAGTTTATGGTAGGCGCATCTCCGACAGTAAATGGTTTTATTTCACGTGATGAGTTTATTACTGACCCTGCGGGACAAGCTTCGCCATTCGATGCCAGTCCGCTAATTGAAACTGGCACGCTAAGCTTCAAAATGAAAGTCACTTCAATGCCAAATGATGCTGGTGCACAGTGGAATTTGAAAGTAGAAAGCCAAGGTGCGGCGACGGCAGTCGAACTACCGCTTACCCAAAGTAGCGAAGGAGCGGCGCCAATAGCGGGTGAATGGCAAACCTACACGTTTTCATTACAAATGCTCGCTGATATGGGGTTAGATTTAAGTGCAATTGACGTTGTGATGATTTTCCCAGCATGGGGCGCAGGTGAAGGCGCAGTTTATCGCGTAACCGACCTTCAAATTGCGGCTGATATCAGTGCGCCACAATTAACCATTTTTACTGATGGCGAAAATAGCAGTTGGCCAATGTGGGATTGCTGTGGTGGTTCTACTCCTATGGTTGAAATGGACGATGATGCACATGGCGCGGTTGCAGAATTCAGTATTGGGGCGAACCCAACTGTTATGGGGTTCATTTCACGTGCTGAGTTTATCACTGACCCAGCCGCTCAACCTTCTCCATTTGATGCCAGTGCTATTTTAGCTAACGGTGTCGTGCAGTTTGAAATGAAAGTGACGTCGATGCCAAATGATGCGAGTGCACCTTGGAAATTCAAAGTAGAGAGTGTTGGGGCCGCAACTGCGGTTGAGCTTGACCTAACTGCGAGTGTTGAAGGTGTTGCGCCGAGCGAAGGGCAATGGCGAACGTATACGTTTAAGCTGGCAGATTTGGCCAATGCAGGTTTAGACGTGAGTGCCTTGGATGTATTGATGATCTTCCCAGCGTGGGGAGCGGGTGAAGACGCAGTATATCGTGTTGATAACGTTAAAATCTACGACCCTAATGCATCAACGGGATTTAGCGGTCACGTGTTGTTTGCTGACCAAGCTTTAGAGAACTGGTCAATTTGGGATTGCTGTGGTGGTTCAACGCCAACGGTTGAGAATGACGATACAGAGCATGGTATGACTGCTGAATTTGTTATCGGCTCAGCACCGACAGTCATGGGATTGTTAGCCGATGATGGTGTTTATTTGGATGCATCTTCATTATTGCAAAATGGTGTTGTGCAGTTTGAAATGAAAGTGATAACACCACCTAACAATGCTGATTCGGTATGGAAGTTCAAAATCGAAGGCGGTGATGCAACGTCGGCTGTAGAGCTAGACCTAACGGCAAGTATGGAAGGTCAGGCACCTGTGGTTGGTGAATGGCAAACATATACGTATTCACTACTCGATTTGTTTGATGCTGGCTTAGATATTAGTCAGATAGATGTCATCATGGTGTTTCCTGCATGGGGCACAGGTGAAGGCGCGGTATATCGCTTAGATAATGTCATGATTTATGACCCAAGCAGTGTGCCACAATCACAGCAACGTGCATCACTATTTAAGTTCAACAGTGCACGTGTTCAACCTCAAAAACTTGAAGAAGAGTTAAACAGGTTTTTCCCTACAGGGAAAACGGGCAAGGAAGGAGTGTTTCAGCAAAAAATTACTGAACACGCAACAGCGTAAGCTCGTTAACCACTATCGCGTGGTAGCAAATACCACGCTCAATTACGATAGAACAGATTAAGTAGGGTAAACATGAAAAAGTTACAATTTACAAGAAAACCAGTAGCTCTAGCGGTTTCTGCTGTCATCGCAGCAAGCACTTGGCAGTCTGCGTTAGCACAAGAAAACACACTCGTTGAAGAGAAAAAAGAAGACGTTGAAGTAATTGAAATCAAGGGCATAAAGGGCAGCTTGATTCGTTCAATGAACGTTAAGCGTGATATGTCAGGGGTGGTAGATGCCATTTCAGCGGAGGAAATGGGTAAATTTCCTGATACAAACTTAGCAGAATCACTTCAGCGTATTACCGGTGTTGCCGTTAGCAGAAATAACGGTGAAGGTAGTCAAATTACCGTACGGGGCTTTGGACCAAGCTTTAACCTAATCACGCTAAATGGTCGCCAAATGCCGGGCACGGGAAACACACGTTCATATAGCCTAGAGAATTTGTCGTCAGACGGGGTGTCTGCACTTGAAGTATATAAAACAGCTCGAGCGGCTAACCCTAGTGGTGGCTTAGGCGCAACGGTTAACATTGTTACCCGCAAACCATTTGCGAGCCCGGGTGAAAAGATGGCGATATCAGGCAAAGCGATTCACGATACGTCAAATGAGCTAGGCGATGATATAACACCAGAGTTTTCTGCGCTGTATTCAAATACTTTTGCTGATGACACATTTGGTGTGGCATTTTCGTTTGCGCACCATGAAAGAGATTTTCAAAAACAACAGGCACATATCCAAGGTTGGCAAGCAAATGTCGCATTGCCAACTAATTTACCAGAAGAGAATGTGGTAGACCCAAGGCCTGTTGATGAAGAAGGCTATCGTATTGGTAATCACTTTTTTCCAAGAGACATGAACTATGGCATTGAGCATTTAGAGCGTGAACGTACCAATGGTCACGTGATGTTGCAATATGCGCCACATGACGACTTGATAGTATCGCTTGATTATACCGGTACACGTTCAATTACGGGCAGAAACGGCATAGGCTGGGGCATGTGGAACGACTATGGCGGAAACATCAATGCTTATGAAATAGATGAAAATGGTACTGTGGTTTTTGCCGATATTAGCGGTAATGATGGCTCATTTACTGCCTCTCGTAGCACAACAGAGGTAAAAGAAGAATCAATTGGCCTAAACATTGATTGGCAAATTACCGACGCGTTTAATTTAGTGATTGATTATCACGATTCATCGAGTGAAATCGACAACGGGAAAGACAAAGGACTTGGCAGCGATGGCTCGCTTGTACTTGGCTCTGATCAACTGATTACCAAAACTTACGATTACCGTAGTGGTGAAGTGCCACATGCACAAATCTTCTGGAAAAATGGCACGACTGAGCTACTACCGAGTGAAATGGATTCCCACTTTAGCCAGTTTATTCATTCACCGGGTAAGTCGACGGTTGAACAACTGCAAATTGACGGTACATGGGAAAACGACGCATTCGATATTCCATTGGTTCAAGTGAAGTTTGGTGCAGCCTACACCGAACAGGTAATGGGCGGTTCAAACGCGTGGAGTGGATTGATTGGTGGATTCTTGTTTAACCCTTCTTGGCCTGAGATATTCCCTGACAGCATGTTTATTCGTCATGACACCAGTGATTTCCTTGCCGAATTAGCGGGCGGCGGTAGCGCATTAAATCCGGGATACTACTATACCTTTGATTTTGATGAGGTTGTTGCACGTTCAGAAGCCTTCTTGACCAATGAAGTGCTAGGTGGCAATGATTACTTTGCAACGACGGCCTATCACGACATGGGCACATTCAGCCAAGGTTCTGTGCAAGAAGAAACAGCCAGTATTTATCTTCAGGGACAGTTTGAGTTTGAAGTGGCGAATTTTCCAGTACAGTTAAATATTGGGGTTCGTTACGAAGAAACTGATGTTACTAGTAAAGTCTTACAGCCAGTGCCAACTGAGGTGTGGTGGAAAGGTGGCAGTGAGTGGCACACCCAATATTTAGCCGGCGAAAATAATTTTTTAACGCTTACAGGTGAGCACGATGTCTTTTTACCTATGGTAGATCTGAAAGTGGATTTATCTGATGACTTGGTAGGTAGAATCTCTTGGGGTAAAACCATTTCTCGCGCACCGCTTGGTGATTTGGCTGGCGGACGAAGTCTTTCAGGCAGCCCTAAAATTGGATCCAGAAACGGTAGTGAGGGAAACACAAACCTATTGCCATTCGAATCAACCAATTTAGATTTGAGTCTTGAGTATTACTACGCGGATGGTAGTTATGCAGCAGTCGGCTACTTCAAGAAAGATGTTGAAAACTTTATTGGTAGCCAAATTGTGTCAACAACCATAGACGGCTTCCATGATATTTATCTCGGGCCTCGTTGGAACCAAGCGGTTGCCAGTATTGAAGCACGAGGCGATCAGGCGACTAATGACGCAATATTCGCCGAAATGCAAGCCAATGGCTCAGCGTTAAACGCGCAAGGCTATTTAGAACCAAATGCTGATGATCCGCTAATTGTTTGGGATATCAGTCGTCCATTTAATGCGCCTGACACGAAAACCGTTGATGGTTTTGAAGTCGCTGTGCAGCACTTGTTTGGCGAAAGTGGTTTTGGTGTTGGTGCCAACGCAACATTTGTCGATGGCGATGTGACATTTGATGTGAATAGCTTAGATCAGCAAACACCACTTACAGGTTTAAGTGACTCTGCTAACTTGCAGGTGTTTTATGAAAACTATGGCTGGTCAATTAAAGTGACATACGCTTGGCGTGACGAATACCTGATTGGTGTCGGGCAATCACAGGGTTCATCAGATAACCCTCCGCAGTTTGCTAAAGCATTCGGTCAATGGGATCTCAGTGTTAACTACGATGTAAACGAAGATTTTACCGTGTTTTTTGAAGGCATTAACCTTAATAACGAAACAGAGCAGGGCTTTGGGCGTTATGAAGAACAGTTCTTGTTTGCCAGAGAATACGGCCCTCGTTACATCGTAGGTGCACGTTACCACTTTTAAATAGTCTTAACGCACTTCACAACCGCATGAAGTGCGTTTTCTTTATGTTTAACAAGACTCTTCTCACTGGCGCAATCATCGCTGGTGTGGCTAGTCTCAATTTCAATTGAAAGGATCTTGTTTATGGCGACTTCAACAGTTTCTATTGAGCCACAAGATAACTCGAACAATGCGGGTGATGAAAATAGCCTGCGATTTGCCTTGGTTTCACTAACGTCATTGTTTTTTATGTGGGGATTTATCACATGTCTCAATGATATTCTTATTCCGTATTTAAAAGGCGCGTTTGATTTAAGTTACACGCAAGCCATGCTTGTACAATTTTGTTTCTTCAGCGCGTACTTTATTGTTTCTCTACCAGCGGGAGTTCTCGTTGGTAAAATCGGCTATAAACGCGGCATCGTTGTTGGGTTGGGTATTGCAAGTCTTGGTTGTTTGATGTTTTATCCCGCCGCTCAGCTTAAAGTTTATGCTTTGTTTTTGCTGGCTCTGTTCGTCCTGGCATCTGGCATTACGCTATTGCAGGTGGCAGCGAATCCCTATGTTAGTGTACTTGGGCCAAGTCGCACTGCATCATCTCGCCTCACTATGACGCAAGCGTTCAATTCATTGGGGACAACGGTTGCACCATTTTTTGGTGCCTGGCTGATATTTGGTGGACACAGTGAGCAAGCAACTGCGGGTGCTGATGCTGTGAAATTACCTTATCTAATATTAGCAAGCTTACTCATATTACTAGCGGTAATATTTGCCAAACTACGCTTACCCGAGTTGGGGCAAACATCGAACAACAATGGCAGTACCTCATTACAATCAATCAAAACAGCATGGCAAACAAAGCATTTGCGTTTAGGTGCTATCGGTATTTTCTTGTATGTGGGTGCAGAAGTAGCGATTGGCAGCTTCTTAGTGAGCTTTATTGGCCTGCCAGCTATTGCTGGTATGCATGAAGCACAGGCCTCTCAATACGTTGCGTATTATTGGGGCGGCGCAATGATAGGACGTTTTATTGGCGCAGTTGTCATGCGCTATATTTCGGCTGGCCGTGTGCTTGCCTTTAATGCGGTTGCCGCTATTTTGCTCATTATTCTGGCGGTTTCAAGTACTGGCTGGCTGGCGATGTGGGCGATTCTTGCGGTTGGTTTATTTAACTCCATTATGTTTCCAACCATTTTCAGTTTAGCGATTAATCAACTGGGGGAAGCGACGAGTAATGGTGCGGGCATCTTATGCTTGGCCATTGTGGGTGGAGCGATTGTGCCATTGATACAAGGTGTTTTAGCCGATCAGGTAGGCGTGCAAATCGCATTTGCCCTTCCTGCATTGTGTTATTTATACATCGCTTTTTATGGCCTTCGTGGTTCGGTTGTACAGGTTAAAGGTGAATAATATGAAACTAAAACAAAATATAACGCTGCTAGCTTGTTCAATCGCTGTGCTTAGCGCGTGTTCGGGAAACAACGACGAAAGTAATCAAAATCTACAAGCGCAAAGTAGTGATTTTACTTGGCCACGCATCGCATCGAATGTGACAACAAACGCTGAAATTGAAGCAAAAGTAAGTGATTTGTTAACCAAAATGACATTGGCACAGAAAGTCGCACAAATGATTCAACCTGAAATACGTGATATTACCGTAGAAGATATGCGTCAGTACGGCTTTGGCTCTTATCTAAACGGTGGTGGTGCGTTTCCAAATAATGATAAGCACGCGACACCGCAGGATTGGATTGCACTAGCTGAAGCGATGTATCAAGCATCTATGGACGATAGTTTAGATGGTATTGCTATTCCGACAATGTGGGGAACAGATGCCGTACATGGCCATAACAACGTAATTGGGGCAACGCTATTCCCGCACAATATTGGCTTAGGTGCGGCAAACAACCCTCAGCTAATTGAAAAAATAGCTGAAGTAACCGCCAAAGAAGTATTAGTTACTGGGATTGACTGGGTATTTGCACCGACTGTTGCAACTGTGAGGGATGACCGCTGGGGTAGAACTTATGAAGGCTACTCAGAAGATCCTGAGATAGTCAAAAGCTACGCCGCTGCAATTGTAAAAGGGTTGCAAGGTACGCCTGCAGATGAATTTTTAGGTGAACAGCGCGTAATCAGCACGGTGAAACATTTCATCGGTGATGGCGGTACCATAGATGGAGACGATCAAGGCAATAACGTTTCAACAGAACGAGACTTATTTCGTATCCATGGTCAAGGCTATGTTGGTGGCTTATCTGCTGGGGCGCAGTCGGTCATGGCATCGTTTAATAGTTGGCATGGAAAAAAAGCACATGGCAGCCATCATTTGTTAACTGATGTGTTAAAAAATCAAATGGGGTTTGATGGCTTTGTGGTTGGCGATTGGAACGGACACGGCCAAGTGGCTGGCTGTTCAAATGACAACTGTCCGCAAGCGGTCAACGCAGGATTAGACATGTACATGGTGCCTACAGATGCATGGAAACCTTTGTATGAAAACACTATTGCACAAGTTAAGCGTGGTGAAATTTCCATGTCGCGAATTGACGATGCAGTATCGCGCATTCTACGTGTGAAATTCAGGGCAGGACTATTTGACAAGCCTAGCCCTGCCAAAAGGACGTTATCGGGCAAAACAGCACTAATTGGTCAGGAACAACATCGCACGGTGGCACGCCAAGCGGTCAGAGAATCTTTGGTTCTTTTAAAGAACAAGGCGAATATATTGCCACTATCGCCTAAACAAACCTTTTTGATTGCGGGTGATGGCGCGAACAACATAGGCAAACAAGCCGGAGGTTGGTCAATTACTTGGCAGGGTACGGGCAATGTTAATGATGATTTCCCTGGTGCTACGTCTATTTACCAAGGTATTGCTCACCAAGTAGAGCAGGCGGGCGGCAAAGTCATTCTTAGTGAAACTGGCGACTATAATGTCAAACCTGATGTCGCAGTTGTTGTGTTTGGTGAAAATCCCTATGCAGAAGGGCATGGCGACCGTGAGAACCTTGATTTTGAACGTGGCGATAAACAATCTCTGGCACTGCTTAAACGCTTAAAATCTGAAGGTATTCCTGTTGTTTCACTCTTTATCAGTGGTCGCCCTATGTGGGTAAATGCGGAACTTAATCAATCAGATGCATTTGTCGCTGTGTGGCTTCCGGGTACAGAAGGTAGCGGAATTGCCGATGTGGTTTTGCGAGATGGTAACGATAATATTCAATATGATTTCAAAGGTAAATTGTCGTTTTCTTGGCCTAGAATGGCGACTCAATCTCAGGTCAACAAAGGAGATGCGCATTACGACCCGTTACTTCCTTTCGGTTTTGGCTTAACTTATCAGGACGAAAATGTACTAGCTGATAACTTAGATGAATCGCAACCTGCTGCTGATGATAAATCACAGATTCGGCAGCTGTTTACGGGCGCAGTACATGAACCGTGGCAACTGTGGTTATTTTCAGGAAATGAATCGCTGCAAGTTAATGCGAATGCACATATATTGTCGGGGTTAACCTACCGAACAGTTGATAAAGTTGTGCAGGAAGATGCGTTTAAAGTATCCCTGATGGGAACACACAAATCGGGTATTCGTTTGCTCAGCAAAGGCGCATTTCGTGAAGATCTACGTGGTAGCCTAGTTGCCAATGCGTCATTAAATTTTGATATAAAAGTCACCAAAAAACCGACCAAAAAAGTGAATCTTTCGCTGATATGTGAAGGCGAGGGCGACTGTGGTTCAGAATATGACATAACGCATACACTTGAAAATTTACCTTTAGGTGAATGGCAAACTGTCTCAGTTAAGCTAGATTGTTTTGTTAAAAATGGAATGTTATTTGCCAATACTACAGTGCCTTTTTCGATGCTGTCTGATGGCTCTTTTGAAGCCAGCATTGCGAATATCGTATACCAACCTCTGACAAGTGAGGTAATCGAAAGTAATGAATTAGCAAGCTGGCATTCTCAGTCTTGCCAATAACTACACTTAGTCAATTCTCCCTAATTGGCTGGAATACGCACGATTGTGCTGTTTCAGCTAATTTTTCCCATAGTTTTTTACCTACTAATGAGAGTTTATTTTTTTGATTTATAAGCTATTCTTTTAACTTAAGGTAAGGGAGTCTAGCGTGTATGTCAGAAAACAAAAGTAAACAATCGAAATTTGCGACGTTTTGGCATCGGCATCCGATAAAAACCTTAGCTACCTTGTTCTTTTTAGGCTCTTTGCTTATTTTCATCCACATTAAGAATCTTAATGTGCAACTCATCGAAGAAACCACGACACAAAGTACCCGGCAATACGCGCAAATGCTCAATCAGTTCAGAACGCTTTATACCTCTGAAGTGGTTGATACTATTGCTAAGATGGGAATTGAAATAACCCACGATTATCATGAAAAAGAAAATGCAATTCCGCTACCGGCCACGCTGAGCATGCTATTTGGCGAACGTATGGGCGTTGAAGGGTTGGACGTAAGTGCGGAATTGTACAGTGCTTATCCTTTTCCTTGGCGAGTTAAATCGGGTGGTCTCAGTGATGATTTTCGCAAAGACGCTTGGCAGTTTTTGGTTCAATATCCCGACAAACCTTTTAGTAGAATCGAATTGGTCGATGGTATTTTGAGTGTTCGTTATGCTATTGCCGATGTTATGCGACCTGATTGCGTTGGTTGTCACAATACCCACCCTGAAACGCCCAAAGTGGGCTGGAAGGTGGGAGATGTGCGCGGTGTCCTAGAAGTGGTTGAGCCATTATCTTCCGGTATTACACATGCCAATCGAGTTTTCTTACAGATGGTCGTGATGATTACTGTATTACTGATACTTGGTTTGATTGGTTTTACATTCTTTCTCAGACGACTCACCACAAACAATTTAAAACTCAATCAACTCAATATGTATTTGGGCGAAGAGATTGCTGAACGCAAACAGGCGGAAACCGAGCTAAGAATCGCTAAGGACAACGCTGAACAAGCAAAAGTTCAGGCGGAACTGGCAAAAGCTGAAGCAGTAGCGGCGAACAAGGCAAAATCTATCTTCTTAGCTAATATATCGCACGAAATTCGAACACCAATGAATGCAATTTTAGGGTATACCCAAGTATTACAGCGTGACGAACACCTGAATAAAGATCAATTACACTCGTTGTCTATTATTAACAAGTCAGGAGAACACTTGCTAGGGCTTATCGATGATGTATTGGATTTGTCAAAAATTGAGGCAGGAGCAACACCGTTAGTAGAAGATGAATTTGATTTGGTTGAGCTATGTAACACGCTAAGTGACATGTTTAAGCTTAAAGCACAGCAAAAAAATCTGAGCTGGAAAATTGTTCATGATTTTGCTGCCGACCATATTTTTGTGAAAGGCGACCAAGGAAAAATTCGCCAGATATTGATTAACCTTGTTGCCAATGCAATCAAATATACCAATAAAGGGTTTGTCAGTTTTAGTGTGACTTGCAAAGCAAATAATCAGTTTCGCTTTGAAATTAAAGATAGCGGTATTGGGATTGCAAAAGAGTATCAACAAACTATTTTTGATGCGTTCAATCAAGGAAGTATCAATGCAGATGCAGGTGGTGCAGGGTTAGGGTTGGCCATCGTTAAGAAGTACCTTTCGTTAATGTCGAGTGAGCTTCGTCTTCAATCGGAAGTGGACAAGGGAAGCATATTTGCCTTTGACTTAGTGCTACCGATTGTTATCTCAGCGAAAGAATATAAGGAAGACTTCTATGTGAAGTGTCTTAAAGACGGACAAAGTAAAGATATTTTAGTTGTTGATGATATTGAAGTTAACCGTGATATTTTGGCACGTATGTTAACAGACGTTGGCTTTCAAGTGCAAACCGCAGCTGACGGTAAAGAAGCCATTAAATTGATGAGCACAACTAAGTTTGACTTGGTATTCACTGATTTGATGATGCCAGAGATGGACGGAGAAGCACTACTACATGAAACTAAGCTACACTACGCGCAGATACCCATTGTTGCGATAAGTGCTTCAAGTTTAGAAGTCGATCAAGGCTATTTTCTGAATAAGGGTTTTGCTAGTTATATTTCTAAGCCATTTCGCTTCGATGATATTTATCATTTACTCAAAAAGTTGCTTGGCGTTGAATTTGAATATCAACAAGATAAGTACCCAAGCCAGCGTTCGAATGATGAGTCGCTTACTGACTCGTCTTTTGCGTTGAGCGAAACACAAATTGAACAAATCATTGAACAGTGTGAGTTGTATCGAATAAACGAAGTCGAACAACTCATCTCAAAAATGGCAGAAGAACATCCTGAATATCGCGCTTATTTTGAGAAATTGCGGCAGTTTGTGACAGACTATGATTTCGATGGTTTAAAAGTGTTTTTACAAGGAACAGATGATGATCAATGAAGCTGTTGAGTTTTCGATACTCATTGTCGACGATAATCCAACCAATATCGATGTCTTGAGACAATACCTAAAGCGGGATGAATATATCATTTCAGCTGTGACAAGTGGTGAAAAAGCGCTTGAAATAATACCCAAGATTAACCCTGAACTCATATTGCTCGATATTATGATGCCTGGCATGGATGGCTACCAAACCTGTAAAGCGCTAAAGGCTTCTGATTCTACTAAGGATATTCCCGTTATTTTTGTCACTGCAAAAGTCGCACCGGAAGATTTACGATTGGGGTTTGCGGTGGGGGCGGTCGATTACATCACGAAACCTGTTAATCAGGACATTGTTCAAGCGCGGGTTAATTACCAATTGTCATTGGTGAAGCAGGCTAAGCTTGAACGTCAGTTAATGAACAAAATCAGTAAAATGGCGGAGCTCGGTAGTATGGTAGGTGGCATTGCCCACGAAGTTGCATCGCCATTGAGTAATTTGAGACTGTCGGTAGATTTTATGCGAGAAGAAACTGATACCTTAATGACGCTAATTGCTGATAACAAACTTTCTAAACAACTGCTTACTGCCTATCTTGAGCAAATGAAAGAGTCTTTAACTCTGTGTCACTCGAATACTATTCGCGCCAATGAATTGATGAATAGTTTTAAGAAGGTAGCGGTCAATCAATGCAGTAATCAGAAAATGGAGTTTCGATTACATCAGTATGTTGAAGACATCATCTTAACGCTCAAGCCAAAATTAAAGAAATGCCCTCATAAAGTTCGCCTCAATATTGACGATACTATCACGCTCAATAGCTACCCAGGGGCGTTAGCACAAGTAATGACTAATTTAGTCAATAACTCGTTATTGCATGGTTTTTCTGTTGATAAGACGGGTCACATAGATATAAGCGCAAGTGCAGATGGCGAGTTTATCGTGCTAACTTATCAGGATGATGGCGTTGGTATGCATCAGGGGCAGGTGCAACAAGCGTTTGACAAATATTTTTCAACTAAAATTGGTAAAGGTGGCTCTGGGCTTGGTTTGTCGATTTGTAAAGAACTTATAGAAGGGGAGCTTGAAGGAAGTATTAACTTAGTCAGTGAGCCTGAAAAAGGGGTGAAGATTACCATGAAGTTAAAACAAAATATTGATTGAGCGTTTTGGTTTATGCATCTAATTTGCTCAAAAAATGTTATAAAGGAAGTAAGATTGTTCAGTTATAAGTTTGATATGCCATATAAACGTATTGTCGCAGCAACTCTATGTTGCTGGTTAGTTTCTGTGAATGTATTCGCGCAAACTGTTCATGCTATTGTTGGATGGACAAAACCTCCGTATGTCATAGAAGCAACAAGTAGCGGTTTTGAGCTGGAATTGATCAGAGAAGTTTTTAGGTTAGCGAATATTAAGGTTCAATACAATTATGTACCGCATGGGCGTTTGGCTACGTTGCTGGAAAAAGGTGCGGCTGACATCGCGTTAACGATTAACCCGAGACAGCAACCACAGGGAATGGTGCTGAGTGAGCCGTACATACAATATCAAAATGCGGTTATCTCGCTAAAATCAATGCATGTTGACGTAGATAAGCTGGAAGATCTTACTGATAGGTCAGTGGTCGCTTTTCAAAATGCCACCAAAGTGTTAGGTGCTGAATATGCTGCAGCGGTGTCAGAAAATACCAGTTACCTTGAAGTCCCATTGCAAAGCAGACAGGTAGAGCTATTAATGCATAAACGTACCGACATGGTGGTGATGGATATCAATATTTTTAATTACATAAGTCGAAATATTGCAGGAAAATCTTACATGGACAACATTCATGTTAACTATTATTTTCCCGCAACTAATTACCATTTAGGGTGTACGTCTGAACAGTTATGTAATGTGTTTAATCGGCATTATCAATTGTTTATTCAATCAGATCTTTATTTACAATTAATCAACAAATACCACTTTGTTCAGCGTTAATACCCTATTTACGTTTAATCTTTGTATCCCCAAGGTGCACTGGGTGGTGTAATTGGCTTAGTTAAGTCAAAATCTACACGAAACTCCCTTCCTGGTCTTGTTAAACGATAAGTAAATTTTCCCGGATAGATAAACATTTGCCAATTGTTAGCATTTGACTGAGGAATGCCTAATTTAACAAATAATTCTTTAGAATATTGGTCGGCAGGGAACGACTGTGCCTCAGGCCACCCCGCATCTATGGTGTGCCCGCCGTACATAGTTGATTCGTCATGAGAACCGTCACTTATACGGTGATCGTGTTTTAACGACAATCCTGAACCTGTTTTTGTGATGATCCAAGTGCGTGAGGCATCATCGCCAACATGAAATGGAATTTGAAGTTGCGAATTAGAACAACGTCTTACGTGCATGATCAGCTTTTTCGACGAAAAGCTATCACTTGGTGCATTATCAACGGTAACTTTCCCTTCAAATGCTTGACCACAATATTTACTTATTCGCTCAAAAAACTGATCGTGACTCTCAATTGATACTACTGGTGCGTCCAATACAAATTGTTCTTGTGAAGCATTTGGTTTGTTTCCTGCGGCTAAGCTAGCTGAAGAAAGCATAGTGCATACCACTAAGGTAATTGTTTTTATTGTCTTCATATTTCCTCCGTTGAGGCACTATAGACATATATTCTTAATTGTTCAATGACATAAGGAGGAAGCGGCTTTGAAAGAATGCGGCTTTAATTCAGCAAGCACTTTGAGAAAAGAGCACGTATTCGCAGGGGATTCGCTAGCACGTGCTACTTGTTACGCAATTAACTACGTAAATGCTTAGAATAGCTTTCTTCTAAGTAACAATAAACACGAAGCAAATAATACACTCGTCATTGGTACAGGCACTGACGTCACTTCAAAAGACGTAGAGTGACCAGCCAATGTGTCTAGCATTGAATTGTCTAAACTCAATACTTCTGATCCAGCTAATAGTGAGACCGTATTGAATCCAGCCGTAAGTGCAGTGAACGTAAAACTTGCGAGAACAAAGCTAGTTCCTTGGTTGGCTGCAATAGTGAACTCGTCGGCAAAAAAATCTGCGTAGTCTTCAAAAAATAATGAACCTGCTACGCTGTCATCACCATATGAGTAGCTACCAAAGCCGTCGTCAAAGCCATTACCAAATGACCAGCCAGTGAGTGCTAATTGGCTATCGTCAAACGCAATTGTGCTGGCAAAGCCACCTAACGTGTAATCTAAGTCGCTCGCAATTAATTGCCCTGTAATTACGTCATTCTGTCCGTAGCTGTCTTGGTCGAAAGATAACTCGATAATTGTGGCGTTACTACTTACGCTTACAAGCAGTGTAATGGCAAAAAGTAAATTTTTCATTGTAATTTCCCTTAGTTTAGGGGGCCTGAGTAGACCCCGTTACTATTGTTTTTATTAAGGTTTAGTCTGCGATAGCACAACGTGGCAAGTCGCAAAGCGCCATCATTGGACGTACGTCTTTACGGTCTACTGTTCCGTCTTCGTTGAAATCCAACTCAAGCGACAATGCTTCATTGCCACGAAGCAAATCTCTGAACAGCTTGATGTCGCGCATATCAATCGCTTCATTACCGTCTAAATCTGCTGGGTTAGTGTTTGTTCTGCGACATTCACCTTCACCTTCGACAAGGCAAATCAACCAAGTAGAGAAATCCTCATCAAATGATGATCCCCAAGTAGATAAAATGTCTTGGTAAGGGGTATAAGGTGGAAGTTCTGGTATATCTCCTTGAGCTTGTCCACAGGTCCATACCCAAGAGCCACTTGCCCACTCACTGTCGTCGTATGCCCATGCCCAGCCATTTTCAATGGCTTCAGTTTTTAGTTTCCAACCCCAGTCAAATTCACACGGCGCAGTGGAGATTACGCGTTTTGCGGCACGCATCGAAGGCAATAAACTATTCTCAATTTCAGTATTTTGCTCTTCTATCATGTAACGTGTCGCTAGATAGCCCCAATGGTAGGTGCGTTCGGTATTGCTGTTTGCGTAAGTTGTTTGGAATAACTCACTCAACGAGTACGTACCATTAGGGGCAACAGCAAGTGCATTTGGGTTATTGTTTGGCTGAGATAGGTATTCTGCTAACCCTTCACCCCACCAAACTGAGTTGGCAGGCTGGTCGCCAAAGCTACCCCATTTATTGAATCGGCCATCTAGATAGTGAACATATTCATGTTCCAGGTTCCATACGGCAAATTCTGGCAACCAAGTCGCCTGATGTGCAATGAATCGTGCCTGATTACCCTCAACCCAAGGGTCTCCCTCTAAATACATACCGCCATTGTCTGTGCCAATACCAAAGAAACCACCCGCGTAGTTGTCGTAATCGGTATACGAGCTAAAAATAACGACTTCAAGATCAGTGTTTTGATCATCAGCGACTGGCGTTGTAGCATTGGTCTTAAACAGATTATGAAACTTCTGTTCTTGCTGTGCTAAATTAGTACAAATTTGTGCAAGATTTTCTTCAATAATAGGTTCTTGGAAACGAATTTTCAGCGTTGAACCACAAGTGTGGCGACCATAAAGCACATAGTCTTCCAAATCAAAACTACACGCGTCCCCGTACATATCGCAGTTGCCAGCATCGTAGTATTTCACCATTGATTGCGCATTTAACCAGCCTTTGCTGCCTGCACCTTCATAGCTGTATTCTTGTAACAATGCTTGAATACTCGGGCGAACGGCATCAGCAAGTGTACCACCAAATCTTAAGAAGCGAGAAAGCTCGTTTACCGCATCAGACCACTGGTACTCACGCGTATGACCAACCAGCCACTTGCCTTGAACATCAACAAATTGCTTAAGATTATTAATAATATTTGGATTGCTAAGCGCGGCAGCTTCAAGTTCACCGGTTTGATAGTCTGAAGCGTTGAACAGGTGTACCAGCAATTGCGTCATACCGTTTTCTTCATAGTAAACACCCCAGTTATTATCACGGCTTATGGTATTGGCGTAGCCTAATAATGCTTCAGTGATTCTTTCTAAGAAGGGAATACGGTTGTTACCTGAGCTATTCAACAATACGAGCATTTCGTAGCGGATCATGAAATCACGGGTTGCATCACCATTAAACTGTGTGAAGTGATCACCGTTTATATAGGTCGTAAGTGCTTGGGTAACTGCTGTATTGTAGTCTGTTGGAAATACGCGGTTATTCGCACTTTCTGCCCAGTGCATTGCGCGAAGGTAGATAACCAGCTTTTCAAGCTCTGCCGCACTGGTTATGTTGGTTGCATCATATGTGGCTAGATGAGCGTTAATCGCATTGGCGATTGTCGTAATACTTGCATCAGAAAATACATCAGTGCCAACCAGTGAATTGTCGAATAAACCATACAAGCAGGTATTGAGGACGCCAGATTTAACGGCACTAACTAAATCTTCCCCTGATAACCCTTGTAACTGTGCTGGTGATGTGCAGTTGCTACCAACACTTTGCACACTCGCACGCATTTTTTTATTTGCCTGCTTCGATGCTTGGAAGTAGTCATTCACTGGTTGATTATTTTCAAGTAATTGCTGGTATTGGTACGGGGAGATTTCTCTTGGTGGATTGAATCCGCTTTTGTCCATTCTTTTTTGATACTGAGCGTGGTGAGCATTAACTGAGAGTAGTGGAGAATAACTCTCACTTGCTGAATGTTGCTGCGCTCCTTGTACTGGATTCGCCATAAATGTACTAAGCAAAAGGCTCGTGCTTAGTAGGCTTAATTTGTTGTTCACGACTGTTTCCTCAAATTACTGTACTGTTTTTATTCAACTCAAATAGGTCGATTTATTGTGATTAGTTGCATGAAAAATGCACTGATAAGTATATTGTATAAAATATAATTTACAAGGATGTAACGAATGTAATATGAGTTTTATACAAAAAATCAAGAGGTTTAATTGTGTGCGTTTAGATTTATCTTATTATTTTCAGTAGGTTGTGTTATTGGTGTGGCTTTGAGAAAAAATGGGGTTTACAGAAATTTTTTGCAAAAAAGGATTCGAAACTATACAAAATGTTTAACCGCTATGCTGAAGTGTCTTCGGCAACAACAGCTATTGTGCCTTGCGTGATGAAAGGGAAATCAGTATCCTACGCGACCATTTTTCGCAGAGGATAGTTTTCATGTTCATTGGATTTGACTATGGCACATCAAATTGTGCGGTTGGTGTTATGCAACAAGGGCAACCACACGTGGTGTCTTTAGGAGAGCATGGTAAATTTATCCCTTCTACGTTATATGCGCCCAGCAGAGATATTATCGTTCATTGGCTATATCAGCAGTTGTCACCTGAACAACAGTTAACATTCAAACGCGAGCGTTCTTTGCCGTTACAGACAAGCCAGCTGGCATTGAGAGAACTGATAGCAGACGGCATTGAAATAGATCTTGCTTTTGGTCAATTAGCATTAGCTAAGTATTTGGATGAACCTGATGAAGGTTATTACATCAAGTCGCCTAAGTCGTTTTTAGGTGCCAGTGGCTTAGCACCTATGCAAATAAACCTGTTTGAAGATATTGTCGCCGCGATGATGGCTAACATTAAATCGCTTGCAGAGAACACGCTCAAACAGGATATTAGTAAGGCCGTTATTGGCAGGCCAATTAATTTTCAAGGGCTTAGAGGAGAAGAAAGTAACTGTCAGGCTATTGATATTCTAACTAATGCTGCGAAGCGCGTTGGTTTTAGCGAGGTTGCTTTTCAATATGAACCTGTTGCGGCAGGGCTTGAGTATGAAGCCAAACTGACGCAAGAAACTCGGGTGCTGGTGGTTGACATTGGTGGTGGTACGACCGATTGCTCGATGATATTGATGTCACCAGATTACATGCGCCAGACATCGCGTGAGGCGCATTTGCTTTCTCATAGCGGTGTTCGTATTGGTGGTAACGACTTTGACATTCAATTGGCGCTTAAGGGCATTATGCCAAGCTTCGGGCTAGATTCGATGCAAAAGTCAGGCAAGCCCATGCCTGCTAATTGTTTTAATCAGGCGGTGGCTATCAACAATGTTAATGAGCAAACGGAATTTTACAGTGCGAGCAATCGACGCCTATTGCAAGAACTCATCCGGGATGCCGAGGAGCCTGATAAGTTGGTGCGTTTATTAAAGGCACACGATCGCAAATTAAGCTATCGTTTAGTAAATGGTGCAGAACTGGCAAAAATTGGGTTAACTACTGCTGAGTCACAACAAATTTTGTTGGAAGACATTGATGAAAAATTGACAGTAGAAGTGTCGCGCACTTTGATGCGACAAGCTAATGTACGTCAACTTTATCAGATTGGCCAATTAATTGATGACGCAATTAAAGAGGCGGGCACTCCACCTGATGCGGTATTTGTGACAGGTGGAACGGCGAAGTCGCCGGTGATCAATCAATTTCTACGCGAAAAACTCCCCGATACACCATTGGTGGTAGGTGATCATTTTGGTAGCGTGACAGTTGGCTTGGCGCGCTGGGCAGAGCGATTATATGCTTAATCGTTTTTGACTTTGGTTGGTTATTCGCTGTTGGATCAGTATCGAATAATTAGGCCTTAGCTGTTAGTATGACGGCCTAATTTCGCTTTAGTTATATGGTATCGGGAGTCACTGTCAATGCTATTATGGAAATATTTGACGGATAATTTTTATACGAAAGAAGCCTTGTTGGCTGTCACAAAAATCTCTTCAATAGAGCTAGAGCAATGGCAGGCGAAGGGACTAATGCCTAAAGCGTCGTATAAGGTTTCAATGAATGTTGAATGTGACTCATTTTTTGGAGTTCACCAAGAGCAAGAATGTCAGGAATTTTATGCGAAAGGCTATGCATCTTGGCTTGCTATTGTGCAATCAAATACAAATGAAACAGCGTGTTATGCTATTTTTCAAAAACGATACTTGTCAACCCTTGAACGATTATGCTCAGCAGGCCATAGTACGCAAAAAAGTGAACTGAACGAAGGCATCGATGCCCACATAAAAAGTGAATGGGTGCATTTTTTAAACGGTATTTATGGTTTATGTACTAAATCGGGATTACCAGAAGATATTGCAGCAAAAGAGTTAGCAATTGCTGAGATAAATCAATTGTTGGAAGAGTACGACGAAAGTCAAATGCCTATCGAGCGATTAACTAAGGCTGTTGATTTATTAGATCGTGCGAGTGCCGAATTTGCGCAACATGAGAGAGCAAGGAGCAGTCGACGCAGGCTGATTGACGAAGTAAGAAGAAAATATCGCTTAGAGGTTCCGCGTTATACTAGTTCATGAATTTCGGAAACATCAAATAGCTATAAAAAAGCGAGGAACATGCCTCGCTTTTCTTAACACAGTTGTTTTAAAGAGTTAAGTTTAGTGGTTTTTTACTAATAGCTCTGGGCTGTTTGATAGCCATAATTCTAACGTTTTTGCTTTTGCTTCGCTGTCTGTTCTGTCATATCTAAAAAGAATGTCGGCTCTACCATCTTTGTTGATGTCTTTGATTTGCACTAGGTTTCCATTTTTAGGTAACGGCATTTCATACCGTTGTCCTTTGCGACTAAATGGACCTTTTTGATCACCCACATAAAGCCGTGCTTTGTCGTCACTGATTTGCATCAGTAGATCTTTAATTCCATCGCCATCGAAGTCTTCAAGTGCAAATAATGGAATTTCCGCGGATTCGCTGTCTAGATCAAAGGCAAGTTCTATTTCTTTGTCTTGATCAGGCTCTTCAACAAAATTTTGTTGCTCGTTTAGTAGGAAAAATTCCACGTTGACATCGGTAGATTGTGAAATTAAACCTGCAATTATGTCCGAGAATCCGAAGTCTTTTCGTGGAAAATAGAGGTCTTTTAAGCCGTCACCATTTAAGTCAGCAAACTTATAGGTGTTAACATTCTCGCCAAAAGACATGAGTTGGCCATCGTACGGCAGTTGAGTGTTTGGTGATGAAGGAAACGCAATTAAGGCATTCTTAATTTGGCCATAGCGGATTTCTAAGGTACCTTGACGGTTAAAAATACCATCACGTTTTCTGCGTTGTGTCACTAAGTCAATTTGGCCATCATTGTTGATGTCAACCAAATCTACAAATGACGCATAGTCCAGCTTTACTTTACCTTCAGTTTCACTTGCTTTTGCATCGACGGTTTGTTGAGAAACAATATCTGCGTTTAGTTGTATAGTGGTTGCTTTTGGGCTAAACCCGTTGTTGTCACGTTGTAAGTGTACAAATAACTCGTCTTCTTTTTGATAAGCAATGTCAACTAGGTTGTCGTTATTGGCGTCAAAAAGCTTGTAAGTTTGCTGAGAAAATGTGCGTGATTGGCGCCATAACGAAGTGTCTGGTCTCATATCGAGTTCAAACTTATCAAAACCTCCTTTTGAGTTTTGCATAAAAATATAGCTTGCACGAAAATCTGTCAAAATAAAGTCTGTGAGTCCATCTTTGTTTAAGTCTTCAGCGAATGATATGTCATCAGATGGAGAAATGACTTTTTCACCTGAATAGATTGATTGGCTGGTAAATAGTGCTTCTTGCTTATTCGTAGTCACATCATAACTAACCACTTGATTATCAGTTAAGTAAAAAAGCACTTCGGCATCGTGACCTGCCAGCGTACCAGAACTGTAGGCAATGGCTTCATCTGGCATCTTTATCGTTGTTGATGGGGTATCACTGCCGTCGATGTTTTTGAATAATATAAATTGCCTACTTGCGTATGTTTTGTCGGCAATTAGCAAATGTTTAGCAATATTATCGTCATGTAACCACAATGTGTGCCCACTTAGCGCGACATCGGCTTTTAATGTGGATTTGTTAAACGATAGTTGTTGGGTATCGTTTTTTTTTGCGATGCCGGGGCTAGCAAAAAGTAACGCGCATAGGCTGATCGCCAGAGACGTTTGATTGTTATTATTCATTATGTCCTCTATCTGACACTATTCCATTTAATCATCGACTCATAAGAGGCGAATTAGTTCAATGTTCAGAGCATAAAACGACACGTAAAAATATGCTATGGAGAATGTTTAACATTTTGTTTCTGGCGTTGTAAACACAGTAGGGAAGAGCAGGCCTTCTATTCTAAAACACAAAAAAAACAGGAGTTGAATTACTCCTGTTTAAAGTCATTTTTCGATGGAAGTAGAGAGAAATGTAGAAATAGTTACTTTTTAAATTTTTGTCGTGTTGCTAATCCTGCAAGTGCGAGAGCAAAAATTGCAGAAGTTGCAGGCTCAGGGATTTCAGTAACGGTTGGTTGAGCGACTATAAGGTCGGTATTCTCATTCGCTGGTGTCGGATTGACAAATGGAGAGTCCTGTTCGTCACCATTTTCACCATTTTCGTTGTTAGCCGTGAATTCTTCTTCACCGTTGGTTTTTGAATTATTTGGCTCGGTACCGTCAGGAAAATTTGAGTTTGAGTTGCTCGGCGAAGTATTCTCTTGCTGTGCTACCTTTTCATTCTCTTGTTCGTTAGCGTTTTGTTCATCCGAACTATTTGCGTTGTCATCACCACCTTCTTCCGAATCCTGCTGTGCCTGATTTCCTGAAACGTTAAACGTTGGTGCGTTGCTTCTTTGATGCTGTGCCGCTACTTTTTTGAATGCTGCGATGATCGCTTCTTTGGGGTCATTTGGTGCACCATTGCTCAAATCGCTGTCTGACGATGGTAAATACATTTCAATGCTAAACATATCTGGGGTCAATGACGGCATTTTTGAGCCCGCATATGCAATGTAGCCACTACCATTTTCATTGCCTTTTGACTTGTTAGCCGTAACATATGAGCCTGTAGATTTTTGTGAAAACGGTGAAAAGTCGTCGATGCTGCCGTTTGAAGAAATTCCAGCATTGTCAACATTAAGAATTGATGCACCCGACAAAGCAGAAGAAAGTTCTGCGTCTTGGTTTAGGGCAATCGCATAGTTCGGCATAGCAAAGGTTGGTTGATCCAAGACGTTGACCAAGAGGCTAAATGCAACCTTACGTGATTCATCGTCACTAATAAGTGAAATGCTAACCGTCGTATCTTTTGAAACTTCTTCAATATTGAGAGTCAGTACATTGTTTTGAATCTGTCCTGTAACTGTGTCGTTATCGCTGTAAACAACATAGTTGTTAGAGAACTGATGATTAAGATCAATTGGGATATTAAGCACAGAATTTTCGGCAGCTAGAATGCTGTTGTTTTCCATACCAGACAGGTAATAACTCAATCGTTGGTCGGAATTTTTCTGTTGCTTTGAAGACGTTACTAGGCTGGCATTCGCCTGAGTCGCGAGTAGAGTGCTCAACGTAATTGCGCTGGTAACTAATCGTAATGAACCCATTTTCATGTGCATTTTCCTTGTCTCAATTCAAACATCCAATAGCTACGAATAAAGGTAATAACTAATGGTATGTGGTTGATTAATAAGGCAAGAAACTTGGTGAGTTCAATTTTTCAGCAACCCCGCTACCATAGTTTTCACCTTAGGTCGGAAGCTTTGCGTATATGGATTTCGCCATACTTGCCTTTTACAAATTTTTGCCAGCGTAACGCAAACTTCGCTACTTGTAAACCAAAAGATGCTTTTTGTGTTTGTAATTACTGAAATTTTTGGTAAGTCGAATTGAAGTGCAAGGCGCGATAGATTTTCGCTTACCTCGAAAAATCGAATTTTCCCACAACACTTTATCTTGTTTTGATATGCAATGGTGAATGGCTACATACGTATTCAGTCAATAACATGCTGGAATTGTTGGTTTTTTATTCAATGATATGAGGGTAACAATAATTTAACAACAATAGCTAAGCGGGAATTATATGAATAAAAAAACAATACTGGGTCCTGTAGTTGGGGCTTTACTTACTATGGCTGTATGCAATCAAGTACAAGCGGCATCTCAACCGACCACTTTTGTCCATTTATTTGAGTGGCAATGGTCTGATGTAGCAAAAGAATGTGAAAGTTATCTAGGGCCTAAAGGGTATGCTGCGGTTCAAGTGTCACCACCCAATGAACATATTCAAGGTGATGCATGGTGGACGCGGTATCAACCTGTCAGCTACCAATTAATCAGTCGAGGTGGTACACGTGCGGAATTTGTTGACATGGTTTCGCGTTGTAAAGCCGTTGGCGTTGACATATATGTTGATGCGGTCATCAATCACATGGCTGCAGGAAGTGGCACGGGTGTCGCAGGCAGCACTTATGGTCAGAAATCGTTTCCAGACTATAGCCCTTGGGATTTTCATGATACTTGTGCAATCAATAATTATGGTGATCGCTGGCAAGTACAAAACTGCGAATTAGTAGGCTTGGCAGACCTAAATACCAGCGGAGGCTATGTACAAGATACATTAGCGGCTTACCTAAACGATTTGTTGTCTATCGGTGTAGCTGGATTTCGTTTAGATGCTTCAAAGCACATGGCAGTTGAAGATATTCAAGCAGTATTGTCTAAAGTTAATGGTACTCCGTTAGTATTTCAGGAGGTGATTGACCAAGGTGGAGAAGCGATCAGTGCTAGCGAATACATGAGTACAGGATTAGTCACTGAGTTTAAATACTCGACCAAATTAGGGGAGACCTTTAAACAAGGGAAGTTGGCTTGGTTGAAGTCTTTTGGTGAAAGTTGGGGCTTCATGCCGAGTTATAATGCCGTGGTATTTGTAGATAATCACGATAACCAACGTGGACACGGTGGGGCGGGGAATGTTGTTACTTTTGAAGATGGCCGATTATATGAATTAGCCAATGTCTTCATGTTGGCTTACCCGTACGGTTATCCTAAAGTAATGTCGAGCTATGAATTTCACCATGATACCGATGCAGGCGCTCCAGATGTACCCGTCCATAACAACGGTCAATTGATGTGTTTTGCGCAAGACTGGCAGTGTGAACATCGCTGGCAGTATATCTCTGGTGCGGTTGATTTTAGAAATAATACCGCTGACAACTGGCAAGTGACTAATTGGTGGGATAACGGCAATAATCAAATTGCATTTGGCCGTGGCAGTGCGGGATTTGTTGCTATTAACAATGAAAGTAGCGTGATGTCTGCGTCACTTGTTACCGATCTGGCACCGGGATTGTATTGTAACGTGCTCAATGGGCAGCTGAGCGAAGATGGCAGTTCATGTTCTGGAGATAGCATTGAAGTGAGTGCTAGCGGCACCATTAATGTTAGTTTGCCGGCATGGCAGGCGTTAGCTATTCACCAAGGTGCTAAAACCAATCAAATCGTGCCACCTGTAGGCGGCTGGAAACGCACTGTGGTGTTTATTTGGGCAAATACCCAAAGTGGACAAGACATGTTTGTGCGTGGAGGTATTGACCACGACTATGCACGTCAACACATGGGACTAGAATGCACTAATAGTAACTCTCTTTGTTCGATACCCATTAAGCACCGTAATCTTAGAAATGAAACAACTGCACCGTGGAAGGTTGGAGACAGCTACCTTGATTGGTATGGGGCTCAAATGAATCAACCGAGTTCTGCGCAAGGATCACCGCTAGACTGGACCATTGACCTTTGGCCAACAAACTGGGGAGAGAAGAAAACGGTTGCTGTTGATGGCTATGGAGAAGAGCCTCTCAATGTTTGGGGCGCGCATTATTGGATGTTAGATGTTGATATGAATTGTGATAGAACGGCGAATGGCTGGTTTGAACTTAAAGCCTTTGTTAAAAACGGTCAAGGTTGGGAATCTGATATTTCTCAATCAGCAACACCCTATGCGTCGAATAATCACATGGCACAATGCGGTAAAATAAACCGCTTTATCTTCAATCAATCAGACGCAGAATTTAAGGCCCTCTAGTCGCCTATAATTTTAGTCAACACCTTTGGTAATTCATTGCATTGCAATAGGCAATGAATTACCATGCCAACTCTCAAAAAGCACGATAAATCTCCCTGTTTTATAATGATTGCTATAAGACCACATGAAATGATTTATCGTTTGTTTCCATTGTTGGAATGTTTGCTCATTGTTACTGATTACTTATGGTACTCAAGAGAGTAAATGGCCCAAAAAACGAATTTATAATTACGTGTCGAGTGACGAATGAAAGGCAAATTGATAACAATTGAAGGCATTGACGGTAGTGGCAAAGGAACTCAAGCAACTAAATTGGTAGAAGTACTCAATGAGTTGGGCGTTAATGCAAAAATATATAGCTTTCCTGCCTATGAAGAAACATTCTTTGGTAAAGAAGTTGGGGCGTTTCTTCGTGGTGAATTCGGTTCAATTGATGAAGTGCACCCAAAACTCGCATCTATTCTATTTGCTTCAGACCGTCTCGAACAAAAGCCGAGTTTACTCGCCGATCTTGAAGCGGGTACGTACGTCGTATGTGATCGCTACGTAGAATCTAATATTGGTCATCAAGCGGCAAAGCTGCCACAGCACGAGCGTGCTGATTTCATCAATTGGGTAAAATCACTTGAGTACGGTGTAAATAGCCTACCAAAGCCAGATATAACGTTTTTCCTTGATGTTCCTTTGTCGGTATCGAAAGAGTTGGTGCTTAAAAAGAAACAGCGTAGTTACACAGATGAGAAAGAAGATATCCACGAAGCTGCACACGGCTATTTACAAAACGTGTACGAGGTATACAAACAACTCGAGCAAACTGAAGACTGGCAAGTGATTGCTTGCACAGAAAATGGCGATGTAAAAAGTATTGATGACATCCACCAAATTATTCTGTCGCACGTTCAGCCATAATCTCAGTGCAATGAACTGATAGCAGCTTCAGTGAAATAAACAAGTGAGCAGCCTTTGTTAAGTTATAGACATTCATTCCATGCGGGTAATTTTGCCGATGTGTTAAAGCATATTGTGCAAGTAGAAATATTGAATTACTTGGCGATAAAAGACAAACCGTTCGAATACATAGACACACATTCTGGCGCTGGATTGTTTAATTTCGACAGTAGTGATGCACAAAAGCTTCAAGAACATCTAGGTGGTATTGCTAAGCTCGATCATAGCGAGTTCCCAGAACTTCAGAGTTATTTTGAAGTTGCAAACTCGTATGACAAACAGGGACTCAAGAATATTTATCCGGGATCTCCGTCAATCGCAAAACAGTTGTTGAGAAAACAAGATCGTGGCTGGTTATTTGAGTTACACCCGCAAGATTTTCAGCACCTTACTACCAATATGGAGCGTGATAAGCGGATCAGAGTCGCACAGAAGGATGGGCTGCAAGGCTTATTGAGTTTGTTACCACCAACAAGTCGCCGTGCGCTGGTATTGATTGACCCGTCGTATGAAATCAAAACAGAATATTCACAGGTATTTGAAACGGTTGCGGCCGCTCACAAAAAGTTTGCTACAGGCACTTATGCAATATGGTATCCGGTGGTAAATCGTAGTGTAATTGACAAAATGCACAACCAATTTGCGCAAAGTGGTATTAAGAATATTCAGTGTTTTGAATTAGGGATTAAAGAAGATTCTGCAGAGCGTGGCATGACATCATCAGGGATGATAGTAGTAAACCCACCATGGACGCTTTTTGACAAGATGAAGGCATTGTTGCCCAAATTAGCCAAGACCCTTGGCGAGAGTGACAAACTTATCTACCGCTGTGAGGTTATTGCTGGAGAATAGCTATTCATATAGGCTGGGGCGGTGATTGATGTCGTATTCCGAGAATTACGATAGACAAATCTTCTCGAATTTCCCAATTAACTCTTGTACATTACGGTACATAGAGCGTGTTGAACTTTGAGGTACAGATTTTGTTCAACTTGAGCGTGTTTTGAACGCAGCGCTCGGTTTGTAGCATAGTGGTTTATGTAAGAATCGAGCACAGCTACGGCGTCCTGCTTACGCTAAGTACCTACATCCATGTAGGCAAGAATTAGCAAAGCACGCACAATTGAACCCTTCGGGCAGCGCCTGTTTGGCATTTATACTGTGTTATCGCCTTACTTGAGGAGAATAACTACACGACGAAGGCTCTGCCTAGTCTAAATACCAAACATTCAGCTGCAAAAATGAACAGCAAAGATCAACACGCTTTAGCATCAATTCTCGAAATTTTTAATGATACCGTAGCAATTAACGGTGACAAACAAATAAGGAATACTTACATGCCAAAGGCAAGTGAAATAAAAAAGAATGCGGCAATAGAGCATGACGGTAAAGTATTAATCATCAAAGACATTACTCGTTCTGTTCCACAAGGTCGTGCGGGTGGCAGCTTGTATCGTATGCGCATGTATGACGTGGTAACGGGCGGAAAGGTTGATGAAACGTTCAAAGCTGAAGACATGTTAAAGCTGGCTGACCTAACTAGACGTGCCGCGATGTTTTCTTATGTAGACGGTGATGAGTATGTGTTCATGGACAATGAAGATTACACTGCATACAACTTAAACAAAGAAAGTATTGCTGATGAATTGCTTTTTATTACGGAAGCTACTGAAGGTTTACATGTGGTTGTTATTGATAATGTGCCAGTAGCTATCGATTTACCTGCTAGTGTTGAACTGGATATTGTGGAAACTGATCCATCTATCAAAGGTGCGTCGGCTAGTGCACGTACTAAACCAGCTACATTGTCGACAGGGTTGATTGTGCAGGTGCCAGAACATATCTCAACGGGAGATCGCATTAAAGTGAATACCGCTGAGCAGAAATTCATGAGTCGCGCCGACAAATAGCTTCGGTAAATTCTTTGTACGAGCGGCATTCATCTATGTTTGCCGCTTACTATTGCAATTTCATCGACCTACTTGAATCTTCTACATAATTTAACCATCTTTATTGCCTAAAATTAAACGAATCAATATGAATTTGCTCCTTTAGATATTCTAGTAAGGAGTTGTATTTTAGTAGAATATGGTCGGGTGAAGCTTTCGTAGCCTTATAATCAAAGTCCACAAGGTACAATGCTTTCGTTAGAACTTAATATGATTAAAGTTACTTCATTTACACGTTTACTATTGAACATTGTAGTGACAATGGTTTTGTTTACGTCTGTTGTTACCAGCGAAGCATTAGCATCATCAGTTGGTAACGCAGAGGAAGCAATGTCAATGGACGACGAACTGGCGCAAATTCAAGCGAAAATAGATGCCTATAGCTTAGAGGAAACGCCAGAGTCACTTGCAGAATTACTGATTAGGCGAGCCGACATATTGCGTAAATTGAGCCGTTCTGAAGAAAGCTTAGCGACACTTGAGCAAGTTAGGTTGCACGCTCACAAGCATCAATTAACTTTTTATACTATTTTTGCGGACTACCATGAGGGCATGTTACTAAAAGATGGCGGCAAATATGATCAAGCGCTTGCTTTATTTGAGTCTGCCGCTAAAGCGTTCGAAGGAATAAAAAAATACAGAAACCAAGTACGAGCGCTACGCCGAGCATCCTATTGTTTACGTTCAAAAGGCGAGTACGCGAAAGCAGTAGCCTCTGCTGAGCGCGCCATTGAAATTGCTAAAGCACATGGCATTGATAAAGAAATTGGCTATGCGCTTGGCGATTTAGCAGAAGTGTACTCTAATTTGGGATTGTATCAGGAAGCATTAGAATATGAGCTTGAACAGTTAACTTATGAACCCATTGAGACCGTCACGCCTGAAAATCGCGCTGACCACTTCTATACATTTGCCGAAAGGTACCGTCAATTAGAAGACTATGCAGCAGCGGAATCTTACTTTCAAAAAGCATTAGTACTTGATCGTAAGCTCAATGTTCCAGTAAACATTGGACACTCTTTACTTAAGTTATCCCAAGTATACATCGGACAAGATAACCTAGAGAAGTCATTGGCCTATGCGCAAGAGGGCAAGGACGTTTTTGAAGCGATCAAAATTGAAAGACACATCGCGTGGGCAAAGGCAAATATTGCGAACGTCTACTTAGCAAAAGAAGATTTCGACACGGCGATAAACATATATCTCGATGCGGTTAATCAACTGTCAGCAATTGGTAATAGTGCTTTATTGTATGAAGTCAAAAAGTCACTTGCGCAAGCTTATCTAGGCCAAAATAACCTTGATGAATCTGAGCGAATTTTTAAAGATGTACTCGCATTTGCTCAACAGCTCGATTCGCATCATTTAACTGTGGATACACTCGCTGGATTAGTACGAACTTACGCTTTACGCGATGATTTTTCTGCGGCATTCGATTATCAAAAAAAATTAACGGAAGAAACACTAAAGCGTACACAACAGGTTAATTCTTTCCGCACTGCCAAACAAAAATACGCTCTTAAAACAGTGAGCAAAGATGCCGAAATAAAAATACTCGAAGCCCAAAAGCTTCAGGGAGCACTACAACTCAAAGAAGTTGAACTGCAAAAGCATACTGCTAATACCGTTGCTGCGTTGATGTTTGTGGTATTACTCATTGGCGTTTACGTTTTTTATTCTAAGCGGAAACTCGCTAACTTAAGACAAGCAATGCTTTCGGAATCCATAGAGCGACGCAATCAGCTATTTGCTGATGTTTCACATGAACTACGTACACCATTATCTGTTCTGAAATTACAGTTGCAGGCGTTGGAGTACGGCTTGATTACAGACCAAGAAACGACGTACAGCAAACTACACGACAAAATCGCCGAAATTGACGTATTAATTGATGATATCTACCAAATAGCACGGCTCGAAGCACAAATATTACAACTAGACATCAAACCTATTCAGTTACAGCCGTGGATTGCGCAAATCGCCCGTGATTTTAAGGGGTTATCTAGCGAAAGAGCCCTCAAGTTTCAGCAACATATCAATATTTCTCCCGAAGCCATTTGGGTAGGAGACAACATTCGATTGAAACAGTCTTTAATGAATATTGTGCGGAACTCTGTAAAATATACTGACTCTCCGGGCATGACTGCACTAACTGCGTTTATTGAACATGAGCAATTGGTTATCGTTGTTGAAGATTCTGCGCCAAGTATTGATAAACGTGAACTGCCCAAAATATTTCAGCGATTATATCGTGCGGATGGCACGCGAGGTCGAGATCACGGAGGTTCAGGACTAGGGCTAACAATTGCGAAAAGCATTATAGAGCTGCACGGTGGAAGTATTCGCGCTAACGTGTCCGACTTAGGTGGTGTTCAGATAAAAATTCGTGTACCACTTAATTGCCAGCAAAATCAGGAGAAAAAGACCAACACTGGTCATTAGCAAGTACTAGCAAAGTTAAATTATTGTTTTATTGTCGCAACGAGGGAAATTTCTTCTAAACTTAAGTTAATGCGTAACTTGGTGCGTTAACAATAAGTGGGAAGGACATGCCACAAACTATTTCAACGGCGTTTTACGACGCGATTTTTGAACAGCCAAGCTCCAATGAGCAAATGAATGAATTGGAGCAACAAACGCTGGCTAATATTCGGGAAGTGTTAGATTCTCCTGAAGAGTTATCGAAACTTATTCCGCCATTGTCGAATATCACACTTCAACTGATCGAAGCATTGAAAGATGAGGAAGCAGATTTTGTCATGTTTGCCGAAATCATCGAGAAAGATCCTTCGTTAGCGATAAATATTATGAAAGTCGCTAATTCCGCCAAATATGCACGCGGTAATGATAAGGTTCAATCTATCCGCCAAGCGGTAAATGTGCTTGGAAAATCTGGCCTTGCCACCATCGCAACCACTGAGTTGGTTAAGCAAATTATGCCGCACCAGCCAATATATTTTAAAATGTTTGGCAAGCATATTTGGGAACATTCACAGCAATGCGCAACCTTAGCACAAATTATTGCAAGTTACTGGGAGCTAGATGAGTTTGATGCCCACTTCTTAGGGTTGATCCATGACGTGGGTAAAATTGTGATTTTCAATGCGTTGTGTTCCGCCTTCAAGCAAGCTGCGCTTGATGATTCTCCCGGTAGTCTATCATTTAAAACGTTGATGTCAGAGATGTCGGTTGATATGTCGTATTTTATCGCCAAAGAATGGCAATTGCCTGAACAGTATAGTGCAGCTCTATTAGAACAGCGTACAAAACGAACCAGCAAACTAGGTGATTTGTTGTATCGGTCAAACCTAATAACCGAGGTGTATTTATTACAACAAAAAGGCAGAATCAAACCAGAAAAAATGCTGGAAATTTTAGATCAAGTCAAAATTGATAACGCGATCTGGCAAGCGTTTATTGAGACTGTTCAAGATCAAAAAGTCTTGTGTTAGTAAACGATTTGTCCAAATTAATTGCTTAGTAGAATAAACAGTATTTACTTTTTAAATCGGTAGCCTGCGCCGTATACGGATTCAATAATTGTTTCTTCAATGCCCGCTGTTTTTATCCGCTTACGAATGTTTTTAATATGGCTGTCTATCGCGCGATCGCTAACATCTCGATGCTGAAAAGCGAATTCAATGATTTGCTCACGCGTGTATATTCTTCCCGGTGAGTTAAACAATAAGTGAAATACACTAAATTCGTAGATGGTTAAATCAATTTCATTTTCTTTAAAACGAACTGATTTACTCGCCTGATCAACAAACCAATCATCTTGTGGTGCTTTTGTTGGAGCGACACGTTTAAGAATGTTTTGTGATCTTAAAACAAGTTCAGGTGCGCTAAATGGTTTGCAAACGTAATCATCGGCACCGACTTTGAGTCCCTTGATACGATCAGCTTCTTGGGTTTGCGCCGTTAGCATAATGATTGGCACATCGGACGTTCGACGTATCTCCTGACATATTTGAACGCCACTCTTATTGGGCAGTGAGATGTCGAGAATAACTAAATCAGGCGAAAATAATTCGAACGTGCTTACTGCTTGTGCCCCGTCGTTGACAACGCATGTTGCATAACTACTCGCTTGAAAAAAGCGCTCAACTAATGTGGCAATATCGCCTTCGTCTTCAACGATTAATACTTTATGCATAAGTAGGTGATTTATAGTAAGGACACAAAAAAGCCCGACAAGTGTAATGTAACCGCAAAAAATCTCAAGTACTAATAATGGCTGCGCATTTCGTTACCTTTTTGATCTTGTTTGCTGCTCATCTATTGCTGTGACAACTGAGCGGTCTCTGCCGGCAGATTTTGCCTTAAACAAATTACTGTCAGCCGCAGCGATAAAGTCTTCGCCAACAGATTGATTGTGGGTCGGAAAGCCAATGACTGCACCAATGCTTATTGTAAGGAAATTGGCGTTTGGTGATGATTCATGAGGAATTTTACTTGAGCGTATCATTGCCTGTAATTTATCGATAATGCTGGTCAACTGCGATTGTTTGATGTCGCTGACAAATGCGATAAACTCTTCACCACCATAACGTGCGACAATGTCTATTTTTCGTTCAAGCGAACGTTTTAAGCATTTTGCAACTTTATAAAGACACCGATCCCCTTGAAGGTGTCCGTAATGATCGTTGTATTGCTTGAAAAAGTCGATATCGAGCATTATCACTGCCATGCTCCTATGTGCACGCATAGCTTTACTAAATTCGTATTCGAATGCCTTCATGAAGTAGTGGCGATTGTACAGCTTAGTTAATGTGTCGGTCTCACTTAATTTCTTGAACTTTTGACGTTGTTTTTTCAGCTCTATCTTATGTTGTTCTCTCTCAGTAACGTCAACGATGATGCCATAAATGAGTTCTCGATTGTTGTCGTCGCCTTTTTCTAGAACTTTGGCACGACTTGAAAAATATAGCGTCTGTTCCCGTTCACTATTGTAGTAGGGGAACAGGTTTGCGTATTCATCAATGTTGCCATCGAGTAGTTTCTGGTATTGCTCATTCACTTTTTGAGCAATGGCTGAGTTAATTTGCGCGATATTATTGAGCTTTTCACCGACAAACGGGCTATTTTCTTCGATGTTGTGCAGGCGAGCAGTAGGTAAGGCAAACAATTGGCACATTTGCTTGTTGCAGTAAAACTCTTCTGGAGAGTGAGTAAGGTCTATTAACCACCACGCCATACCGCGGTAGTCGAGCAGTTTTTCTAGATTGGTAAGGTATTCATCTAGTTTGCTATTCATAAATCATTAAGAGTATATATCGATGCATTCAAAAAATACGTGTTTTAAATTCGTCATAAGCACATTTATTAATTGTAGTTCAATACGCTCTTAGAGAAAGATTGATTGCCTCTTGTGCATTAAAGCAAAATGCATTGATGAAGTTTTCTTTTGTGGTACATCGCTTAACCAAGTACATGTGAGTCGATACACAACAATCACTTATGGTGAAATCAACATGATTGATTTAATATGCGAAACAATAAAGAGCAACAGTAATTGACGAGAGAATTAATGAGTAGAAAAGATGTGGAATACCCCATTAGCAAACAGGGGCAGCCTTGGGGCGATGAGGAAAAAGCACAGTGGTTGGAACAGCAGTCAATCAAGCGGTCCTACAAAGAGGAAGTGGTTAGTAAAATTACGGAACTGGCGACTGAATATGACATTGTTCAATACGGTGCTTTACCTTATGACGAAGCACGTTATCCACTATTTGTGATTCGTTCTAAGCCATGGCAAGAAGACCTACCGACTATTTTGGTGACGGGGGGCGTACATGGGTACGAAACAAGTGGTGTTCACGGTGCGATTCGATTCGCTGAAACTGAAGCCAAACGATATTGCGGTCATTACAATATTTTGGTAGCGCCATGCGTAAGCCCTTGGGGCTACGAAACGATTAATCGATGGAACCCTAACGCTGTTGACCCTAATCGTTCATTTTATCAAAGTTCGCCTGCAGCGGAATCTGCTGCGCTAATGGCTTATCTCACGCAAACTAATGCTGATATCTTATTACACATAGATTTGCATGAAACCACCGATACAGATAATAGTGAGTTTCGCCCTGCGTTAGCTGCGCGAGATGCGATACCACAAAAAAGCTGGAATATTCCGGATGGTTTTTATCTGGTAGGTGATACGAGTAAGCCAGAGATAGCATTTCAACGAGCGATTATTGAATCGGTCGAAAAAGTCACCCATATCGCCCCAGCTGATGACAATAATCAGCTAATTGGCGTGCCACTGTCGCAGTTTGGCGTTATCAATTATGAGGCGCGACCACTTGGGTTATGCATGGGGATGACTGACGCTCGCTATGTCACTACTACCGAAGTGTATCCTGATAGCCCGCTTGTTGATGATGAAAACTGCATCTTAGCTCAGGTAGCGGCTGTTACCGGTGCTATCGACTACACATTGGCATAGAGATTATTCGTGCTGTAGCCAACTAAGGCAATTGCGGAAGTGATAAATTTGAGGCGATCAGGTTTATCACTTTTCTTATTTTTGTCTGGCAGATTTTTTCGGTTAATTTGCTGTGTTGAGTCAATAATGCCTGTTCTTTTTCTGTCAAGGCGATGTACACATCAAAAGTGAGTTGGTCTTCTGTCGCCACGCTTTGAACATCATCAGCGTATTGCGTAACGATTTCATTTTGATATTTTCGCTGAACTTGCGCCGTGAATTCCTGCGGGCTTTGCAGCATTACGTTGATGCTTAGAATATTTTCTTCGTCACCATACCAGCCTGCGGTCATTGATTGAAAATTCAATTGTGCTTCTGTGGTCAGCAACACGCTATTCAATTGCTTAAATGATTGTTGTAGTGGTGTTGTTGCATTTAATTGTATAGGTAATTGCATTTGATATTCTAAGGTATGAGCACGATAAACCAACCATACTAAACCATCCAAGTGTTATTAGGGAAAAATTTTAGATTCGTTTGGTTAAGTCTATTTTATGACTCACATTGTGAGATACAAATTAATCTACAATAGACCTTGAAATTGACATGCAAGACGCCATGTTAAGAGGGTCTGTAATGTCAGACTGAATAAATCTTGACTGCTCTAATGGTTAAATCGACAAATTTTGTGAACACATAATGTTTATTGTCGGTCTATTAACAGAGAACAACGTGGTATAAACATTATGAATGAAGTACGTGCCCGAGTGCATTTGAAAGTAGGTAAAAACAGTGATATCCCTGCTGAGCTGGTAAGCTTCACTGAATTTGATGTAGGTGATGAGCATATTGCGATTATTTTTAAGCAAGCAGATAAAACACAATCTGCGCCATTAGTGCGGATTCATTCTGAATGTTTAACGGGAGATGTGTTTCATTCTTCACGGTGTGATTGCGGTGAGCAACTCAATGAAACCATTGACTTAATGAAAGAAAATGGCGGCATTATTCTTTATTTGCGTCAAGAAGGACGTGGCATTGGATTGTACAACAAGATTGATGCCTACGTACTACAAAGTGAAGGGATGAATACTTACGAAGCTAACCAACATTTAGGCTTTAAAGACGATGAGCGTACTTTTGATGCTGCCGTAAGTATGCTTCAGGCATTGTCGGTTAAAAGCTTAAAGCTTATTACAAACAACCCTCGAAAGATTGCTGCTATGCAAGAGAGTTTTGAGTTAATTGAACACGTTAGTACGCAATTGCATATTAAAGACGACAATACACAGTATTTAAAAACTAAGAAAACACACGGTGATCATCATTTAGATATTGAATAGGATGTGTTTATCTATCAGAAGCTAATTCTTCAAATCTCCAGCGCGAATCGCGCTGGTCTCATTCTTAAATTATCCTCAGTTTTTTTAATCTATATTCCTTGTTCTTTATCATCTTGCAGACTAAGGAATTAAGCTCTTTGCTAATTTATTGTTGTTAATTATTTCTTAAACCCTAGGAAAGTTACGACTCCTGTATCATACTAGTAACATTGTGTTTTTCCATGATATTTCGCTGTATAAATAAAGAATTAAAAGGATGAATTAATGAATATCGTTGCAAAGTTGGTGATGTGGATTACTGCCATTGTTGTGGCATTGATTGTAGCGTTACCAATGGTAATTTCTGAAGAGGACATTTTCGCTCGCGTAACCCAAGCGGTTGAGGACACGACGGGCAGAACTTTATCTATTGACGGTGAACGCTCGTTGTCCCTGTTTCCTGCACTAAAAGTTAAACTTAACGACGTCCGTTTGGCGAATATAGCCAGCGCTTCTCGGCCAGATATGGCGAAAATTGAATTGATTGAAATTCAGATCCCTTATCTCGCAGCAATTACTGGCAACATCGCCTTAGATAAATTTGTCATACGAAATCCTGATGTGCTGTTAGAAAAGCTCAGTAACGGCGAGGTTAATTGGCAAATTATGCCGAAAGGTGAAGAGCAATCAGTTAATACTGAGCAACAAGACGCAGGCGATTCTCCACAATTACCTAGTGGCTTTGATATTAATTTGGGAGAAGTCGCTATTTATGGGGGCAAGTTTGGTTATATAGATCATCAAACGGGTGAAACTCTGTCTATGTCGGACTTTGATTTAGCGATTTTGTTACCCACATTACATGAACCGCTTAAAGTAGATGGCAAACTTAATTTCAAAGAACAGGCCTTTGACATTTCTACAAGCCTAACGACACCTAATGAATTGCTGACTGGCAAAGACTTTGATTTAAAAGTTGCGTTAGAGTCAGAGATGTTTCAGTTAAATTATGAAGGCCGAATTAAACAACAGCTTTCAGAGGTAGTGGGGCAACTGGCCTTCAACGGCGAGTCATTGAAAAACGTTTTGCGCTGGCAAGGGCAGTCTTTAGCTGCCAAAGAGGAGGCATTTAATCAATTCTCGATAAACAGTGGTATTGCTTTTGCTGAAAACAAACTAACGCTGTCAGAAATGGAATTATCGCTTGACGCTTTAGCAATTAAAGGGGAAGCAAAAATTGATATCAGCGATAAGTTAACGGTTAATGCCAACGTTAATTTAGGCATGTTAGATCTGAACCCGTATTTGCCTGAGCCAGTAACATCAGCTCAGCCAGAAGAAAGCGAAGAAGCTCAGCCTATTGTTTGGGACGACACGCCCATTGATTTATCAGCACTAGCGGCGTTAGATACTGAACTGAAAGTCAGTGTGACAGGACTTAAGGCAAGAAATATCACGCTGGGCGCAAGTGGATTCACACTTAATCTTACTGACAGCGTGGGTAAACTGACCTCAAACAAATTTGAAGCATACGAAGGCAATGGTCAAGGAAGTGTCATTATCAATGCCAAAACGGCTCCATATGCCATCACAACGGAGTTCAATTTTTCAGGTATTCAGGCTAAACCTCTACTTACTGATGTAGCAGGATTTGAAAGACTTATGGGCAATGGACAATTTGACTGGCGTTTCAATATGCACGGTAATAGTCAGAAAACATTCATTAACAGTCTCAAAGGCACATTGGGGTTTGGCTTGAAAGATGGTGCTGTGCAAGGGGCTAATTTGGCAGCTCTTGCGAGAGCTGCAAAGTCAATTCTTGAAAAAGGCTTAACGCAGGAAGGATTGTCGAAAAGCTTTGATGATGCTGAGTCGACCGATTTTTCAGAGCTTACAGGATCATTCACTTTTACTGAAGGTGTGAGTAATACCAATACGCTAACAATGAAAAGCCCACTGTTAAGAGTGTCGGGGCAGGGGAATGTTGATCTGCCAAATACACTATTGGATTACCGTCTAGTTACGGGCATTGTAAGTTCAATTGAAGGACAAGGGACGCAAGACACCAGTACTGGCTTTAAGATACCTGTCCGCGTAAAAGGCCCATTCCATCAAGTCTCTGTTAAGCCAGATATTAGCAGTGCTGCGAAAGATGAAGCTAAGGACAAACTCAAAGATAAACTAAAGAATAAGCTTAAGGATTTGTTCTAAAAGTATCGAATGTGTTGAATTAAGTAGTATACAGGCCACCTTTAAAAAGTGGCCTGTTTTGTTTCACCTGAACTAAATTAAGCGCGGTATAACAGCATTACGACGTTGTCTGATTCGTCTTTCAAGTACAATGTCTTAGCGTCGATCGCAAATCGTCGCACTTCGTATAGTGCTTTATGAATCTGGGATTCAAGGTCATTCACTGTTTCTTGGCATAGCATCATAGTGCTAGCAATATGGGTAAGTCGGATACCTTCCTTATCATGCGCAACAATGCCATTCATACCGTTGCAGCCACTGAACCCTTGAAAACCTCGCTCATCAAATGTCAAAAAGGGGGGCTTTCGAAGTTGGTCTGAATTCACAACCGTTTGGTAAACTTCTTTTATTTTCCACTCACCGGCAAGTGCGTTATAACTCGGTTTTGAAACCGGTGCGTAATGGACTTTGTCTACGGTTATATCAATTTGCTGCTTCGTGGGTTGGGCAAATGGATCGGTAATACTGGTTGACGTATAGAGTAGTTTGTCATGGTGATAAATGGCTGCTCGAATACTGTAACTGTGTCCTCGCTTAATTAGCGACGTGTCATACGCCAATGACACATGATAGGGTGGCGCGGTAATCGATTCTTGTTTTACTTCACTGATGGTTGTAGACACCGCATCAGCCAGAGAAACGTCTAACAAAGAGACGGTCAACGTACTGCCTCTAGGTAGCATACTGCGATCTAGATATTTAACTTTTACATTTAATTGTTCGATTTGAGTGGCCTGCTGTACCTGATTCGCACAACCTGTAGTTGATAACCCTACGAATACACATATTACAATGGTGATTATCTTGCCAAGAAAATTGATCATGTTGCGTCCTTAAATTACCGTCAATTGTGTTAATCATAATGTATTTGTGCGTAAATTGTCGTTGATTTAGGAGCTTTAAATCGTAGCAATTTGTAACCTTCTTCATCCCCAAAACCCCTGAGTAGAGACTTATTACATGCCTTGTATTTCAAGGATTTAGTGCTTTACTTAAGTCATATTATGTTTAAACAAAGGGACAGGAATGACACGTAGGCTATTGTTCATTGCTATGCTGTGGCTAAATGGTTCGTATGCTGTGGCGGTGCCTAGTATTCAGCCAATCAAAGTCATCGTTAATGACTGGACAAGCCAAATCGTGTTAGCTCACGTGACAGGCAAGCTTTTTGAGCATGCTGGCTATCGTGTTGAATATTCGTTTTCTACCACCAATGAACAATGGGGCTCGCTATCTCATGGTATTGATCATGTGCAAATAGAAGTGTGGCAAGGCACTATGTCTGAGATGTTTGAACGCATGGTTGAAGCGGGTCGAATTATAGACGCTGGAACACATAATGCGACAACTCGTGAAGATTGGTGGTACCCCCTTTATGTTGAACAACAATGTCCTGGGCTACCTGATTGGCGAGCACTGAAGAAATGCTCAGCAATATTTTCAGATGAAAATTCCAGCACAGGTATTTATTTGGCGGGTCCATGGGAAAAACCTGAAGGCGCCAAAATAAGAGCTCTGGACTTGGGATTTACCATCAAAACCGTTGAGCAGGCTGACGAACTTTGGGTCGCGTTAGCAGAGGCTAAATTACGTAATAAGCCCATCGTATTGTTTAATTGGACACCTAATTGGGTAGAGGCCATTTATGATGGAAAATTTGTTGAGTTTCCGGAATATCATCCTGATTGTGAAACAGATCCAAGTTGGGGTGAAAATAAACATTTTCACTATGACTGCGGTAATCCGAAAGATGGTTGGTTAAAGAAAGCAGCATGGGCAGGCATGCCAGATCGATGGCCTTGTGCATATGAAATTCTTACTAATATTCAATTTGATAACAAAACCATTTCAGCAGTAGCGGCACAAGTTGATTATCACAAGCAAGTACATCAGCAAGTTGCGGATGATTGGATTGAGAATAACCAATCCATATGGCAAGCCTGGATCCCTAAAGATTGTCGCCTAAGTGAGTTAAGCAAATGATGATAGGACTAACTCAGCTCGGTAATTCAATCGCGACGCAGCTACTTAGAACGGTTTTTACGCTTTACTGCATCGTGGCAATTGCAGTTACTGCTGCACAAATATTTGCTGAATATAAACATACCGAGTCCGTCGTTGGAACTGAGCTTGCGAAAGTTGAGAATATGTTTGCCAGCGTGTTGAGTACCAGCGTCTGGAATTTAGATCAAGAACAGATCACTAACACGTTGCAAGGTATTATGGCGATGCCTGTAGTTACAGGAATAATGATCTACCAAGAAGAACAACTATTGGCAGCGATGGGGGAAGTCATCACACTCGACAACCGCATAAAGCAATATTCGGAACGAGGCGAACTTGTTGTAGATAATCGTTTGACCACTACCCCTCCACTTGCACACACGTTTACTATCAATTACACCTTCCGTAAAAAAGAGCGAAAAGTTGGTACCGCTACAGTTTTTGCCAACGCTGAAGTCGTATTCGACAGGGTAAAAATAGGCATTGCCTTGCTTATCATAAATGCAATTATCAAAACTATCGCGCTATGGCTTATCTTTTACTATGTAAGCAAATATATGTTAGTGCGTCCGTTGAAGAACTTACTGGCCTTTATCGAAAAGACAGAGTTTGACGAATGTTCGACAGCAGAACTTGATTTACAGTTGATTCGAGAAAATGAATTTACATCGATTGAACATGCTTTCAAAGAAATGCTGGAAAAGTTGCAAAATGCACGGCAAGAGTTAGTGGCAGCTAATCATTCGTTAGAGCATAAAGTGGCGCAGCGTACTGCTGATCTTTCTGTAGCGAAAGAACAAGCGGAGCAGTTGAATTTAGATAAAATCAACTTTATGTCGCGCATAAGCCATGAACTCAACACGCCATTATCCGCTATTATTGCAGGCGCTAAAGTACTTGCTGAACATTCAGAAGAGTGGAGCGAAGAGGACAAATATACGAGCAAGCATATTACGGTAGCGAGTGCACATTTATCGATGCTCGTGAATGACATCATTTGTAATTTGCAAATGCAAAATCAAGACATCACTATTGCACTTGAATCGTGTGATTTACATGCAATCATACAATCGAGTATTGCCATGCTAACACCTTTAGCAAACGACAAGAATGTCTCGATAGATTATGTTCCAGCGAAATTGAGGGTATTAACTAATGAAGGAAGATTAAGGCAAGTGTTGCTTAATATTATAAGCAATGCCATTTTGTATAATCACCCAAATGGAAAAGTGGAAATATTTACGTCTCTGCAAGATGACAATCGTGTAAGTGTAACTATCGAAGACACTGGCGTTGGTATGATAGATGCTGATCTCAACAGAATCTTTAGACCATTTGAACGGCTTGAATATGCCAAAGAAAATTGCATCGAAGGCATGGGGATTGGGCTAACAATTGCTGGAGAATTATTAAAACATCTAGATGCAGAGTACACAGTGAAAAGCCAGTTGGGCAAGGGCACGCAGTTTACTATTTACTTACCAACTTCTTAAGCCTAATTTTAGCTATTTATCCAAGCAAATCTTTTTTACCGACAGTAATACGCTATTTTGCGCGTATTCTCCATTATTCTCCACTTGATATTTATTTTTAATGGTTAGCCTCAAGCTTGCTGATTTCATTAGATAATGACGCCATTCGTATGCTAAGGTGTCGGGCATTGATATGTGCATAGTTTGGCAAACAATCTTGAAGACCTGGTTTAATTCGCTTTTCAATAAAATGATAGCGATAGCCATCACAACTATAAACCTTGTGCCAAACGCTTAGCGACAATCATTTGAAGAAATGAGAAGAGCGAGTATTCGCTGCTATCTCTCTAAATTTTTCTAAATAAAAACAAATAGAAAAAGGATGACATAAATATGAAATTGAAAAATGTGTTAAAGGTTCTTCCTTTAACATCTCTGATCTTTGCTGGCGTTAGTCAGGCCGATGAAGGGATGTGGCAACCACACCAACTACAACAAATAAGTGGAAAGCTAAAACAGGCAGGTTTGGAACTTGATCCAAAGCAAATGGAAAACCTAAGCCAGTTTCCAATGAACGCTATTATCAGCCTTGGTGGATGTACTGCATCTTTTTTGTCTGAGCAGGGCTTAGTCGTTACCAATCACCACTGTGCTTACGGTTCAATTCAATATAATTCTTCGGAAGAAAATAACTTATTGAAAAATGGTTTTGTTGCCAAAAACTTAAAAGAAGAATTGCCTGCATCGCCGGGTTCTCGAGTTTATGTTACCGAGTCATTGACTAATGTTACAGATAAAATCATCGGTACTATTGATAAATCAGTGAAAGGTGAAGCTTATTACAAAGCGATTGAAAATAACGAAAAAGCATTAGTTGCTGAATGTGAAACGTCGCAAGACTATCGCTGTGAAGTATACAGTTTTCACGGTGGACTAGAGTATTTCCTAATCAAGCAACTATCCATTCGTGACGTACGATTAGTTTATGCACCGCCTTCGAGTATCGGTAAGTTTGGTGGTGATACTGACAACTGGATGTGGCCGCGTCACACGGGCGATTGGTCATTTTATCGTGCCTACGTAAACAAAGACGGCAAACCAGCAGATTACTCTGAAGACAATGTACCGTTCAAGCCAGATGCATTCTTGAAAGTGAACGCTAAAGGTGTTGAAGAAAATGACTATGTGATGGTATTGGGTTACCCGGGGCGTACCAACCGTTATCGTATAGCTGACGAGGTTGAAAATCAGTTCACTTGGGTGTATCCAACGGCTAAACGCTATCGTGAAGAATACATCGACATAATTAAAAACACTGCGCCAGCAGGGAGCGAAGCACGTATTAAATACGAGAGCACACTAGCGAGTCTTGCAAATTATGCAAAAAACTATGGTTCTATGATTGAGAGCTATAACAAAGGCGATATGCTAACGCGTAAACAACAAGAACTGGCTGAACTACAAGCATGGGTTAATGGCTCTACAGAGCGTAAAAAACTATACGGTAAAGCGCTAACTGAGTTAATGGCGTTAGTAGCACAAAGCCAAGAGCAACAAGAGCGCGATTTGATTATGGCCTATATTGGTCGTACAAATCTAATGGGTGTAGCGAAGCGTTTATATCGATTAGCGCACGAAAAGCAAAAACCTGATGCAGAACGTAAACCCGGCTTTCAATCGCGTGATATGAACCGTTTCACGCAAGGTATGCAAAGGGTAAATCGTCGTTACGATGCTGAAATTGATAAAGCAGTGTTGGCTCACTTTATTGCACAATATGCTGAGTTTCCAAAAGAAGAGCGTCACGCAGCGTTTGATAGCTTCTTTAACCTAAATAAAGGCTTTGATGCTAACAAACTGAAAAAGCAGCTAAACCACATGCACAGCAATACGCAGCTTGATCAAGAGGCTGTTCGTTTGGCATGGATGGATAAGTCAGTTGACGAATTTAAAAATAGTGATGATCCTTACATTCAGTATGCAGTTTCTCTTTACGAGTATGATCGTAAGTTAGAGCAAGAAGCGGAAGAATTAGCAGGGAAGTTAGCGCAAGCCCGTCCAGCATACATGGCTGCGATGATCGCGTTCAAACAAAGTAAAGGCGAGCCAGTTTATGCAGATGCCAACAGCTCTTTACGTATTACATACGGTAATGTAAAAGGTTATTCACCGCAGGATGGCTTAGTAGCAACGCCTTTCACAACACTTGAAGGCATGTTGGCTAAGTATGTTGCAGGCGATGACGAGTTTGATTTGTTCGAAAACATCCGTAAAGCTATCGCTAATAAGAATTACGGCAAGTATACCCGCGCTAGCCTTGGTTCAGTGCCTGTGAATTACTTATCGACTCTAGATATTACTGGCGGTAACTCTGGTTCACCTACGCTAAACGGAAAAGGCGAGTTTGTAGGCCTGGTATTTGATGGCGTGTATGAGTCAATTATTGGCGATTGGGACTATGATCCTAAATTTAAACGTGCCATCCATACTAGTGTGCCATTCATGCTTTGGACTATGGAGCATATTGACGGTGCGAGTAATATCGTTGAGGAAATGACGATAGTTGAATAGTTGACTATTCAATCTTGCAAAGAAATTGCTAAGAAAGGAAGCCGCGAATAATTTGCGGCTTTTTTTTAAGTCTAGATATAGCAAAACCTTTGGCGTATTCTGATATTCGCCAACCCATCTTAAAGAGCCTCTTTCTGGTTAACTGGCAATTCAAATTACGTTGCGGTCATATTTATTCTCACAATTTCCAAATTTCTTCAAAATATTTTCTTTTAAAATTCAAACGATTGTTTTAAAGGGGCGTTTAATTTCCTTTGTGAATTCATATGAACCATTGATTTCAATGAAAAAGTATGACGTAATATAGAAAAATTATGTGGTCGGATGAGTTCTTATGAGTTTACGTACAAGTCTTAGAAAAGTATTACCTAGTATTTCAATTACAGAACAGGAAGCGCTAGACGCAGGTGATGTTTGGTTAGAAGGATCGATTTATCAAGGCAAGCCAGATTTTGCTGCGTTAAGAAAAGTACCTCTTGCTGAGTTGTCTCAAGAAGAACGAGAGTTTTTAACTGGCCCTGTAGCTGAATTGATTAACATGATCGATGATCATGCCATTCAGCAAGGAAAGCATATTCCTGAAAGTATCTTAGCTTTCCTAAAAGAACATCGCTTTTTCTCGTTGATTATTCCTAAGAAGTTTGGTGGTAGAGAGTTTAGCCCATACGCAAACTCAACAATTGTCGCGACTATTGCCAGTAAAAGCTGTGCCGTTGCAGTAACCGTAATGGTGCCTAATTCATTAGGACCAGGTGAATTGTTAATGCACTATGGTACACAAGAACAATGTGATTATTACTTACCTCGCTTGGCTGATGGTACAGACATTCCATGTTTTGCATTAACTAGCCCTGAAGCGGGCTCTGATGCTGGCGCAATTCCAGATGTGGGTATTGTTACTAAAGGCGAATACGAAGGTCGCGAAGTGCTCGGTTTAGAACTCACGTGGGATAAGCGTTACATTACGCTAGCGCCTATCGCAACCGTGCTTGGGTTAGCGATAAAAGTAAAAGATCCGCAAGGACTACTTGGTTCAAAAGAAGAGCTTGGTATAACTTGTGCCTTGATCCCGAAAAGTCACCCAGGTGTTGAATTAGGTAATCGACACGACCCTATGGGTATGCGTTTTTACAACGGAACAACACGTGGCAACAAAGTATTTGTACCAATGGATTTTATTATTGGTGGTCAAAAGAATATTGGTCGTGGCTGGCAAATGTTGGTGAGTTGTTTAGGTGCTGGTCGCGGGATTTCGTTACCTGCACTTGGTTGTTCAACTGCACAAGTTGCGTTCAAATCTGCAAGTGAATATGCAGCAGTGCGTGAGCAATTTGGTTTGTCTATTGGTAAGTTTGAGGGCATTCAAGAAAAGCTTGCTGATATTGCAGGCAAAACATATCTGCAAGAAGCGATGCGTTGTTTAACCACCGAAGGTTTAGGTATGGGCTTGAAACCTTCTGTAGTAACAGCAATTGCCAAATATCACATGACAGAACTTGGTCGTGATATTCTAAACTCCGCGATGGATATTCAGGCGGGTAAAGCCATTCAATGTGGCCCTCAAAATACGTTAGCTTATGGCTACATGGCGCAGCCGATTGCTATTACCGTGGAAGGTGCGAATATCTTGACACGAAACCTGATGATTTTTGGTCAAGGTGTAATGCGTTGCCACCCTTATCTTCAAACACTCGTTGAGAATATTCATAGTAACGAAAAAGATGCAGACAAAGCATTTCGTGGCAACTTGGCTAAAACCATCGGCTTTAGTGTTAACAATAGCTTGCGTGCATTCAAAAATGGTCTGTTGCCGTTCACAGCAGGTGCTACGTCAGCGCTACCTGAAGTTAAATCTTACGAGAAACAAGTAAATGCATTAGCTTCTAAGCTGGCCGTATATGCTGATTTTTCTTTGTTAGTGCTTGGTGGCAAGTTAAAACAAGCTGAAATGTTGTCGGCAAGATTAGGCGACGTAATGAGTTACCTATATGCAGCAATGGCATCTATTCGTTATTATGAGCAGAAAGTGTCAGCAAATGAGCGTCAAAACGCTGCGCCATATTTTCATTATGCGACTCGCTGGTCGTTACAACAGGCACAGAAAGCTATATCTGCGTTCTTAGATAACTTTCCGTCGGGCGCTGCACGCGTTGCAATGCGCACACTAACGGTAACTTACTCAGATAAGACGATTAAGATAAGTGACGATCTTATCCGTGAGTTGGCACATCAAAGCCAGTTAGACACTGTATTTAAACAACAGTTAACACACCTGATTTTGAGTGTTCCGGGAGATGGTCACGACATAAACCATCAGGCTTACAAAGCGAAACTGGCTGTGTTACCACTGTTAAGCAAGGTTAAGAAAGGTTTACGTGCGAAAGTATTCGCTGCTGGTACGCATTTTCAATTTACTATTGATAACGCATTTGCCGCTGGGGTCATTTCAGAGCAAGAACGTGCCCAATTGGCGGACTACAACCTAAAACGCGAGCGCGCTGTACGAGTAGATGAATTTGATTTTGACTTGAATCTACAAGGCGAAACACAAGCGTTTCAGATTGCCAGTTAATCGTATAAAACCAAGATTCGTCCTGGGGAGGATGCATACCAATTGAATTAGATATTTATTTCACTTGGTATGAAGCGCCATTGATTGAGTTCAATGGCGCTTTTTATATTTATCTAGTGAGAAACAGTTGTTTCTTAAATACATTGAAATAATCGTTAAAGGCCTGATGATCAACTTCATCTAAATAGCGTAGGTGTGCATTGATATAATCTTCAGTTTGATAAATTCGTTTTAGAATCACATCAACATCATGTATAAACTTCTCGCCGGCAGGTGATTTACTGCAGGCAATGTGACCAACTATATAGCTATCGATATTAGCAATTTCTACCGACTGTATTTCCTGTTCAATCCCAGCGTTCTTAATCCGCTCTTTCATTTCAGTTGGGAAGGCGATAATAAAATCTACTCTGCCAATGAACATTAATTTGCTAATTGCGGAATATCCGTCATTTCCAGGGCGAACAAAGACGTTGTTTTCTGGTAAGTTAGGGATGATTTTGTCTAACGTAGGGCCAAATGAACGGCCTTTTTCAACAGCGAGCACAGTGTTTGGTAATGCATCAAACAGATGCGGTAAGGATAAAAGTTGCTTCTTGTCGTTAAATAATTCTGGCGGAAGTGAAATGTTACTTTTCAAGTAATACAGTCGATAACTTGGATAAAAATTTAGTGGCAAACTAAACAAATTGTCCTTAACTCTTTCTTCAGTCTTAATTCTGTTCCCTACACAGGCATTATCAATGTTAATCAGTTGGTTAGTTATTCGTGGAATAGGAGCATATTGAAAACTAATTTGGTATTGACTAAGGTTCTTATGCACAAGGTTGATTGTATCGGTACCGATCGATATCGGCTTGTCATGTAGTAAGTCATGAAGATCGGCTTTATCGTCTGTAAACCAAACGATTTCCTGCGCAAATGCAGAGCAGTACAGCAGTGACAGTGCGATTAAGAAATATCTTCTCATAGACATCATACAAACTTGTAAGTCGTTAAACAGAGGTAATATTTATACGGCATAAACACCTCACAAGATACAATCAATATGTTATATCTAAGTTTAAGTATAGTCACTTGTGATTAATACTGGGTACTATCTATGTTTTAGAGCATGCCCCAATTGTTTCAATTTGACGAATAAGAAAAAATCGATACCCGATTATCAGATTTTTTCCTATACAACTAATGTCTTATAATTAAACATAAAATGCTGAAACGTTATGCTGCGGTTATTGTAACAGCGAGTTATCTAACTCCTTAACAGGAAACGCTTTGGCAAATTCAACCAACTCATCTTTGGTTGCTTCGTCTGACTCAAGTCCTAACATGGCCCCGCTTTTTAATGTAATCATCATTGTTAAGTGACCATTTTCATTGGTGACCACCGCACTTCGTTTTTGAATGCGTACTTTGCTTGTGCCGCTGCCCTGTAGGCCAAACTGTGCTAATGCGCTAAAAGCACTTAGTGCACCACCAGAGTTCCCTCCTGTTAATGCCACCTTAATTGTTTTATTTGCGCTTGCGTAAGAGCGTTCAATCATGGTGAACCCCATTGCACTTTGTTGACTAATTTCGCCACCCGTATAGCCTAAAATTTTGTCTTTAAAATACTTTGCGGTTTGGCTTTGTTTAAGTTGTTCCAGTTGGGTAACACACCATTTAGCTTCTTCTAATGCGCCTTCCAAGTCGCCTTCTTCAAATAGTTTTGCTGCTTGTTTACACAGTGTCGCTGGATCATCTTCTGCAAAAACATGATGAGTGAAGGATATGAGTGTAGTTAATGTAAGTGCATGAATAATAGTTCGAGTCATCGCTAAGCTCCATGTTTGTTATTACTTAGATATGCTAATGAATAAAGCCTAGCATATAACAGCGAAACTAAAGGTTAATTTATGCAGAGTACTTATAGATGCAGTATTGATCACGACCATTATTTTTGGCTTGATAAAGCGCCTTGTCAGCCATAATAAGTGCCTGTTCCAAACTGTTGGCCTGCGGATCAAGTTCAGTTAAACCTAAGCTCAAACTCACAATAATATTTGGATCCGGCCAATTTGGCGACAGAGGCAACTGCGAGATGGCATGCTGAATGCGTTCCGTAATTACTTGGCAAATCTTAATGTCAGTCTCAGGTAACACAATAGTAAATTCTTCACCGCCCATACGACCAACAATATCAGATGTACGTAAACATTTTTCAATAGTTTGCGCTACTTCAATTAGCACTTGATCACCTATGTGGTGACCATGCATGTCATTGATTTGCTTAAAATGGTCGATATCAATATTGATGAATGACAAACTCGTTTTGTTGCGTTTGGCACGTTTGAACTCTTTTTCAGCAAACTCTAGTAATCGACGGCGATTACCAATTTGCGTCAGATCATCGATGGAAGCTTGTACTTCAAGTTTTTTCTTTAACTCGATGAGTTCAGTGATATCGTTTGAAAATCCGATAAACGCTTGAAGATTACCATCTTCGTCTTTTAACGGCACTTTACTTGACCAATAATATTTAATATTGCCATCTTCATCGATAAATGTTTCTTCACCTGCAACAGGGTTACTTTCTGCAAGTAGTTTATTATCAAGTACTTCAAATTGTTCAACGACAGAAGCAGGAAGGAATTCTTCGCTGCGCTTGCCAATAATGTCGTGTGCTTGTACACCAAATAATTCTGCGGTTCTAGAGTTGATAAACTGAAAACGTCGGTGACTGTCTTTCATGTAAATGTATGCGTCGACGTTTTCCACAATAGTATCGAGTAATTGTTGTTTTTTGTTCACTTCTAATTGGAGTGCTTTTTGTTGGGTGATATCTGTTGAGATTCCACACATGCCTATAATTGTGCCTTGTTCATCACATATCGGCTTTTTTACGCTCCAGTAATACTTGGTTTCACCAGAATGCGTGATAATGTTCCGTTCTTCACTTTCAACAATTTCTCCTTGTTCCATAACTCGTTGATCGTTTTTACGTAGTTGTTCTGAAATATGGAGTGAGAAAAAACACTCGTCTTTTTGGCCAATGATTTCTTCCACGGGTTGATTGAATAAATCGACAACAAGTTGATTAACGTATACATAGCGACCCTCAAGGTCTTTGATATAAATATAGGCGCCCAGTGAGTCAATAACCGAAGCAAATAGTAATTTGAGGTTACTTTGACTAAGAATGGCATTTTCGTTTTTAGGTTTCGTCATGTTGTAACCGTAATTCAGAACTGTAAGCGGTAACATTTTAATTCTAGCAAAAATTAAATCTTTTTAGACAGCATTTCTTGTAAAAGTAATTATTGGGTGTAGTCATACGTTTACAAATTATTACGATGAAATGGTTGTTCCTTTGGGATCTCAAGGCATTATAAACAGTGCATTACTTATCAAGAGGAATTCATTATGAAAGTAAAATTTTCTGGTCACCATGTCATTGTTACGCAGGCAATTGAACAATTCACGCTGAAAAAACTTGCCAAAATCAGCAGTCATTTTCCTCAACTTTCAGTCATTAATGTAGTGATTAAGATTGATGCACAAGGACAAGCCATTAGCCTTGCAACACAGTTTGAAGGAAACAGCGTAAAGGTGAGTGCGCGAGATAAGAATTTATATTCAGCGATTGCCAAGGTTGTTAAAAAACTTGAATCAGGGTTAACGCGTAAAAAGGGACAGTTGGTGAAAGACCTAAATCAAAAATATGTAGTGGCGCAATCCAGTTTAAATGATGCGGCTTAATTCAGTGCCCTTATAACGATATAACGTATGAGAGATCAATAACCTCGTTGATCTCTAGGTTTCATTTATTCATCGCTCTCTATTAATCATGTCTCGAATAAATGTGAACACTTGTTATAATCGCCAACATGTCTACGACAAATATTCATCTAAAAAGTTACGACAAAGAGTGTCATGTTCATGAGCATGATTTTCATCAGTTGGTATTTCCTATTTGTGGGGCGTTGGAGCTTCGCGTAGGGCAAAACGAAGGTATGCTGAATAATCACAATGTTGCAGTAATCGCGGCGGGGCAGGAGCACGCCTATCGTGCTGCAATGGATAACCAATTTATTGTTGTCGATTTACCCTATAGCAAGATGCCTTACTTGGAAAAACTTCCAGCATTTTCATCGTTAGACCTCGCCTTTCAGCACTATCTACAATTCATGCGCCTCTATTTAAATAGCGCTGGTGGCTGCCACCAAATCATAGGTGATACTTTGGTGGCGTTGCTTGAGGAAAGATATAGTAGCCAATCCAACGTAGATAAACGCATTGTGGCGGTAAAGAATTTTATTGATAACCACGATACTTACTCAATTACAATACCTGAACTTGCTAGCATTGGCTGTTTGAGTATTCGACAGTTAAACGCGTTGTTTCGCGCTTATTATGGTCAATCAACTAAGCAATACATACTCGAAAAACGGATGGAAAAAGCAAAGCAATTACTTATCTATTCAAATGACAATATTTCAAAAATTGCGGAACAAGTAGGTTATTCTAGCGTTTCTGCGTTTAGCGAACGTTTTAATCAAGTTATGCAAATCTCGCCAAGTACATTTCGCCGAAAATCTAAAAATTAACGCCGATTCTCGAAAGACTTTTGTTGGAAATAAAGTCATTATTATCTTGTTAGAAAGTTAAGGAACAGAGATGAATAAGACGTTAACCTGGCAGCAATTTGAACAAGTTGATTTACGTGTTGGTACCATAAAAAATGCGGAAATCTTTCCTGAAGCAAGAAATCCAGCCTACATTTTACATGTCGATTTTGGTGAAGAAATCGGTGTACTAAAATCAAGTGCACAAATAACTGGCTTCTATCAACCGGATGATTTGATAGGAAAACAAGTGATTGGCGTTGTTAACTTTCCAAGCAAACAAATTGGCCCGATAAAATCTCAGTGCTTAGTGACTGGATTTCATCGGGGAGATGAAGGTGTCGTGCTAGCGACTGTTGACTTGCCTGTACCTAATGGCACAAGACTTTCATAGAACACGTACATTAATTCCTTCCCTGCTGACTGCGGCATAAAATCTATTAGTGCAAGTCAGCAGTTTTTTATTTCACGCATATTTAGCGGCTATCACGATATGAGCTCTATGGAAAGCTCTGTCGATAAAAGCAACTCTAATATTACGAATCCCATTACTTGTGTCTCATCGTATTGTTAAGGATCTCGATTAAGCGAACTAGCACGGCATAAAATTTTGTTTCATTGCTAGCATTTGATTTGGTCATAGTGTTCTCCATTGCCTTGTTGAGTATCTTGGCGTAGGATGTTAAAACCTCAGGTAAACTTGAGGTAAAGCGTTTTTTTGATTATTTTGAATAAAAATTAATTCTAAGCAAATTCAATAGATTAGCTTTAGGTTAAAAGGGAGGGGGAATTGGCTATTAGAGATGGATTACTAGAGGAAGCTAACTTGAAAGTTGGTGATGTAGCAAAGCGCTGCGGCATTAAAGTTTCAACATTGCATTTCTACGAAGAAAAGGGCTTGATTAGAAGCTGGCGAAATAACGGCAATCAGCGACGCTATAAACGTGAAGTTTTAAGGCGGATTTCAGTTATTAAAGCTGCCCAGAAGATGGGAATAACACTGGAAGAAATTAAGCAGGAGTTTTCAACATTGCCCGATCAGCGAACTCCGTCAACGCGAGATTGGGAAGTGTTAGCCAACCGCTGGCAAGCATCGTTAGATAGAAAAATTGCCCAAATGACGGCACTAAGAAACTCCTTGTCGAGTTGCATAGGGTGTGGGTGTTTGTCGTTAAAAAAATGTCCGATTTACAACCAAGGTGATTATTTGGCAAGTGAAGGTGATGGGCCTGTTATCCTGTGGCGGAAAGCAAACGCTGAGTAGTTTTACCGCGAGCTACTTCTAAGCGCGTGACTGTCCAAAACCTAATACTGTTGCTAGCTTAGATTTAACTGAGCGCCAGTGCGTAAGAGGTACACTTGGCGCACGTTGCAGTAGTTGTTCGTATTGTTTTTGATCAAAGGTTAATTCACCACCGTGTGCAAGCAATATCTTGTCTGCTTGCACTTGATAAATTTTTGCCAGTGAGCGTTTGTAACGATTTGGGTAAAAAATAGGATAAGGCGGCAAATATTTTTGTTTAACTTTCACAATGAGATCAGCGACATAAATTTTGTTGCTGGGCATATGATGCAGTGAAACATCACGATCGGTGTGGCCTTGTGTTTCAATAATACGCCAGTCGTCAAAGTAGGGTAAAATGTCTCCGTCGTTGAGCTTAATGTCAGGCTTTAATTTCGCGCTGTACCAGACATTTTTGGCCGGCTTTCCTTGGCGTTTTGCCACCCAGCGTGTAAGTGCTATGTCTGTCCAGTGCATTAAATGACCCTCAATACCTGAATACCATTGCCCGTTTACGTTACCGCAAGCGAGTTTACAACCTGTTAAATCACGTAAACGGTGAGCGCCACCTGCATGATCTGGATGCATATGAGTGACAACGATAAGAGTAAGGTCTTTACGGTTTCTTCCCAGTTCATGCTCAATGTATTGAATGACAGTATCAACGTCTGCACGACAACAACCGTCCAATAAGAGGAGTTTGTCAGGGTACTCCGCTAGATAGATTGACTGAATATATCCGTTTAATACATGAAGCTTCATTGGCACTCTTTTATTAAATAAATCGTTGGCATTGTAAACCTAAGTAGTTAAGGATTCAAACAGTTGTTTTAATTTGGCGGATGCATCACCAATTATGTAAACCAAAGTAAACCAACGTAAAGAAGCGTAATGCTGTGTATAGCTTTTGTAAAAACAGGAACTAAGGCGGTTCAATTTGTTCTATTGTGGCGAAAAATGCGTTTTTCAGGCCTTTGGCTGTGAACGTAACTAACGACAAAATAGAGTGAGAAACAATGCACACAGAAAGTTTGAGACTATCCCTTCATTCGGTAAAACAATTAACGTTAAGCGTCTTTACCATTGGTTTACTTGCTGGCTGTAATTCGAGTGATTCTGACAGCAGTAATGCTGGTTACATCAAAATGTATAATGCCAGTGTTAATTCGCCAGCCGTGCAAATGGTTATTGATGATTATACCTATCCAGACGTTAACTATTCAGAAGCTACCTCATATTATGAGCTTGCGTCCGATGATTACACTGTAGAGGTTCAATGGCAATCTGATGAAGATAGCTTCGAAACAATCTTCGAACAATCAGTCGATATTAAGAATGACAATACGCAACTCATGGTTGTTTCAGGAGACTTCAATGCGCCAAAACTGACTGTGTATCAGTACGAGGATGAATCACCAGACGATGACGACAATGAAGAATATACATTTCGTTGGTTGAATCTACATACTACAGGAGAAGCGGTTGATGTTTATACAAGTGATGAACATGAGACATTTGCGCAAGCAACTCTAATATCTTCGTTATCTCATGAGTTAATGACAGACAGCTTTTACAACGATTTAGGCAAGTACAAGTTCTATATTACTTTGTCAGGTCAGCAAGAGGTGTTATTTGAAAGCGAAGAAGTGAATTTTGAATATCAAAGCCAGTACATCATGGTGGTGCGTGATAATATTGGGCCGGGTGACTCACACTATTCGATAGACAAACTATCTAAGTCGGCAAGTATTGAACGACTTGATGACATCTATGCGACTGCTGAGATGCGTGTATACAATGGCGTTAAAGCAAGTGATTCGATTGACTTACACCTTGAGCAACTCGGTGATTCGCCGGTGTTCTCAAACGTTAATTTAAGCAACTTTAGTGACACTATGTCATTAGCGTTTGGCGACTACAGTATGCATGTTAAAGAGCACACCACGAACGAAGAATTTGTGAACAATCACTTGCTGACCTTAACCGCCAATAGCGATAAGACGGTATTTTTCTATACTGATTATCCGGAAGATGACGACTCCGATGATGACTCAGATTCGGATACGCCAGAATTACCAACAGTAATGTCTCTAACGGTCGATAATAGCAATCGTGTGAGTATCTATGACCATCAGATCAACGTGATAAATTTAATTCAAGAGCATACATTACTGGATATTTTCTTTGTCAGAAGCGATGAAACAATTGAAACCGCGCAGTACAAACTGACAAATCAAAACGATAACGTGGGTCAAATTGTTTTACCTAATAATACCTATCGCGTTTTTGTTACAACCATGGAAGAAGGGAGTCAGTTACTACTCGCGCAAACCGAATTTTCCCTAGATGAAAATAGCGGTGATCTATTTATTGTTACTGAACAGGACGATGAATATGGTACCGACTTTTCTGTTGTGGTAACTAAGCAATAGCCATTTGCTAGCACACTTCAAAGCATGTCTGTATAGATTGGAAAGGCAAGTATAGACCACTGTAATTGATGTGCATTTATTGTTGATTATGATAACCGTTTCTACACTCTAGGGTAGGGGCGGTTTTTTTGTCGATAACTTTTCTCTTGGTATATATGGTTTTTCATATATAATGTGATCCATATGTAGTCATCTAGCTATGAAGGCGAAACTATGGGAAATTCATTACCCGATTTATTTAAAGTGCTATCAGACGACACGCGTTTAAAGATTTTATGCTTGTTGGTTCAGGAACAAGAGCTTTGTGTATGTGAATTTATGTCGGCGTTAAACGATAGCCAACCTAAAATTTCCCGTCACCTCGCATTGTTAAAAAAACAGCAGATCGTGGTCGATCGTAAAGATAAACAGTGGGTGTTTTATTCAATACACCCGTCATTACCTGATTGGTTCAGAGTAGTACTAGAACATACCTACCAATCGAATCTCGACTACATAAGCGAATCTTCTCGGGCACTTCAAGCCATGGGAGATAGGCCTATTCGTCAAGAAGTATGTTGTTAGATTGAACATTTGAAAATTAACACTGAAATTACTGCAAAAAATTAAAGAGAAAGAATATGACTATTAAAGTTGGTATCAATGGTTTTGGCCGCATGGGCAGACTGGCTTTTCGTATTGCACATGAACATAGTGAATTGGAAGTTATTCAAATTAACGATCCATATTGTAACGCGGAAACTGCGGCGCATTTGGTGAGTTACGATTCAACGCACGGAACATGGTCTCACGAAACGCACCATGAAGAACAAACTATGGTCGTCGGTTTACATCGTGTTGCGTGTACGCAAAATCGTGAAATTGATGAAACAGACTGGTCTGAATGTGACGTAGTCATTGAAGCTAGTGGCGTGATGCGAAAAAAATCGCTATTACAGACCTATTTGAATCAGGGCGTAAAGCGCGTAGTAGTTACTGCACCAGTGAAAGAAGAGGGCGTACTTAATGTTGTCATGGGCGTTAATGATCATTTGTATAATCCTGAAGAGCATTCAATTGTAACCGCAGCCTCTTGTACCACTAATTGTCTTGCACCTGTGGTCAAAGTTTTGCAGGAAAGTATTGGCATTAAACACGGTTCAATGACTACGATCCATGATATTACCAACACCCAATCTATTTTGGATGCACCACACAAAGATTTACGTCGAGCACGTGCTTGTGGCACTAACTTAATTCCAACTACGACAGGCTCTGCAACGGCAATTACACATATTTTTCCGGAGTTGAAAGGTAAACTTAATGGCCACGCTGTGCGTGTACCTATTGAGAATGCGTCAATAACCGATTGTGTATTTGAAATGGAAAGAGCGACCACTGCTGAAGAAGTGAATTTATTATTTAAACAGGCTTCAGAAGGGGCATTGGCTGGTATTTTAGGTTATGAAGAAAAGCCATTGGTATCATGTGACTATAAAACGGATCCTCGTTCAGTTATCGTTGATGCGCTATCTACAATGGTCGTCAATGACACCCAACTTAAGATTTATGCTTGGTATGATAACGAGTGGGGTTATGCCAATAGAACGGTAGAGTTGGTCGCGAAAGTAGGCGAAATCGTATAAGTTTTGCTTTGAAGAACAATATGAGAACGTCGTTTATTCAATCACCAATTGGCCAATATCTACTGGTGACGGGAAACTATTGGGCCTTTACCTTAACCGATGGCGCATTACGTATGCTGGTCGTGCTGTTTTTTCATCAGTTAGGGTACAGTCCATTAGAAGTCGCCATGCTGTTCTTGTTTTATGAGTTCTTTGGCGTGGTTACTAACCTAGTTGGTGGGTGGCTAGGTGCCCGTATTGGTCTTAATAAGACAATGAATATTGGCTTGGCATTACAAGTGTTAGCATTGGCAATGTTGCTAGTGCCAACATCTATGTTGTCAGTTATCTACGTTATGGCCGCGCAGGCATTATCAGGTATAGCTAAAGATCTTAATAAAATGAGCGCTAAGAGTGCCATTAAAACGTTGCTTCCGGAAAACGAGCAAGGCTCTTTGTACAAGTGGGTCGCAGTGCTAACGGGCTCAAAGAACGCGTTGAAAGGTTGCGGGTTTTTCTTAGGTGGCTTGCTGTTAACCTTGTTTGAGTTTCGTGGCGCAATTGCCTTGATGGTGGCTTTTTTGCTGGTTGTTTGGTGTTTGAGCCTATTATTACTTAAAGCTGAATTGGGTAAGGCAAAACACAAGGTTAAATTTAAGCAACTATTTGCTAAAGAGCCTCGTATTAACTATTTATCTGCTGCACGAATGTTTTTATTTGGCGCACGTGATATATGGTTTGTTGTAGCGTTGCCTGTTTATTTATCAACGCAGCTAGCATGGCAGCATGAGTTTATTGGTACCTTTATGGCTGCGTGGATCATTGGTTATGGACTGATTCAAACGCAAGCGCCAAAAATTACGCAATGGGGAGGTCAAAATCGTTCAAATTCTGATAAGGCCTTGTTATGGGTAAGCATATTATTGTTTATCCCCATTACTATCGCTTATTTACAGGTATTAAACTGGCATGTTGAGCTTGTGTTAGTTATAGGGTTGCTGTTATTCGGTGCCGTTTTTGCTGTGAACTCGTCACTTCATAGTTATTTAATCGTGAGCTTCGCCAAAGCAGATGGCGTGTCTGTGGATGTTGGTTTCTATTACATGGCAAACGCTGCCGGACGATTAATCGGTACCATATTATCAGGTGCTCTGTATCAATCATACGGGTTAGAGGCATGTTTGATAGGGGCAAGTGTATTTTTGCTGTTAGCCGTGTTGTTAACTAAGCCATTGTCTCGCTATAGCTCTGGCTAAGTTATTCTAATAATTGATTGAGTTCGCTTTGAATAGAAGCTATTCAAAGCGAACTCAATTCATCACCATACGTTAGAAAAAGCCCAATGGGTTAGTATCGTAGCTTACCAATAAGTTCTTGGTTTGTTGATAATGCTCTAATGCCATTTTGTGGGTTTCTCGTCCAATGCCAGACTTCTTGTAACCACCAAATGCAGCGTGCGCGGGATACATGTGATAGCAATTTGTCCAAACACGACCAGCTTCAATTTGTCGCCCAACACGAAACGCTCTGTTCATATCTCGCGTCCAAACACCGGCGCCTAAACCAAACTCTGAGCTGTTCGCTAGCGCCAATGCCTCGGCTTCATCCTTAAATTTACCAACAGAAATTACCGGGCCAAAAATTTCTTCCTGAAATACGCGCATTTGGTTATGGCCTTCTAACAGTGTTGGCTTTATGTAGAAGCCGTCATTAAATTGACCACCAACTTGTTCAGCATCACCACCAATGAGCACATTAGCGCCTTCTTTTTTGCCAATGTCGATATAGCTCATGATTTTATCAAATTGCTCTTTCGATGCTTGAGCACCCACCATAGTGTTGGTATCTAGCGGGTTACCGCGTGTTATCGCCTTAGTACGTTCAATGACTTTTTGCATGAATTGATCGTAAATAGATTCATGCACAAACAAACGTGACGGACAAGTACACACTTCTCCCTGATTGAAGTAGGCAAGTACAGCGCCTTCGATACATTTGCTCAAGTATTCATCTTCAAAGTCCATCACATCAGCAAAATAGATGTTGGGGGACTTGCCGCCTAATTCTACTGTTGATGGAATAATGTTATCTGCCGCACATTTTAGAATATGTGAACCAACAGGTGTTGACCCGGTAAATGCGATTTTGGCGATACGTGTGCTGGTGGCAAGTGCTTGGCCAGCTTCGTTGCCTAAGCCGTTAACAATATTTACAACGCCGGCAGGTAGAAGATCTTCGATAAGTTCAAACAGTACCAAAATTGACGCAGGCGTTTGTTCGGCTGGTTTAAGTACCACGCAGTTACCAGCAGCTAAGGCAGGTGCTAGTTTCCATGCGGCCATTAAAATAGGGAAGTTCCATGGAATGATTTGCCCAACGACACCGAGTGGTTCATGGATGTGATAAGACATTGTTTTTTCATCGAGCTCAGCCAGTGAGCCTTCTTGTGCACGAATACAGCCTGCAAAGTAACGAAAATGATCAACGGCCAGAGGAATGTCTGCTGCTAATGTTTCTCGAACCGCTTTACCATTATCCCATGTTTCGGCTACTGCCAGTTTTTCTAAATTCGCTTCAATACGATCGGCAATTTTTAACAGTATGTTTGAACGTTCGGTGACTGAGGTTTTCCCCCAGCTGTTTTTAGCTTTGTGTGCGGCATCTAGTGCAAGCTCAATGTCTTTTGCATTTGAGCGGGGCACTTGGCAAAACACTTGTCCGTTAACTGGACTGAGGTTATCCATATATTGGCCGTCAAATGGTTCCACCCATTGACCATCAATAAAGTTTTGATATCTTTGCTTAAATTGAATTACTGCTTCGTCAGTTCCCGGTGCTGAGTAGATCATAGTTTCTCCTTGTTAAACGTTGTTTTTAGAGATTGTAATAATGCATACTTGATTAAAATTAGCGCATTTTTCATTTTTTGACTTGACTATGAATCCAAAAAAGTTGACTGTCAGTTCAAGAAAAAGGAAAACCTATGATTCATCATCCATTATTTAACAGAGAACCTCAGGTACTGGTTGAGAACAAAGTCAGCTTTGCCGCAGAGAATACTGAGCTAAGTATCTATGATACTTACCAGTCGGTTGAACGTGTTGGCTTGTCATCAGATCAACTCATGTTTTGTGGGATGTTAACGGGAACAAAAGTGATGCATGCCAATTCGGTTGATGTTCATCAAACCTTTTTACCTCACGAATCTTTTGTAATGGCGCCGAATCAAGCGGTGGAAATCGATTTTCCAGATGCTGCGCTAGATCAGCCTACCACGTGCTTAGCGATAGAAATATCACCTGAACGCATCTCCAAAGTGGCCAATCACTTAAATCTTGAAAGCCCGTTATTGAGTGACTATTGTGATTGGTCTTTAAGATCGTCTTATATGCATACGCATCACAGCGCTGAAACACAAGCATTGCTGAATCGTATGGTGCAAATTTTTATAGAAAATAATGATGATAGAGCATTTCTAATCGATTTGGCTGTAACGGAATTAAGCGCGCGATTACTTCGCCATCAAACACGTGATTTTATTGTGAGCTACTGTCAGCAAGATCCCGAAAAAAATTGTATCAATGCCGTGTGCCATTACATACTAGACAATTTACCTATGCCTATAAATACAGATAAATTGGCGAAAATAGCGTGTATGAGTCGCACTAAATTTTTCAATACGTTTAAGGCGCAGATGGGCTGTACACCAACGGCATTTCAGCTACAACAGCGTCTAAAATCAGCGGCTAAACAAATTGTTGCTGGCCAACAAATTACCCAAGTTTGTTTTGCATTGGGCTTTGTCAGCCCGAGCCATTTTAGTCGAAGCTTTAAGGCATATTTCGGCATGACACCTAATGATTACAAATTGAGACATAGAACGGCATCGGACTAATTATTAAATTGTCATTGATTTAAGGTAGGCAACGACACTCCGACCAAGCGCGCTCAACGCATAACCCCCTTCGAGAACCGAGACAATTCGCCCCTGTGTGTGATTACTTGCAAGTGATTTAATTTGTGTGCCAACCCATGCATAGTCTTCATCAGTTAATCCAACTTGCGATATGTTGTCTTCAGTATGGGCATCAAACCCAGCAGAAACGAGAATCAGTTCTGGTTTAAAATGTTCTACAGCAGGTAACCAATGATTCGTGACTGCTGCTTTAAACTCAGCTCCAGTAGCGTTTGCATCAAGTGGTGTGTTTATGATTGGTGGCTTAGCGCTCGCTTTCACATTGAAGGGATAAAACGGGTATTGATAGGTTGAGCAAAATAATATGTCATCAAAGCGTTTGATAATATTTTCAGTCCCATTGCCATGATGGACATCGAAATCCAATATCGCAATACGGTTAACGTTATGTATTTCTTGGGCATAACGAGCAGCAATTGCGACGTTGTTGAAAAAGCAAAAGCCCATTGCTTTATCATATTCAGCATGATGTCCAGGTGGTCGGGTGGCACAAAATGCTGTCGTAATTGTGCCGTCCATGACCTTGTCTACGGCATTGACGACCGCTCCTGCAGATAGTTTGGCTGCAGTTAGTGTGTCAGGCATCATTGAAGTATCAGCGTCTAAAATTAAATGGCCTGATTGCGGTGCGTTTTGGGTTAAATACTGAATATAATCGGGGCAGTGTGCCAAACCAAGCCATTCTTCCTTAATGAGTGTTGCCTCAAAGTGCTGAACAAGAGGTGCTAAATCACTTTCAGTGATGCTGTTTTGAATAGCCGTTAATCTAGCAGGACATTCTGGATGAAATTCCCCCATGTCATGTTTCAAACACAGTGGATGGCTAAAAATTCCAATTGTCACGTTTTACTGCCTTATTGCTTTAACTATTTTCTATGCGAAAACCTATTTTTAGTGTCACTTGAAAATGACCTACGGCACCGTTGACGATATGACCTCGGGTTTCAACCACTTCAAACCAATCCATATTTTTAATCGACTTATTACACTCAGCCAAGGCATTGTGTATTGCATCTTCGATGCTGTTTTTTGATGAACCTACCATTTCAATTTTCTTGTAAGTATGATGATTTGACATTGTTTTTTCTCATTCTACGCAAGGGTTAATCTTTATACCAAGTGAAATAAATATTTGACCAGTTCAGAGCTATGTCAGGGAAGTTAGAACAAAGCAAATTGATGTAGTTGTAGTCATTCTCCATCAAAGAAATTTGTGAAGTTATCACTTTCCTGACAGGCTCCCAAGGGCGAGTTTAAAAGGCTTATATGCAGCGTTATTGATTTTGATAAGGGAATAACCATTACCTACAATCAATGCCTTGCCTCTAAGCCTTTTAACTCTCGCTGAATGATCAAATATTTAATTCAATTGGTATTACTATAGTTGATAGAAATTTGACCTGCAGAAATTTTGGTGAAAAATCCTGCGTCCTTTTCAAGATGCTTACGTCTCTATAGTTGAACCAATTAAACGCGCTTATGTAGCGCAAAAATTAAAGTGCTAGTAAAAGGAGAATGAAATGAATGCAAATCAAAATAAATTGCAGGGTTGTGAATGTTCGACAAATCAATCAAGCAGCATGGCTGCCGTTACGTCTACTAAATGTTGTGGCGGTGCAAACTGTACTTGTAGTAATACATGTCAGTGTGCGTGCCAATGCGGCGACGACTGTTCATGTGTTGATTGCCAATGCAGCTGTATCTCATAACAGGTTGGGTTAGGTTAAATGTGCTCGATTAATGTACAATGACTAACGCATTAATCGAGCGAACAGTAAATTCTGATGACAAAGTTTGATTTAATATTTCACATTCATAATTTATGGAGTCGTTGTGCAAAAAGAACCTTTTACACATGCTTATCAAACAGACCAGATTGACCAAATATGGCGCGATTTTCATCGTCAGCTATATGCATTTATCATTAAAAGAGTGAACTGTCATTATACTGCGCAAGATATCTTGCAAGAAGTATTTATTAAAGTACATACGAAATTACCGCAACTGAAAGACAAAGAAAAACTAACGTCGTGGCTTTACCAAATATGCCGTTCAACCATTATTGACCAGATACGACAACAGACAAATGTTAACATCAGTGATTCGACTGGCTCGGAATTAGACATTGCGTTGGAGCAATCAAGCAATGCTAAGGAATTAGCTGAAATATCTCGGTGCATGGCTATTTTATTAGAGCAGTTGCCTGAAAACCAAAAGACTTTGTTACAAGACACCGAGCTAAACGGCATGCGTCAGCAACATGCCGCAGATAAGTATCAACTAACGCTTTCAGCAACCAAATCACGAATTGCCCGCGGCAGACAAGCGCTTAAAAACAAACTCAGCCAATGTTGTACGTTTGAGTTTACCGGAGACGACATCGAACACGTATGTAAAAATCAATGTGGTTGCCAACATACAGTGAATTAGTGGTAGCTCTTCGAAATTAAAACGAACCGCTTCGTAATTTTTGCTTTACCTTCTCGCTTTCCTATAGAAAAATAATGTAGACTGGATTTTCATACCTCCAAACTTTTGATTAGTATGGTTTTTAACTAAACAAACCGTTGGAGGTAGCATCGCGCATTAGTTGTACTGTCAAAATTCGCACTTAGTACTAATCGTAATGATGCAATAGTGCGTTTTCTTTATGGATTAGTTGTTATGGAAAATATGCTTGTTAACCCACTTATCAGAGCTTGTGCTGCGTTTGGCACAGTGTTTTGTTTACTTCTGTCTCTAGCTGGGTTAATCGATATAGTTGTTAATTACATTGATGTTTGGGCAAGCATGTGGACGTTAGCTAAAGTTTTTCTAATCGTATATCTGGCGTGGTGCTTCTGGGTAGTATTTAAATTTGGGAAAAATCCGTTTCACTTAACACCTTTTAGTAAAAGGTAGAAGAACCTATGCGAGGAGTTTTATGCTAAATATTCGACATGCTGAACAGAAAGACTTGGATAATATTGCTAAGTTACATGCGCAAAGCTGGCGTGAAAACTATGCTGGGGAGCTATCAGCAGATTATCTCGAGAACAAAGTAGAAGAAGAGCGCATGGCAGTTTGGCAGGCGCGTTTTGATAAACCTACCAATAATCAATTGGTGTTGGTGGCCGAAATAAATGAAGAATTTTGTGGTTTTATTTGTGCATTTGGTCAGCAGCATCCACAGTATGGAACAGTCGTTGATAATCTACATGTTAAGGCTGGATTCAAGGGGCAAAAAATAGGCACCCGATTGTTGAATGCCATGGCATTGTGGGCGAAATCACACTATGCCAATTTAGGTGTTTATCTTGAGGTTTTGGCATGTAACCCGAAGGCTATCGGCTTTTATCAGTCATTAGGTGCAGCATTGCTGGAGCAAAAATATTGGGACGCACCGTGTGGTAGCAGAGTAAACGAATATGCCTATGGCTGGGATTGTCCGGATTTATTGGTTAGTGGTTCTGAAATAAACCTATAAATGTCGAAAATTTTCAATATTTGTTAAGAGGGTGCAGTTAAGCTCTTTCTCATTTTAAGGAGAGTAACTATGACGCAAAAATTAGACTATTTTTCAATTGCACCTCAGGCATTTAATTTACTACTTGAGCAAGAAGGCTACTTGCGACAAATTTTCGAAAAAACACCAACGTTAAGTACAGCTATGTGGGAGCTGGTTAAGCTGCGTGTTTCGCAAATCAATCAGTGTGCGTTTTGTATTGATATGCATAGTCGTGCGGCATTTAAACAAGGTGAGTCTACTGAGCGTATCGTTGGGTTATCTGCTTGGCAAGAGCTACCGTTCTATGAAACTAATGAAAGAGTTGCGCTGGCTTGGGCAGAAAAATTGACTACTGATATTGCAGCAGAAGATACGCTGTATCAAGAATCGCTAGCAGTCTTGGGAGAGCAGGGGCTTGTTAACTTAACGATTGCTGTCAATGCAATTAATAGCTGGAATCGTATTGCGAAGATATTTAAGCCAGAAATTGGTAGTCTTGGTTAGAGAAACTTAGCTGAAGTGTAGGGACAATTACGTGACTGGTGCTTTTACATTAAAACTTGTCCATCCTAAAGGCCAGTTAGCCTCTTGGGTTCAAGGGTTGTGGTCAGCATCTTTAGCGGTAAATAGCGACGAAACTATCAATAAGTTACTGTATGGCGATGCGTGTAGCGGTGTCGTTTTCGTGCTAAATGGCAAGGTTGCGTTAGGTGATAAGCAATATTCACCAGGCGGCTATTTTTTACCAAATAGCCGCAATGCTCAAAACCTCTGTTTATCTCCCGGTGCTCACTTAGCCGGAATTAGGCTTCATCCCGCAATGGGCTATGCTTTCTGGGGGAGAAACTTTGAGCACCCAGAAGCATTTACAGCGTTGCCCGACAAACTGAATGAACTACGTCAACTTTATTGGGCCCTTAGTTGTTGCACTGGTCACTATGCACGACTAAGGCAACTTTATATGTATCTTATTCAACGGGTAAGGTTAGCAAGTAATTTGCCGCCATCACTAACCTTAGCGCTGAAACAACTCCAATCAACTACACTTCAATATCAATCTGATATTAATGCCAACGTAAGTCAGCGCCAGCTAGAGCGTTTGTTTAGTCAATGGCTTACGATGACCCCAAAACACTGCCACCGTGTGTTTCGAATCGCCAGAGCGCTTGACGCAATAAAGAATAAACCAGAAAGCCAACTTGCAGACATAGCAAATGATTGTGGTTTTTCTGATCAAGCACACATGACACGTGAATTTAGGCAAATTGCACAAATATCCCCTTTAAGATACCGCAAGCAATATTTGAGTTAACCTACCGCTTTGCGCTTACGAGCAAAAAGGTGATCGCTTTGCTTTACAATACACTTTAAATGTATACAGTATGCAATGTTTTGTTAGAGCTATTGTCGGAGTCATCATTGAAAATTCTCATTGTAAGTGGAAGCCAGCGTACTGATTCGAAAAGTGCAGAAATAGCACGTTTCATACAAGAAAGTGTATTAAGTGGCGTAAAAAATGTACTGAACGAGCAGGAAAACGTTGAAAGCTCACTGCTCGATTTGTCTAAATTTCCCTATCTGCTGGATTACTATGGTGACAGCCGAGATAATGATGAGGTGTTGCAAGCGAGCAAAAAGCAAGTCTTAGCAGCGTTGTACGACTGCGATGGTATTGTGATTATCTCACCAGAATGGGGGGGAATGCTCCCGCCAGCACTCGTGAATTTATTCTTGCTAACGGCTAATGGCTCTGCTGGTGGTTTGCCGTTAGGACATAAGCCCGCTTTTGCAATTGGTGTGTCTGCATCTGGGGGCGGTAATAATCCTGTTTCGCTAATGAAAGCGTACACAGCGAAAAATAGTCATTTGGTCTGGTTACCGCTCCATGCCATTGTCCAAAATGTAGAAGATTTTCTGTCTCATGCGTGGCAACCATCAGAAGAAAATAGGTTCACACAGGTGCAATCACGCATTGAAGTTGGTCTCAAGAGTTTGCTCATTTATGCAAAAACTTTATCGGATGTTAGAGACGAGCTCGTTAATTTGTCTAAAGTTCACCCATTTGGCCAATGATTGAAGATATTAGATGTAACAAGAGATAACAAACGGATTGAGTCTTTGTGTTATGTTGCTAGAATGTTAGCGAAGTTTCTAACAAGAATAAGGATAATGATGAAACGCCTCCTAAGTGTATCGATATTTTCAATATTCATCGGTGGTTGTCAGTTAAACAATGTAATAGCTGACAACGCAATTGCTGATAACACACCAAAATACCCTGAATATATTCAATCAGGTCAAACTTTGCCTCTTACTTCAATTGAAAATGTTGATGGTGAAACCGTTGATTTGGCTAACCCTAAAAAGCAAAAGTTAGTGATTTTGTTTGCTACATGGTGTTCTGATTCAAATCGCGCATTAAAGGCATTGAATGATTCGCCATTATTGGATGACGAAAACATCGAGGTTGTTGCGATAGCGCGTGAAGAAAGTACAGAGCAAGTAATAAAATGGCGCGACGAAAATGGCATTAAAGTGCCATTAGCAGTGGATCCTGACCGAAAGATTTATTCGCAGTTTGCTCAAGGCGGTATACCGAGAATGATTACCGTTACTCAAGACAATAAAATCATTAAAATGAACCTAGCGGAAGGTGAGAACCAACTTGAATTAATTGAGTGGTTGTAAAAGCAAGATTACCGTGGCATTTGATTATTGAAAAGCGACGGTAGATTTGTTCCTAGACACGAAAACATGAGTTGCATACATGGAAATAAAAATAGATGACCTAAGTGGTGGAGAAGTAGTATCGCTACTTGAAGAGCATTTAGCAGATATGTATGCGACTTCTCCAGCAGAAAGCGTTCATGCTTTAGATGTTGAAGCGCTAAAGTCTCCCAATATTACTTTTTTTAGCGCATGGATTGAAAATTCGATAGCGGGTTGTATTGCAATAAAAACATTGTCTGATTCAGATGCAGAAATTAAATCAATGCGTACAGCACAGTCCTTAAGAGGGAAAGGTGTTGCATCGATATTGCTTGAGCATGCTATAAATTTTGCTAAGGAAAATGGTTACACAAGGATAAGCTTGGAAACTGGCACTCAGGATTTCTTTTTGCCTGCTCGAAAACTTTATAAAAAATACGGTTTTCAAGAATGTGGACCATTCAGCACTTATGAATTAGATCCTAACAGTCTATTTATGATGTTAAACATATGAGCCCATTATAAAGCTTGCTTTTTGCCCTACCGTCATAAGTATTCCTGCCAAATGTCTCGCTTAAATTGAGCCTGACAAACATTTAAACAGTTCAAGTAACTGTTAATTTTGATTTCATGTTCTTCAATTCTGCCAGCAATTTATCTCTATAGGTTAGGTGTTAGCTTCAGCAAGTTCTAATACCAATTGAATTAAATATTTGATTATTCAGCGAGAGTTAAAAGGCTTAGAGGCAAGGCATTGATTGTAGGTAATGGTTATTCTCGGCAACTGCGTCCTGCGTTGCCCTAATGTCCCACATCCATGTGGGAACCTTATCAAAATCAATAACGCTGCATATAAGCCTTTTAAACTCGCCCTTGGGAGCTTGTCAGGAAAGTGATAACTTCACAAATTTCTTTGATGGAGAATGACTACAACTACATCAATTTGCTTTGTTCTAACTTCCCTGACATAGCTCTGAACTGGTCAAATATTTATTTCACTTGGTATAAACTAGTTTTGTTTGTAATTCAATTAATAGGGAAATCAAACAATGACATTGCAAGAACTGTCAGATGAAGAATTGTTAAAGATAGCTGAGCCCATTCTCGACAACATTTTAGATGGTGCTAAAATTAGAGCGTGTTGATCTTTGCTGTACATTTTTGCAGCTGACAGTTTGGCATTTAGACTAGGCAGAGCCTTCGTCGTGTAGTTATTCTCCTCAAGTAAGGCGATAACACAGTATAAATGCCAAAGGGGCGCTGCCCAAAGGGTTCAATTGAGCGTGCTTTGCTCATTGTTGCTCGATTTTTACGTAGAACAACTATGCTACAAACCGAGCACCTCGATCAAAACACGCTCAACTTGAACAAAATTTGTACCTCAAAGGTCAACACGCTCTCGTGATTATGAAAAGTTTTCACGTGATTTTCACAAAGGTTTTGCAGACATGGTTAATGCCGATGCATTTAAAAAACAGCAGTCTTTTTCAATTGAGAAGAATGGATATGTAAAAGCAGATCGCAATTTTCTAAAATGTTTACGTAACGAACATAGTGTTATTGTTTTGTGGGTTGGGCAATTTGAGAAATTAAAAGGGGAAATACTTACTGGTCTAAATTTACGTGATTTTAATGATGAAATTAAGGTTGTCGGCATTTGGCATCATCATTAGAGTGCAGTTAGCAAGGGTATTGTAATGAGCCTTCCTTGTTTATGTGATTACTAATAGTGGTTTAATCTCATCGAAAAGTCAGCAAAACGTCAGGCATTGCCTGACGTTTTTGAATATTGAAGTAGACTTGAAATTAAGCAAATAAGCTCATTACATCATCTATATCAACGAGTGACTTTTCACCGGTAATACGGTCTTTAACTTCAATTTGTTTATTGTCTAAGTTACGTTCACCTACAACTAGCAGTAATGGCGTACCAATTAGTTCGTGATCAGCAAACATAACACCTGGGCGTTCTTTGCGATCATCAAACAATACTTCAATGCCAGCAGCCTTTAGTTGTTCATATAAACCTTCAGCTGTTTCTTTAACGCGTGCTGATTTCGCCATGTTCATTGGCACAATTGCGACTTGGAAAGGGGCAATGGCTTTAGGCCATTTAATACCGTACTTATCGTGATTCTGCTCGATCGCTGCGGCAACGATACGTGAAACACCAATACCGTAACAGCCCATAGTCAACGTTTGGTTCTTACCACTTTCAGTTAATACACCGCAGTTCATTGCTTCAGCGTATTTTTCACCTAATTGGAAAATATGACCTACTTCAATACCGCGCTTAATCACTATGTTACCTTTACCACATGGGCTTGGATCACCTTCAACTACGTTGCGAATGTCTTCGACTTGATAGTCATTTGCGTCGCGGTTCCAGTTAACGCCTGTTAAATGCACATCATCTTTATTCGCACCACAAACAAAATCAGCTAAATGAGCAGCACTGCGGTCAACAATTACGCGAATGTTTAAATTTACTGGGCCAATAGAACCAGCACCACAACCAACCGCTGTTTGGATTTGCTCGTCGCTCGCGAATGTTAGTGGTGATGCAACGCCTTCAAGTTTTTCTGCCTTGATTTCGTTTAGTTGGTGGTCACCACGTAGAACTAATGCAATAACTGGTGCTTCGCCTTCGTCAGGTGCTTCACCAAGTACAAGTAAGGTTTTAACAGTTTGTTTTACATTTACTTTTAAGAAGTTTGCTACTTGCTCGATTGTTTTTACGTCAGGTGTAGCTACTTCTGCCATGTCAGCTGATGGAGTAGGGCGATCACCAGTAGGCGCTAGAGCTTCTGCTTTTTCTACATTGGCAGCAAAGTCACTGGCATCACTAAATGCAATATCATCTTCGCCAGAATCTGCCAATACGTGGAATTCGTGCGATGCGTCGCCACCAATTGAACCCGTGTCAGCGATAACAGGGCGATAATCTAAACCAAGACGTTCGAATATACGACAATAGGCGTCGTACATTGCTTGGTACGTTTTCTTTAAGCACTCATCTTCTAGGTGGAAAGAGTAGGCGTCTTTCATTAAGAACTCACGACCACGCATTACGCCAAAACGCGGGCGAATTTCGTCGCGGAATTTCGTTTGAATTTGAAATAAATTAAGTGGCAACTGCTTATAGCTGCTAATTTCATTGCTTATCAGTTTGGTAATCACTTCTTCGTGTGTAGGACCTAAAACGAAAGGACGAGCGTGTCTGTCTTGCAGACGAAGTAATTCAGGACCGTAATCTTCCCAACGACCTGATTCTTCCCATAAGTCAGCTGGCTGCACCATTGGCATCAAGGTTTCAATCGCACCTGCACGTTCCATTTCTTCACGAACAATGTTTTCAACTTTTTTAAGTACTTTTAATCCTGTCGGTAACCAAGTATATAAACCCGAAGCAACATTACGTACTAAGCCGGCACGTAGCATTAATTGATGACTGATTACTTCTGCATTTGCAGGGGTTTCTTTCAGCGTAGAAAGTAAATATTGACTGGTACGCATGGATAACAAATTCCGTTGATAAATTAATAATTCAAATTGGCGAACATTCTAACAGGGCACTGGCAAAGGAAAAAGTAAAAAAAGCGGTGATTTGGGATTATTTGAAGGCAGGTCAGTTCGCTTCGTCACCGTGTCATCTTCTTAACAAACACGACAACAAACAATGCAATGGTAAAGCTACCGGTAAAGGCTTCAACGGCGGCAATTGCTCGGGAAATGCCAATAGGCGTAAAGTCACCATAGCCCAAGGTGGTAAAGGTAACTATGGAATAATATAAACATGACAGAAAAAACGAAAAGTTTTCCATAAAAGTGTTGTCAGCAGAGTACTTGAGAATATCTCCTTGATAATTTAGACCCGTGAAAGTGTATGCTGTGGCGCAAATAAAGATAAGTAAAACCGATATGGCGACGATGCGCAGGGGGGCTTCTCCGTAACCACAAAACAAGTCGACAATTTTTGAACCTAATCGTCTAAAACTCATACGAGGCATCTGCAATCTGCGCATGGTCAACTCACGTTGAATCAGCTCGCCAGATAAGGTAAATATTCCTTCAGACTCGGCATGCTTGCGTAAATCACGATATATTTCTTCTGCTTGTTCATTTAGGTCATACGCTTGCTTGTAGTTACGCTTTTTGTATGCTGCTTTGGCTTGTTTTTCTTGCAAGATTCGCTTGCCGAGCTTCATATGCTCAATTTTGCAGCCATTCCATTTCACACCTAATAAGTTAGCATCTTCTAGTTGCGCGCAGTTTAATTTAGCATTACGCACATCCGCTTTCATCAAACTCGCGTTGCGAAAGTTAATGTTGAATAGATGTGCACCACTTAAGTTTGCGCGGTATAGGTCTGCGTAGGAAAAGTCAAAGCCTTCTTTTTGATGGTGATTAACTAAGTCGATCTGGCGCAGATCAGCGTTCTTTAAACAAATCCCTCTTGTCAGACCGCCTGAGCGCGTATGTTCGTTCAACCAGTCTTTTATATTGGGATCAGATTTATCGGCACTTTTGTCATGCCAGAAACAGAAACCAGTAGCATTGGCTTCTTCTAAGCACTCGTAGCCTTCAGGGTCTTCGTATTGACATAAGTGTTTCTTTTTGTTCATACAACGAAGTATAGTAAGGAGTTTTTTTTGTACCTAGTTTTTCTTAAAAAAAGGATTTGATAATGACTATTGAAATAGTGTTGGTAGATTACCACAACAAAAAGCACGCTGAAGATTTGCTATTTTGCCTCAACGCCTATGCGATTGATCCAATGGGGGGCGGTGAACCGCTAAAAGATAGTGTTATTGTTACTCTTATACAGCGTTTGCAAGCACAGCCGAATGTATTTAGTTTTTTGGCATATGTCGATGGCAAGCCTGCTGGATTAATCAACTGCGTTGAGGGATTTTCTACATTCAACGCTAAGCCGTTGGTCAATATTCATGATGTTGTCGTATTACCTGACTTTCGAAGAATGGGAATTACAGGCAAATTAATCAACGAAGTAGAGCAATTTGCTCGCGATAAGGGGTGCTGTAAGTTAACCTTAGAAGTTCTTGAAGGTAATAAAGTGGCTCAAGCTGCGTATAAAAAGCAAGGGTTTGCAGGTTATGAACTGGACCCTAAAATGGGGCAGGCTGTTTTTTGGCAAAAAAGCATTAATTAACCCTTCAATAGTTCGTGAATCACACTCAGCCCCTTCGTCAAGCTCAGGACATTCGGACAAAATTACTCGTTCATGCTGAGCGCGCCCTTCGATAAACTCAGGATGAGCGAATTTAGTTGAAGCATATGAGTGTTGAAATTGTTGCTGAAACTCTTAAGAGTCAAAGGTTTGAACTGTATTCTTGGCACTAATTAATTGTTCTACTCGTTTGAGTAGTGGTTTAACCTTTTCCAACTGGCGTTGTTCAACAAGCTTTTTGGCAATCTCAAAATCATTTTGAGCTAGCGTCAAGTTACTGTTGCTTAAGTGTAACTCTGCCAAGTCTAAATGGCCTTGGGCAATACCAAAAGGGCAATTCAACAGCTCTTGATATTTTAACGCCGCATTGAATCGATTATAAGCATCATCAAAACGTTGTTGGAATTGCCATAATTTACCGAGCATAGATTGAGAATAGGCATAATAGAGCCAATCTTTGTTGGCTTTGGCCTGTACTTCGGCATCCAATAAAGTTGCTTCTGCTTCTTTCCATTGCCTGCTCGACAATTGTGCAACGCCTTTTAAATAGTAAAGTCGGTGCTTATATTGCTCGAGTGCTTGTGAATCGTTTAGCGCCAGAGCGGTGTTAATGGCTGTCAATGATGCCGGAATATTATTGAGTGTTAGATTGATTTTAGATGAGAAATAAAGGGCTGCCACATTATTTGGTTGGTCGATGAGTGCGCTTTCTATAAATGTGAGTGCTGATTTGTAATCATCAATTTCTAAAAATTTCATTGCTTTGGCAACTAATTCATTTTGCAATTGAGAATCAAATCGCCTAGCAGAATCCGTTACTTTTTCCCCGTAAACTTCTTCAAATATGCCTGCTAGTGATTGAATGGTGGTTTCAATGTCTCTGGAGTTTATTACTCGAGTAATACGAGACGAGCGGCTATAAATGTTGAATACTACGTTTAATTCACCTGGCTGGCCACTTATTGAAGTATATAAGATGTATGACGCACCCGATTTAGCAAAAATGCTATCGACGTTGCTATGATTTGAATTTGGTAGCCGATTAAGAATATCAATGACATCTTCTACACGAAACACTGTCATTTCCGTGGTTGGTGTTAGTAAACCAATCAGACCTTCCATTGCGCCAAATTTTAGCCATCGTTGCGAACCTTCAAGTGATTGCACATTAAATGGCAAAACAAGTATTCCATTGTGTGTTTGGGCTTTGACTATTGCAGGCGATTCGTCACTTGTTGATTCAATATCGTTGAATTTGTCTGCTATGAGGTAGCACATGAATAATATGACGAGTGCAAATACCGCGTAAATTTGAAAGGGTTGCTTATTGGTAAATAGTTGCTCTGGCGGTTCAATCTTTTGTGTGGCTGTTTCTAATATTTGGTTATTATCTTGTTCATCAATAATGGTATTTGTAGCTTCCCAGCTATAGCCTCTACGTGGGTATGTCTTAATAATATTGGCAAGACCAGTTTCCTTTCTAATTTCATTAATCGATTGAAAAATTACCTGATCTTCTACTACGGTATCACGCCAAACAGACGCAAGAATTTCTTGTTTTGAGAATACGTGATTGGGTCTTTGTGCTAACAAGAGTAACAATTCAAAGGTTTTTGGTCGTAACGACACTGACACACCATCAATGGTGATTTCACCTGTAGTAGGTTTAATTCTGCATTCTTGGCTCACAGACGACAACGACGATACTCCGCACGGTTTATTACATTTTGAGTTGGGCAAGTTAGCAGAAAAACAATTTATAGGCTACTTTGCAACGTTCATTTTTAGCGAAGCTTACACATTGCGTGAGAAAAAATTAAAATGAAATAACGTAAAACTCATATTTGTTAGTTGTTGAATTTTAGATGTTTACGTTTGCTTTTAGAGAGGTTTAAGCAATGTTTTAGGGAGTTTGAAGGACTTATATCACTTGTTTAATTCACTATTTAAGGGAGTTCATTTTATAGGAGAATAGAACATGCGTTTAATTAATGTTTTACGTCACACCATCGTTGCAACGGCTATTGGTAGTTTCTTGCCAAGCGCTGCACTTGCACTTACAAGCGATAACTTTGGCAACTTCAATACAAGTAAATTACACGGTGGTGACACCGCTTTTGTTGGAGCAAATGTATTTAACCCAGAAAAAGGCACCTCAATTACCGATGTAACCATTTTGGTTAGTGACGGTAACTTTGTGAGAATTCAACCTGAATCGCAACCAATCCCGACAAACTACACAATTATAGATGTTAACAACAAATGGGTGATGCCCGGACTAATCGATGGTCATATCCACTTGGCTCAATCAGGAAGTGCTTTTACGCGTCCAGATACGTTCGACGCTACCAAAATAAAGGCCTATGAGGATGATCAGCAGTGGCTACTAGAAAATACTGAAAATATTTTGAAACGTTACCTAAAACTAGGCATTACAACTGTTTATGACTTGGGCGGACCTTCCGAATATTTACCGCATTACCAACAAGTCGCTTCAATGGGTGTGCTTCCTGATATTTACGCAGCGGGCACATTGTTATCACCTATGGATATCCCTCAATTGGACATAAACGGCAAAACTTTCACCAAAGTAGCTAATACAAAGGAAGCCTTAACTATGGTGGATAAGCAACTCGCATTGCAATCTAAAATGGTAAAAATTGTGTGGTCACAGGAAACAGGTTTATCTACACAACAATTATATGATTTATTTAAACCTGCCATTGACTTTGCTCATAAGAATGGGAGATTGATTGCCGTCCATGTTGAAGACTTAGTAAATGCCAAAATGGCGGTAAAAGCTGGGGCAGATATTCTGGTTCACGGCGTTATCAATGATCCAGTTGATAGTGAATTCATACAATTGATGCTTACTAATAATGTGACTTACATGCCAACACTAAGTGCTTATGATCATTATTTTGAGTTATTTAAGAACGAACTTCAGTTTACTGACTTTGAACAAAACCATGGTAGTACAGAGGTGGTCGGCAGTTTTAGTCGGCTAATGGAAAATGTTGCGCAAACAGATCAAATGTTCCAAATACTGTTAAAGTTTGTGCCTATGGTCGATATTGCTGATAGTGAACTCGCCAAAATGACAGAGCGTGAGCAGTCGATAATCAAGCAACTAAGAACTATGTTTTCAAGTAATTTACAATCAGTCCAAAAATCTAACTTACAGAAAATGGTGAACTCTGGTGTGAACGTTGCGTTTGGCACAGACGCAGGGAATCCGGGTACATTGCATGCTGTTTCACTTATCGGTGAGATAATCGAATGGCAAAGAGCAGGTGTTAGCAATGGCGATATCTTAAAAGCAATGACATATGGAAATGCTGTAACATTACGATTGAGTGAGCGAATAGGCACTATTGCTACGGGTAAACATGCAAATTTTATCGTCCTTGATGAAGATCCCGTTAGCAATATAAATACATTGGAGCAGCCCAAAATGACGGTGAAGCGCGGTGTCATTGCAACATTTGATGCACAATAGCCTAAAACATAAATTACGTTGTCATATCAGCGTGATTAATGGTTAGAGGGGGGACGCCACTCGTATTCTTGTGTGGGTTGATAATTAAACTCAATATAACGTTCACCTAGTATTTTTTGCAATGTCCCATCCTGTTTCATACTCATTAGAGCAGGCGAGATAGATTCGACAAAGTCTTTCCCCGCCTGCGTATTCCACACGGTCATGTAATCGTAGCCAACATGAATGGGAAAGTTTGGGTTATAATTGAGATTGGCCAAATAGGGCAGCCAATCAGGTAAGAACCCGATGATTGCATCAATTCGTCCAGCTCGCAGTCTTTCGAGTTGCATATTCTCATGCGTAAAATAATTGATAGAGGTATTGTGCTGCCTTAAACTTTCAAAATATGATTGATACCCGTTTATTGCGCCTATTTTCATATTTTTTAACTGCGAATAACTGGATATTTTAGGATGCTTTCTCGGAGTAAATATGTAGGCCTTATATGCACCTAGGGGATAACTGGTAATGATTTTAGTACTGCCCATTTCCTCAATGATGGCATGTGTCATACCATAAATCGCCATAGCTTTTTTGTTTTTAAACATTTCTACCGCTCTTTTTAGCGGATATACATGTTCTGTATATTCAATATTTGCTCGCTGAGCAGCTTCTTCGAGAATCTGTTGATAGGCGCCTGAACCGTCTTCCTCGATGATACCTAGAAAAACGCCAGCAGCTATGATGTTTTCTTCCGCTAAGCAATTATTAATTGACGCCAGAAATAGAACGAAAGCGACGACAATCATTTTTCTTAGCATATATAGCCTCTAATTCTTAAACGATAAAGCATTTTAGTTTGAATTAATTATAAGCACTAGAAGTCTTTTCTGGGGCGTTGGTAGTAATAAACTTAAACAGAGTCGTTTCAGTAGTTTTGGCAGGTATATCTTGGGTGGCATCAGTCGACAATCTAGGACACCACCACCGAGATGTTAATGAAGGTCATTGTAAGCAACTATTCTCTTAGCGCTTTCATATCCGCGATAAGTTCTTCTAACTTTTTAAATTGACGACCATATATTATGTTGAGGTCTAGTCGATAGAGTGCCTGAGAGCTAAGCGCTACGATAATTGTTAGAGCTACTGTAACTAGGACGATGTAATAGGGCAGGCCTAAAATAAATATGTCTGTAGGCAACTTTTCTAATAATAGGGCTATTATCTTACCTCCCGCATTGCTGACAATACCTTGAACCGCCATGCCAATAAAAAACAACGGGTAAAAAAACTTATAGTAAACTGCGTAGGTGTTGATTGAGTCCTGTAACCACTTGTTAAAGTTCATCAAATAATCATAGCTGCTTTGCCCTTTAGAAAGATCGATAGATTTATTTAGTTCTTTCTTAGCGATGATTACTAGTGGAGTAAGCAAGCAACAAATATACAGCCCTAGCCAAGGTGCACCGACAAGGCTCATTAAGATAAGCATGATGACACTACCAACGATGATTGCTTTGATGTTAATCGCAAACATCTTTTGTAGCTTATCTACAATATTCTGAGATTTTCGATTATATAAATCGTTGATTTTTGGCGCTGTTAGTTCCGTTTCGTTCACGAAACCTTCTTTCCATATTGATTCAATTGATTTAGCCATTTGATTCTACTCCTGATTAATAAACTTGTTGAGTCGTTCTTTGATCCGATTTACCCGGACACCAATGTTGTTGGTGTTACTCCCAATAATCTCGGCAATTTCTTTGTAAGACTTTTCTTCGAGGTAAAGCAAAATTACCGCTCGATCGATTTCAGATAAGTGTTTTATCGCGTTGTACAATTGGTTAATTTCATCGCTGACAAACGCTTTACTATCGTCGATTGCTTCTTCCGGCAGTGTGTCAGAAACAAGTTGTTTACTTACAGTTTTGCGCTGTTTTAAATAGGTAAGGCAGACATTCAATGAAATTCGATAGATCCAAGTAGACCATTGGCATTGATCCTTGAAGTTGTCTCTACTTCGCCATATTTGTAAACACACCTCTTGATAGTAATCTTCAAAATCTTCCTGCGTATTTGTATATGCCCGACAAATTTTGATAATTATCTTGGCAAAAGGCAGTATTTGAAGCTGATAAAAGTCACTTCCCATTCTTATCCTGTCTTATCGTATTAACTTTGTTTGGTTAGTGGAGTGAGCAATGAGTTTATTACAGGCAAACTAAAAAAATAATTTAAATATGACAAAAAACTGAACAAACCAAAGGGTTATTGAGTTAGGAAGGTTATATTGAATGGGCTCTTGAGACGTATGCCTCTAAAAGTTTATCGGCTTACGTCTGCCTTTTGGATTGCTATCTATAGTAGATGATTTGGGTTTGCGGTTATTGCTTTTCTTTACTGAGGACTGCTGGCGTTGATTCCTATTCTTTCTGCTTTCTGTGCTTTTAACAGGAGTTGATTTGGCGCTTTTGGGTTTAGTTGAAACTGGGGCAGCACATTCAACGAGAATTCGCTCTCCGTTGAACTCTACAATGTCTTGATCGTATATCTTTTTGCGCTTTTGGTATTCAACCTCATTATTTACGTACACGTATCCTTCGCTAATTACGATTTTAGCTTCACCACCACCACCAACTAAGTTGGCGACTTTTAGCAATTTGCATAGTTCAATGGGTTGTTCAGCAAGCTCTACAATGATGAGTTCGTCGGTCATGGTCATTAATGATCTTTTAACATGGGGTCGATTATACGGATAAACCGCTCATTCTAAAAGGTACAGTTAATCGTTAACAAATAATTCCGATGTGTATGATTGTGTTGTGAACAAATTTTGTGTAATTGCTGTGCGCTGAATTGTAACGTTTCGGACATTGTTAAAAATTGTGTCTTTGCATCTCTTTGTTTTTTAAGGGGTAAATAATGAGTGTCGTTTTTGTACCAAAAAAGGTCGTATTTTTACTAGGGAATAATCATTGGTTCGATACTATCAAGTGACAGCAGCCTCGGACGCTAACAATACTACAACAAGCGTGTTACAAAATTATTAATATAAAACAATAACAATAATAAAAAATCCGAATTCCTAGTGGAGAGAAACATGTCAAAGTTTACATTTAAAGCCTCAGTATTAGCAGTTGCATTAACAACAGCATTGAGTGCACAAGCAGCCGATGATAGATACATCATTAAAGTTTCAAACAACGGGAAAGGAATCGTAAAATCGCTAGCTAAAAAGCTAGGTGCTGAAATTCATAATGAAGGGAATGGCTTCTTCTCAGCGACATTCGCTGGTCGCGATTTATCAGAAGTAAAAGGTATTTTAAATAACCCACATGTTGAGTTGGTTGAAGAAGATCAACGCCGTGTGCCGTTTAGTGCATACAGCGATGACGCTGGTAATCCAATGACTCAACAAATTACACCGTATGCAGTTTACCAGTCTCAAGCAAACCAAGTTAATTTTAATGCCAATGCCGGCATGAAGGTATGTGTTATAGATTCTGGTTTAGATAACTCAAATACTGACTTCGTATGGAATAACATTACAGGTGATAACGACTCTGGCACCGGTAATTGGTATGAACACGGTGGCCCGCATGGTACACACGTAGCAGGTACTATTGGTGCTGCTGATAATGGTGTTGGTGTTGTAGGTATGGCACCTGGTGTTGATATGCACATTATCAAAGTGTTCAACGCTAGTGGTTGGGGCTATTCTTCTGATTTAGCATATGCAGCTGAAAAATGTTCTGCAGCGGGCGCAAACATTATTAGCATGAGCCTTGGTGGCGGCGGTGCAAACAGCACAGAAGAGAATGCGTTCAAAGCGTTCACTGAAGCGGGCGGCCTAGTAGTGGCGGCAGCGGGTAACGACGGCAACAGCGTACGTTCATACCCTGCGGGCTATCCATCAGTTATGATGATTGGTGCAAACGATTCAGACAATAACATTGCTGATTTCTCACAACATCCAAGCTGTACAATCACAACAGGTAAAGGTAAGCGCGCAACAACGGTTACCGATGAAACAGTGTGTGTTGAAGTTACTGCTGGTGGTGTAGACACATTATCTACATATCCTGCGGGCATGGCGACAAGTTCAGGCTTGACTATTGACGGCCAGGCGATTGCATCTTCAGCGATGGAGAACTCAGGTAGCGCATCTGGTAATACTTATTTCATGGGCACGGCCGAAGCAGTAGACTCATCTGCAAACGGCATGGTTTGTGTAATTGACCGAGGTAACATCTCTTTCCACGATAAAGTGAAGAATTGTGAAGACTCAGGTGGTATTGGCGCAGTAATCATTAATAACGAAGCTGGCATGTTATACGGTACACTTGGCGATACTAACACCACTTCAATTCCAGCAGTAGGCGCAGCGTTTGAAGACCGCAGTGCGATCATGAGCGCAAGTAATATTAATGTGACAATTGGCACCAGTGACTACGGTATGATGAGCGGTACGTCAATGGCGACACCTGCGGTATCAGGTATTGCAGCACTAGTTTGGTCAAACCACACTGACTGTACTGGTACAGAAATTCGTAATGCACTTAAAGCGACTGCAGAAGATCAAGGTCAGGCAGGTAAAGATGTGTACTTTGGTCACGGCATTGTTAAGGCTGCTGCTGCACACAACTACCTATCAACTAATGGTTGTGCAGGCGACGTAACTGAGCCGCCTGCAGGTGACATTTCTTTAAGCACTTCGGGTTACCGTTCAAAAGGTAAGAACAAAGTTGACCTATCGTGGAGCGGCGCGTCTACAACTAATGTAGATATTTACCGCAACGGCAGCTTGTATAGAACAACTGCAAACGATGGTGCTTATACAGATTCATTTAGAACTTACGGTTCATACACATACAAAGTGTGCGATGAAGGTACAAACAACTGTTCTGATGAATCAACAGTTACATTTTAATCGAATGACTGTTTAGCTAAAATCCGGCCTTCCTAGCGGCCGGATTTTAGCGTTTCTGCAGTTGTAAATTTAACAAAAATAGTAATAAACAGCTTTTATTGTTGACAGTTTGTAGTATTAACCGTTAATTTGTCTTTGTAACCAATTGTAAATTAGTTGTATGAATTTCGTTGGTCACATAGTTGTCGAGTCAGCACAGAAGCTAACTTGTTACTTAGATCTTTAATTGAGGGTGTGATCGGATGAACAAGGGAAAAGTGTTGAAAAACTCTATCAGTTCTAACAAAAAAATAATCGCCATCGCTGCAACTTTTGCGTTAACAGCGCTCGCTGCGATGATAGCTTTTATAGAAATGTATAATAATTCAAGCGCTTATGAATCGAATAAGCCTGAATCAATGTCATACATCGTTCAAAGCAACGACTATGATGAACTATCATCTGTTGTTTCAAAACTTGGCATCAAAACAAGCCACCAGTTAAACGTAATAAATGCCGTTGTTGCTGAGCTAACCGCGGAGCAAGTAACGGAATTAACTGAAAAACATAAATTTAACATTTCAAAGAACTACTCTGTTGAATTGGCGGGCGACAACAATGGTCGAGCTGTTGGTAAGAGACGCTGGCAGCCACTTGCAACAGTAGTCGAAGCGATCAATGCACAGGGCGCACACTCGGTATATAACTTTGGTGATGGTGTTACCATTGGTTTCCTCGATACCGGATTAGACCAATTAAGTGGTCTTTCGGTAGATTTATATCGTAGAGACAAAGCGTGGGGCACTTATGATGCGATTAATGACACTGTTTCAAATTATGACGATGAAGCGAATGGTCATGGTACGCATGTCGCGAGTATCGCTGCGAACAGTGATTACGACGTAACGGGAAAAATTTATGGTGTTGCACCTAACGCAGCACTTGTAGGCATCAAAGCATTTGATTACGAAGGTAAAGCGACGTACGCAGATGTAATTCGTGGCATTCAGTGGGCGATTCAGGTAAAAGATCAAATAAACTTACGCGTACTAAACATGTCATTTAGTGGTCCAGTACGTTCGTTTTATTGGGAAGATCCTTTAAACCAAGCAGTAATGAAGGCATGGCAAGCAGGCATTGTTGTTGTTGCATCGGCTGGTAACAGTGGCCCAAACCCGATGACTATCGGCGTACCGGGTAACGTGCCTTATATTATCACCGTTGGTGCAACGTCAGATAACTATACAACTAACAGTAACGTTGATGACTTTGTGACAAGTTTTAGTGCAGCTGGCCCTACCGTTGAGGGTTTTGTTAAGCCTGATTTAGTTGCTCCAGGTGGCCATCTTTCAGGGCTAATGTCGTTTGATTCTACTATTGTGACTGAACACCCTGAGTTTCATGATGGTGGTCGTTATTTTGAAATGTCCGGTACTTCTCAAGCAGCAGCTGTAGTATCTGGCGCGGCAGCATTGTTGTTGACTCAAGAGCCAAACTTATCACCAGATCAAGTTAAGTGTCGTATTACGTCAACTGCAAAAATGGCGTTTAATGATGATGATTCGCTAGCCTTTAGTGTATTCCAACAAGGCGCGGGTATGATCAATGTTGGTCAAATGTTGGCGAGCGAAAATAATAATTGTGCAAATAAAGAGCTAGACATCGCTAAAGACTTAGGTGGTGAGCAACACTTTTATGGTCCGGCTAATATGGATGAAAACGGTGATTTCTACATTGAAGGCCTAGGCGATAAGTATCGCTGGCAAGCAAGTGTAGAGCCGCATTCAGTGTCTGGCAGTGGCTTTATTTGGAAAAATTCTGTTGAAGTTGGTGGTTTCATCTGGAAGAACAGCGTGGTAACTGACGGCTTTATCTGGAAAAATGCAGTATTTACTGATGGCTTTATTTGGAAGAATGCATTAGATACTGAAGGGTTTATTTGGAAGAATTCATTAAACTCTGACGGCTTTATCTGGAAAAATAACGCTGATTTTAATGCACAAGAAGGAATTGGCGTTAACCATTGGGTTGAACAGCAATAGCGTAATTTCCTGAAGGCCATGCGGGCCTTCAATAAACATTGTAATTAGTTGCAAAAAAGCACCTTAATTCAAAAACGACGGATTGTTTGAAGTTTTTGAAGAAAAAGGTGCTTTTTTTTATTTGTGTGAATAGTATTACGAGAGATTGGTAATATCGTAACTGTGGTGATAATTTATGCTTAAAAGATTGTGGAGTTTATTGTTTTTTGTCAGTTTGACAACAATCGCTCAGGACCTCAATTTTCTCCCGCATTTTAATGCTAGCAACCCGTTGTCGTATCAGATGATTCGTACTATTGAGCAAGATAAATATGGTTTTATCTGGTTTGGTACGCAAGAAGGTGTGCACCGATACGATGGTAAGCAATTCAAAAGTTTTCACCACGATGTACTTGAACCAACCTCTTTAAGCTCTGATGTTGTCAGTCGAATGTTATTCGATCAACGCGATCAGTTGTGGATAGGCACTAGAGGTGGTGGTCTTAATGTTATGACATTAGGTCAAAAGCATTTTCGTCATATCACGACTCAATCAAAGAATCACCAGTTAAGCCATAATAACGTTAATACACTCATGGAAGATAGCCGTGGCAGTATCTGGGTTGGAACTGAAAAAGGCCTGAATGTTCTTCGCTTTGATGCCAATGGCGAACTAAACGAGATTAGAAAGCATTTTAAAGCTAATTTACCAGAAAATGGCTTAAATCATGACATCATTCACGCCATCGTCGAAATTGGCCATAACGAAATTTGGATTGGGACTAGTGGGGGCGGTATTAGCGCCTTTGATTTAGATGGTAACTATAAGTACGACATCAATATCACTGACAGTCGCGTCAATTTAGTAAATTCATTGGTGTTAGACAACGACCAGCAGGTTTGGATTGGTACTGTTGAGCACGGGTTATTTAAGTATCATTTACCTACAAGAAAACTCAGTCATTATGTAGTTGAACGTGATAACCCTCTATCAATTCCTAGTAATACTATTGAAAATGTTATTGAAGACAGTACTGGTCGTGTTTGGATAGCGACAGACAATGGACTTGCCATATACAATCGCCAGACAGATAACTTTTGGCGATACAAGCATAATCCTACCAATCCGTTTAGCCTTACCAATGATTTTGTTCTTACGTTTTTCGAAGATGTAAACGGTATGATGTGGATAGGTACGCTTGCCGGAGTGAGTCGCTGGGATCCTAAATTAACTACATTTTCGCAATACAACACGCAAAAGTATCCAAGTCTTGGAAACAGTACGATAACTGACTTCTCTCAGTACGATGAGTCGCGCATTGCCTTTAGTACATACAGCGGTGGAATTTATACGCTTGAGCAAAGCAATGATGAAATCTCACTGCTACCGCTACCTCAGGACTTATTGAACTATCGCATTATGTCGTTACTGGTTGACGATGAACAGATATGGATTGGTACGAGAACGGCAGGTTTGTTCAAATACAATACCGCTACTAACATTTTGGTGCATTTTGCACACGACGAAAATAACCCCTCGTCGATTTCTGCCAATAGCATTACTGATATAGTGAAACTAAGTAATGGCGAGTTGTGGGTTTCGACATACCACAAGGGTTTGAATAGGTTAAACAACGATTTAACATTTACACGTTTTCAACCGAATAAAGAATCACCAGATAGTGGCCCTAGCTCAGATCATATTGTGAAGATAATTGAGGGGGAGTTAGAGGAACTTTGGCTCGCCACTTATGGTGGTGGTATTAACCGCCTAGACCTTAACAGCATGCAGTTTACACATTTAACGCATGACGACAATGATAGCCAAAGTATCAGTAGTGATTTGTCATGGATAATCTATCGAGACAAACAGGGAAACTTATGGGTAGGTACACAGGCTGCGGGGTTGAATTTTTTATCATTAGAAAGTCAGCGAAAGCAAGACTATAAGTTCCTACGTTACAACGTTAAAGACGGGATGAAAAGTCGAACGGTTTACGGCATTAGCCAAGATAAAGAAAACAATATTTGGTTTAGTACAAACAAAGGTATTTCAAGGTTTTCTCCTGACTCAAAAAACTTCAAACATTTTGGCATGGCGCATGGTTTAACAGAGCTGGAATATAACCATGGGGCTTATTATCAAGATCCGAAGTACAACTTGTATTTTGGCAGTTCAAATGGCTTCACTGGTGTCGCACCAGACAAAGTCAATATGAATCATACTGCACCTATTGTAAGGCTAGTGAACATTTATCGTTTAAATGAAGTGATGAATTTTGACAAGGCAATGGCGGAGTTAGGCGAGGTGGCATTTGATTATAAAGATCAGGTAGTGACTTTCGAATACGTTGGACTAAATTTCAGTGATCCTGATTCTACCCAATACAAATATCGTCTTATAGGCTTTGATGAAGAGTGGATAGATGCTGGCAAATCTCAACGTGCAACATATACCAACTTACCTTCTGGGCAATATGCGCTTGAAGTGATCGCGCAAAACAGCGATGGCATATGGAGTGAACCAACTACACTTGTTAGCATATGGGTTGCACCGAAACCATGGAATACCTGGTGGGCATATACGCTATATATTTGTATGATTGCTGGGCTTGTCTTGGCATATTCACGGTTTATTAATCGAAAATTGGTGCAAGAACAACAGATGCGCTTAGATTTGAAGCAACAGGTAGAAGAAAAAACTCACCACTTGCAGTTAAAGAACAAAGAGTTACAACGAGCGAATATGCAATTGGAAAATGCAGCTATCGTTGACAAGCTTACCAATGTAAAAAGCCGAAGATACTTAGATATTTACATTGAGCAGGCAAGTAAATTGATGATGCAAATACATCAAAACCTATCACCTGTTGAGCGGCACTTGTTACCAAAACTATTTATGTGCATGGTACGCTTGCCAAAAGATACCACTAACAGTTTATTGTTAAACTTGGTGGACATTTTGGCTTATTCAAGTGGTGAAGAAGACTTGATTATTCGATGGGATGAATCAACATTTGCCATTATTGGATATGATAATGAAAATCAGGTAACGAATCTTGCACAATCATTGGCAAATCGGATAAAGGGGTCTGCGCAGATAAATACCTCCGCCAAAATAGTGTTTAGCTATTATCCATTTGATATTGAAGATACTACTCACGTTAATTGGGATCAGATGAGTGTATTGGCAGAGCACTGTTTGAAACTTATGAATAAAGATGGCGAGATGCAATGGCTTGGGTTGTTAGGGCCGAATGAAAAGCCGTTCGATTATATCGCGGCTATTAAAAGTGAGACGGTAGAAGAACTAAAGCAGTTTGCTTTAATAAAGCAAGGCTAGCCGTAATTACTATTACATGAGCAGATAAGTACAGACAGAAACAGCCGCAATTGCCTGAAAAATATAAGTAAAGCCTGCGCCAACTCTTCGAACTATAAAAACACGAAAGAGCATACCGTAGGCGTGGGAAAACCTAGATAATGTGAAACCAATTACCGCAATAGGGAGAATTGTTGCTGTAGGTTGTATCAACGTGAGAGTAAGAATGGTTGTGGCAAATATTGGCAACTGCTCGACAGCGTTGCTGTGAGTCCTGATTGCGGCCATTAGGCCCTTATTACCGCCATCTCCAAGCGATACTTTGTGTTTAATTCGAAGGCGCGACACATTCAATGCAAGTGCTAATACGAGTATCGAATTAATGGCGACAAGTACTGAAAACCAAAAGTAAGTATTCATAGTTTATCTCAATAGATTGCACGGAAATCAATTACCTAATTATAAGTGCAAATTTATGAGCTAACATTCGAGTCATTGATGTTTGACTAAGCGTTGTTAACAAAAGCCAAAGAGTGGGCGAATTATTTATCAAGGCTAGATTGGTACTGCTTTGGTGTCATGTTGTATTTTTCTTTGAAACATCTGCCAAAGTAAGTTTGCGATGAAAAGCCGACATCCAAGGCAATGTGTCCTATCGGTTTCCCCATAGCGAGCGCTTCTTTTGCTTTGCTCAATCTAAACTCTTTTAGGTAGTGGTTTGGTGTTGAGCCTAACAAAACACGAAGTTTACGTTGTAATTGTCGTTCACTCATAGCAAGGTGACTTGCAACTTCAGCAATCTCAAGTTGAGGGTTGGTGTAGTGTTTTGCAACAAACTGCTCTAACTTGTTGAGGAAGTTATCGTCAGCTGAAGTTTCGGGCACTTCTGGCTCAGTTAAACTTGATATATGCTGATGGCTTTGTTGCTTGCGTTGCTTCTGCTGCGCATCCATATATTTGCCAACATACACTTCTTTTAAGTGTTTGCGGTTGTCTATGAGACTATCAATGCGCGTCAGTAGCTCTTTTCGATTGAACGGTTTGCCGAGATATTCATCTGCCTTTAATCCTAGCCCTTTAAGTCGGCTCTCTAAGTCAGAACGGGCAGTAAGTAAAATTACAGGAATGTGGCTGGTTGCTTCATGATTTTTAAGAAAGGAAAGTACTTCAAAGCCATCAATGCCCGTTAACATGATATCGCAAACAATAATATCGGGAATATACTCCACTGCCAGTGCGATGCCCGACTCACCATCGTCAGCGGTAATACAATGGTGTTGAGTATCGAGTAACTGCTGAACATGTTGCTGCATGTCTTTATTGTCTTCAATTAACAATACGACGCGTTTATCTTCAGGCTTAATTAGCTTGGGTTCTGTATTGTTAGCGTCTAGTAGCAGCGTTGAGATTTCTTCATGAGAAATACTCGCAGTAGCTAATTGTGTTCTGTCCGTTTGTGCTGATGACGGAATATGTAAGGTGAACTTGCTCCCTTTTTTAGGTTCACTTATTAAGCTAATTCGCCAATGGTGTGCTTTTACCAATTCGTTAACTAGTGATAACCCTATACCTACGCCAAATTGTGCAATGCTCGAAGGCTCTTGAACGCGTTCAAAACGATTAAAGATGATGTTTTGAAATGATTGGCTGATGCCAATACCTGTATCTATAACGTCGATGAGAATATCACCACCACTCTTGTATGCATTTACCGTGATTTCACCACCTTTTTGCGTATATTTGACAGCGTTAGCTACTAGATTAAAGATGATCTTTTCAAATGCTTCAGCATCACATTCCAAATATAGTGCGTCTGGGATATTAGCTGTAAACCCAAGCGATTGTTGAACGCAAAGCTGGCGAAAGGAGTCTAGCGGCATTTGTAATAAATGTGATAACTCATAGGTTGCTGTGTTCAGTGAAGGACTCTCTTGCATTTTTGACAATTCGAGAAGCTGTTCAACCATTCTCACTAGTCGTAAGCTATTGCGTTTTGCTGTGATTAAATCTTCAACTTCATCTTTGTTGTTTGCAGATTCGATAAACTTGTCAATTACACCGTTAATTAAAGTGAGTGGTGTTCTAAATTCATGTGACACATTCGCTAAAAATGCATCTTTTTGTTCTAATGTTTGTTGTTCGGCGAGCTTACGAGACGTTAAATTAATAAAGGTAATAACGATTAGCGGAGAGCCTTTTCTTTCGGCCCATTGCATCTCAACTTGTGCGGGAAACTCGTGCCCATCAGCGCGCTTGCATGTGCTTTCTTTAGATATGCCACTCTTTTTACGTTCTAGTGAAAAAACGTTACTTTGATAGTTGAAGAAAAAATGAAGTTCATCGTTATCGTCGAATAAGGTAGATACAGTTTGTCCAATTAGTTCGTCTTCTAAATATTGAAACATTTGCACAGCGGCGGGGTTAGCTGAAAGAATTTCTCCTTCAGTTGAAGCGGTCAAAATTGCATTGCTTGAACTGGCTACAATCGCTTTTTCTTCACTAAAAATTAGCGCTTCGTTTGCGTTGGCTAGTTTTTTCTCAAGGATAGTTATCGAGTGTTGTAAGCTTGTTTTGTTTAGTTCAATTGTTTGTTGTTTGTGCCTGTTTTTACTAATTATGTAAGCCAAAAAGCCAAGAATACCTACCATCCAAAGCGCATACAACAGGGACTCTAGAGAGTAGTTTACGTGTGAATTTTCAATTTGTCGGGTGAGCGAAAGATGAAGGCCAGTAAACGCCATTATTTGGATGATAAGATACATTTCAGCGGAGAAGCGGTGTTTTTTGGCGGTAAATGAATGTTTGTTTTTGAGTGTATAAAAAGTCAGTGAGAGAAAGAATAGGCTAGCTAAAAGAGCATGTGTGCCGTTATTCTGTGTTAACGACATCAACTTAAAACCGTTACCTAGGCAAAATGTAAGACTTGCAACAATGGCGAGCCCATAGAAAGCCTTCCACTCCTTAACATTGCTCGATTGCCAACCTTCAAACAACCTAAATGTGAGTAACAGAGACAAGAGTAGGTTAAATAATTCTATTTGATTGTTTTCAATAGCAAAAAAGTTCGAGTCATTCTTGGGGATTAAAACAAGGTAAGTAAACAGCGTAATACTAAAAACAATCGCAGAGACACGCCTTGAAGTGAATTGGCTTTGCGGTGTTTCACTTACATTTGGCGTAGTTTCTATCGCAAGAAATGCAAATAACCACGCGAGAAGCGTCGAAGAATGGACGATAAGTGACGAAGGTGAAAAATACTGGTTAACTAACTGACCTAATGCGAGCGCTAACAACGCAATTGCAGAATAGAGCCACAACAACTTAAAAGATTTAGAGCTTAGTTTCAGGTAACACAAATAACTGACGCAAAATAGAATGCCACAAATTACTATGTTGCTTGAAGGAAACTGAGCGCGTAAATTCAGGTGGTTATTCAGCCAAACGATTAATAAGCTACCGACAAAAAATATAAAATAGCTCGCGTTAAGTCTTATAAATTGTTGCAAGTTAAACCACCAAATTAGTTACAAGGCCGAGGAATCCACCTTGAATAAACAACCGCACATGTTATAGCAAAATATACAAGATATTAACAGATGTTGTTTATTTGAAATGTAGCATGATTGTACTTTGGTTCAATTACTCATCTAGTTTTGCATGAGGTAGAAGCTATTTTGTTTGTTAATACTCTTCGACACTCTATGGGGTCAGAGTCAATAAACGTACATTATTAATAGAATTTCTTATATGGTGACGAGATTACTTGACTCTGACCCCTGCAAGGATGATTTTCTTGGTTTGTAGATGAATCAATTAAGTGGTGGACGTACTGGGCTTGAACCAGTGATATGGCGCGGGTTGTAAAGAGTAGTAGGTGCTTAACCCTTGAATACAGCTATGCTTACAGATCTAATTATGAATCTTTGAAATTGAAATTTGGCTTTTGCATGAAGTAGTGAAGTGGTGGACGGTACTGGGCTTGAACCAGTGATATGGCGCGGGTTGTAAAGAGTAGTAGGTGCTTAACCCTTGAAAAAAATACCCTTCGATAGTTCGTACCTCACACTCAGGGCGTATATGGTCTCCTCCTGCTGTGCAAGTACTTTTTGAAATAAACAGATGGCTTACGTATATCCGGCCTGTTTACCGAGATTACTCTCTGGC
>Ga0213830_1000097_pt1 | contig 154850 bp, 146 predicted proteins | sample SWATP11_FD_161661 | JGI IMG/M metagenome (GOLD analysis project Ga0213830, IMG submission 161661) | Coastal seawater microbial communities from Marineland, Florida, United States - SWA TP1 #1 | ecosystem: Environmental > Aquatic > Marine > Coastal | place: USA: Florida | collected 2016-08-06 | reverse complement strand
AACGTGATTATTTGAATGTAGATCTATGCCGCAGTAGAGTGTCATAACAGCCTCCAATTTGAGTTGGTTTGAGCACCTAACAGCATAGCTGGTACTCAGATTGGAGGTCTGTCTAGAGGATTTTCAGTGTTATTCAAACCGAAACTGCTTGGTTATACCGTTTAATTTCAAAGCTAAATTGTTCAATTCTATATTCGCCGATTCGGTTTGTTTTGCGCCTTCCGAGTTTTGCGATGCGTTATCGTTAATGTTGATTAAGCTCTTGCTAATTTCTTCCGCAGCTTGTGATTGTTGAATGGTGGCGGAGGCGATTTGTTCTGCATTACAAGAAATGTTTTTCACCTTATCAAAACACTCGGTAATAGCTTTTGTTGTCTCGGTGGCATGATTAAGCGTTTCACTCGCGCTTGCGGAGCTGGTTTTCATCGCATTCACCGCTTCTTTCGAGCCACCTTGCAATTTGTTGATTGTGTTTTCGATGTAACATGTCGACTCTTGGGTTTTTTGCGCAAGCTGGCGAACTTCGTCCGCTACGACAGCAAATCCTCTTCCTTGATCTCCGGCTCTGGCTGCTTCAATCGCAGCGTTAAGTGCTAGCAAGTTGGTTTGTTCAGCAATGCCATTGATGACTTCTAGAACCGAACTTATCTCCTGGCTTTGATTGGCCATTTCGAAAATAATCTCAGTGGCGTGTTGCACGTCTGCTTGCAGACTTTTAAGTGCATTTACCGTTTTATCAACTTTAGACTGTGCAAGGTTTGATAACTCCGATGACTCAGAAACAGAATCCGCGACTTCATGTGCATTCCTTGCGACATCTTGGATCGTAGCGGTCATCTCCATCATGGCAGTAGACACCATAGCAACACTATCTTGCTGCTCCTGCAGATTAACGTTAGTTTGTTTACAGGTCACGCTGGATTGATAAGCCGTTGACGTTAACTGGTTGCTGGCGCTTGCAATTTCTTCCATTGTATTGGAGAGACTCGATGACATTTTCTGCATTGAACCGTATACGCCAGAACCGTTTTCTTTATCTAGGAATTTTATCGAAAGGTCGCCGTTGGCGATGCGCTCTGTGAGTGTATGCATGTCTTTAGGCTCTCCTCCGAGAGGGCGCATGATAGAACGAACAATCATAACGGTAACAATCAAAACTATGCCAAGAGTAATCGCAATGACACTTGCCATTACCTTTTTTAGAATGGTCACTGGACCCATCGCTTCCGCTTCATCGATTTCTGCTAATAAGGCCCAGTTGAGGCCGGTAATTGATAATGGGGTGTAAGCAGAAAGGACTGGGTTTCCATTGTAATCTATGATGATTTTCGTATCGGTATTGCCTTTTATCGCTTCATGCACGCTCACGGTGTCGACACCATTTTTTTGAATTGAGCCTTTGAAACTGGCAGTGACGGAGTGGCCAACAGGATCCAAGAACGAATTAGAACGCATTCTCAGATCACTACCAACAAGGTAAGTTTCACCCGTATCTCCCATGCCATCTCTTTGTTGCATGATGTTGTTTATTTTCTCGATAGACAGCTGTAATGCGAGCACGTGTGATTGATTACCCAAGGTGACAGGAAGCGCGATAAAGGCCGCCGGCTCGCCATTGCTTGGTGCATAAGGGGCGAAATCTTGCAGTTGGTAATTCTGATTTGTACTGACTTTTCTATATAACTCTCCCAGTCCACTGTCTTTATAGGGGCCATATATCAAGTTTGTTTGGTAATCGGTTTCTTTGGCTACGGTGTAAACTATGTCACCAGCATGATCGATGATAAACAGATCGTAATAGCCTTTTGCTTCAATAAAACTGGAAAAGTAGTCATGTAAGCGATGTGCATCTGACGTTATTGCTTGAGTATCGTTTGTATAAATGAGTCTGGTAATATTGTCTTTCAAAAGATGGATGTCGGTGCTTACTTCTTGGAAATAAGTCTCTATCTGAGTCTGTTTTATGGCACGAATTGAAGTGAGTTGCTTGTAGGCTTGTTCCGTTAGGGACTGACTGGCCAGTTGAATCGACAAAACGCTGATTATGATAATAGGTAAAATACCAAGGCTTAAAAAAGATAAAAGCATTCTATGTTTCAGTTTCATCGCAAATCCCTCTCATTCAGACTGAATCCAACCAAGCCCCTTTGTTTTTGGCTCATTAAACATAGAAGAGGAATAATGGTTAAGCCAAGGTCGTTCATCGAAAATAATTCTCACTCAGTCCTTTGTTTATCTGGCCTCTCTAATAATTTCCCGTTTTTTCATGGACTTGATGTAGATAAATTCGGGACATGAATTTGTTGTGACAAAACAGTTTAAATGTTAATTGAAATCGTCCTTTTACTCGCTGGGTTATTTTGACCAAATGTAGGTTAAATTTACCAAATCTTGTTTTTGTCTTTCTGAACAAATTAAGCTTCTAAATTGGCTTGTGATAAAAAATGTTTATTTATCAGTGTTTTAAAATATTTTTTGTGTCTGGCACAACCTTTGTAATAAATACCTCGACTAAGTAACTACAAACTAAATTTTAAGAGAGAGAACATCATGCAATCGTTAATCCTAGCAACTTCTTTAGTATTATCTGGCCCAGCTCCTATCAGCACATTAGACAATAGCGAAGTATTGGAAGAGTTAGTTAATTCTCAAACCGCATCTGTCGCACGAGTTATTTCACATCAGGCAAAAGCCGCTACACAAGACACTTTTTTATATCAAGCCAAATTAGCAATCCAATCTTCAACTGAATTTGCATTCGTTGCACCTGAAACTGCAGAAGTAGAGGCGGACTAATTATGATCACAATGGAGTTATTATTGTTAGGCGCCTTATCACCGGTATTAGCGATAGCCTTTGCGTTTTGGGTTTCAAACTCAGTTGGACTATTAACAAGCAAGGGACATTTAGGCGACTACTTTAAATAGCAGGGCATAGGATTATACATAGCCCTGCACCAACTCGCTTTATTCAGCCTAAATGATGAACCTGCGACTTAACGTTGATTATGTTGATACAACGCAGTTGCGTCCCTGTTCTTTGGCTTTATACATGTTAATGTCAACGCGTTTTAACATGGACTGAGAATCTTCTTTTTCATTCATTTCGATAACACCAAAACTGCAAGTGAATCCCAGTTTTTCCGTTTCAGCCTCGACGGATAATTCTCGAAAGGCAGTACATAAATCTTCTGCTACATTGCTGGCATGCTCCAGATTGGCACCTGGTAAAATTATGGCAAACTCTTCCCCACCTGTTCGCGCAAATGTATCGGTATTTCTTAACATTTTTGGTACTTGTTGTGCTAAAGAAACGAGTACAGCATCTCCTACATCATGACCAAATTTATCGTTGATTAATTTGAATTCGTCTATGTCAAAATAGATAAGTGAAAGTGGCGTTTTATAACGGCTACTCACCCCTATTTCTCGTTCAAGGTTTTTCATAAAGCTGCGTCTGTTTTCCGCATTGGTCAAAGAGTCGGTTAGAGCCTGACGTTTCAGCTCCTGTTCTAACATAGTGCGTTGTTTTATTTCTTTCTGTAAGTTGTTTAGATCGTGTTGTCTTTGACAATCTATCGCCCAGCCAGCTCTTAGGTGATGATTGATGTAATAACAAATGGATAGACCAATGGAGTTAGAAATAAAAAGAAAACTCAGACCAAAGATTAACCGTGGATCATTGAGGGAATAATGCCAGAAACTCACTAATACATAGTTTACCAGCGCCATTAAGGCTAATAATACCTGCAAACGGATCCCGACCGGGGCATATATATAAACAAGCACAGTGACATAAGAAAAAGGGATGCTCATTTCTAACAAACTGGGAGGTTTCATCCCACCTAGATACAAGTTCAAGTTAATAGTGACCAGCGACAAATAAGTTACCGCAAATATCAAAATGCATCGTGTCATCACTGACTGAGTAGGATGTTTCTTTAAATATTGAAAAAAGAACCAGCCCAAAACGACTATAAACAGCTTTATGGTTATACTGCCGTAAAAATTTGTGGGCGATTGGAATTTAGCAAACAGATCAGAAAAGATAAAAAAGCCATTAAACAGCGATATGCCAAATATTGCTTTGGCTACGGCCTGAATGTTCTTTGCGCGTGTATCCGATTGATAGTCATTTTCAATTGTTGCATCCGCAAAGGTAGGCCATATTTTTTTTATAATATATGGCTGGTTACCTGGTGCTTCTGCCTGGGCCATAACTCACGTCCTTAACAGGTTGGCTTTGGGTCGTAGATTGGGTTAATGGTTATATTGAAATTCAGGCTCTCCACCTAGTGATTTAATTAAAACTCGCGACCATATTAATTGTAGATCTTAATGAAGGTATCTACTAATTGATGCGTTTTTATCAGGCGCAGGTTTGCATTTCAGGTCACAAAGATATCGACTAAACGATACCTTTGTAGAGGGCGGCTGGTAATCAAGGTACTAATACTGTGCCACTAAAAACTATGGCACCAAAACTATGGGGACGCCGACACAATGGGCGAGTTTGTTGGCGACACTGCCCAAAACGAGATCAGCGAGCCTAGAACGACCACGGCGGCCAACAAACAGCATATGTGCATGATTCGTCTTCACATATTCACTAATTTCAAATTCCGGATCTCCCCAAAGAATCCGAGTTGTGATGGTGACATCAGATTCCGCAAACTTTTCTAAAATAGGTGCCATGATTTTATTGGTGACGTATCTCTCTTCAGATACTTTATCTACAGGTGGCGTGGCGACACTTTCTGCAATGACAGGGTGAATAACAGGCCAATTTAACACAGTTAGTAATTCAACTTTGGCGTGAGATTTTTCAGCTAGATGGATCGCACGTTTGGCCGCTCTTTCAGACCATTCACTTCCGTCTAGCGCTACAACGTATAGGTGCTTGCTCATAAAACCCCCTAAACATAAAAATGACCGGGACCAATAATTTCGCTCCCGCCTAACTTAAAGGTAGGCGAAGTTTTTATTATGTTAATTGTTTTATCTCAAATAATAGGTCTTCAGCTTTTCGAAATTGGTAGTGGCCTGAATTTAACCATTAACAAAGGTAACAAGGTGAGGTTTGCCAATAGCGCGACAATCATAGAAAAACCCGTTAACAAACCAAAGTACATAGTAGGAACAAAGTTCGACAGAGCGAGTATAGAAAAGCCCAAAGTAATAGTCAGAGAGGTGTAATACATGGCTCTACCTATGCTGGTATGGCTTCGACGTACCGCAGCCCAATAGTCTTGGTCCTTTTTAAACTCGATTTGAAAGCGGTGAACGTAATGGATGGAATCATCAACCGCAATGCCAATGCAAATAGCGGCAATGGTAATTGTCATGAGATCGAGCGGTATACTTAACAATCCCATCACGCCCAATACCAAGCCCGCTGCGACGACGTTTGGCACAAGTGCGATAGTCGCGACCCGCCAGTTTTTAAACAAAATAATGAACATAAACAGGATTGCCATAAAGACAACGCCGATTGTTAAAATCTGAGATTGAAACAGGCTTTGCAGCATATTGTTATACAACACCACCATGCCACTTAAGTGAATTTGCTCATCTTTGAGGTTGAACTCTTGTTTTAAGTCGTGGCGAATGGTGGCTAATAACTCGTCTCGTTTTAGATTGCTGTCGGATTCGAAAACCCGTATGCTAAACCGAATTTGGTTACCGTCCTGCGCTAGGTAAGGGCTGATTAAGGTGCTTTTAATTGATTCCGGCAACTCTTTATACAAAATTGCTAAGTAAAAGTTATCATTGGCTACTACTGGGTCGAGTGGCTTTAACATGGCCATTGTGCTGGCGATGGAAAGGACTTTTCCGGTCTGCGGTAATTGTTCCAAGTATTGATGAATTGCGCTGACTTGTTTTAATTGCTCGACATTAAACCAATAACTATTGCCAGTTATTCCTGCCTGATCAGCTTCGCCTTCTTCATCGTAAAAGTCGAAATCATCCATATCCATGCCCAGCTCTTCCAGCATTTCTGGGTCTATTTCATCTTCTACCTCTGCCTTTTGCTCTTCATAAAACCACTTTGGCGCATCGATGATCACATCCAGTGGCGTCGTGCCGCCAAGTTTTTTATCTATCAACTCCATGCCTTGATAAATCTCAGTAGAGTCTCGGTAATAGTCAATGAAACGGTTTTCTACCGACAAACGAGAAATTCCCCAAACACTTAAAAGTGCGAGAACTAAATAACTAAGCAATATGATTCGAGGAAAGGCTTCTATTTTTTTTGAAAGCACTTGAGTGATGAGGCCTGTTAAATTGCGTTGTGAAGCAGGTTGTCCGGGTTTGAACAGTAACAACATGGCTGGGAATAAGGTAAAAGAAAGTACAAAAGCTACCGCCATTCCAATCGTCATCATCCAGCCAAAATCAATAACCGGGCGAATAAAACTAAACAACAAAGAACCAAATGCCACCATGGTTGTGACTGCAGTAAATATACAAGGAAGGAATTTCTTTTTGAGGGTAGTGAGTACCAACCAATATTGTTCGGCGTTTGGATATTCGGCGTGTAACTCCTGATAACGGACAATAAGGTGGATGGTCAGAGAAAGCGTAATGATTAACATCAGAGAGATGAAGTTAGCGGATACCACAGTCACAGGCCAGTCGAGTAATCCAAGCAGACCAAGCATGATCACGCCCGCGGCAAAGCAAGTAACTAAAGGCAAGATCACCCATCGTGGTTTATTAAATGCAACGACCAAAGTGATGATCAAAAAGATCAGTACGCCAATACCGAACACAACTAAATCGTTAGCAATAAACTCGATGGAGTCCGCCGTGATCATGGGGACACCACCTAAAAATAAACTAGCCTGACTGCGGTGTTTGTCCAGAACCTGCCGAACTTGCTGGATCATCTGTGCCTGTTGATTTTGCAATGTCGCAGAGTATTGGTAGAACTCGATTGATATAACATCTAACTCTACTTCCTGTTCTGGTGTGAGTGTGCCGAGAAGACGTTGCTCCCTTAATTTGTCACGAATTGAGAGTAATCGGAAATACTCTTCGTCTCGTTCAATATTCAATAACATTGCCGTAGTTTGGCCATCGGCGCTGAGCAATAGATCTTTGTAAATTGGACTGGTCAAAAATTCAGTGCGCGCTGTTGGTTTGTCGACCTCCGGCGAGGCCAGAGTTAAAACCTTGTGTCTTAACTCTGAAAGTGTGGTTTTAGGGCTGGCAACCAAAGGGACATTAAGAATACTGGTAACGTTTTTTATGCCTTCAATCTTGGTTAGTTCAGTTTGTAAGGCTTCAAGGTTTGAAAGGCTGGGAGTTGCGAATAAGTCTTTTTTAGGTGTGTAAGTAACTACTAATGCATCGTCACTACCATAGCGAGCACGAATGCTCCGGTAATATTGCAATGATTGATCGTTTTCCAATACCAAGGTGTCAGCAGACGCATCTAATCTAAAGTGATTAGTGTATGTTGCGAAGTAACCTGTAATTAAAACAAGTAACATGATGGTCAGCATAGGCCGGCCTAAAACGTACTTTTCTAAATACAATGAGGTTTTTGGCATTGGTGTGATCCGTCTTGTGAAAAATGCTTCCGATTACTTACATGTTAGCAAGGGATTAAACGATTTAAAGGAAAGAATTAGCAGTATGGACGATTAATGTTTTTGATCAAAAAATACTAGATTTTCGGTCGATGAGCGGCATCAAAAGGTAATAAAGTATTAACTAAATTAGCCAGTTAGAGATATTCTTGAACTAGTGTTATCCACACGTCACTTCAATTAAAAAGAGCAAAATCAGAATTATGGATAAAAGAAGACACAGGATCTTAAAGTACCCAAACTCCGATGTAGATAGAGTGTTCGATAAAGAAAACCAGATAATTAAACAAATGCAAGCGGGGGAATTAGATCAGTGTTTAATGTTATGGCGCTGTGAAAAACCGTCATTAGTCTTGCCTGCCGGTAATAAATGGCCTGATTCCGAAGTATTGCAACAGTCGCTAAATCAATCTGGTTGGGATGTGTATTCCCGGCGTACGGGTGGGGCGCCAGTTCCACAAACACCAGGGCTTATCAATCTGTCTCACCTCTATGTTTGGCCGGACGAAACTAGTTATTCGATTCCAATTGCTTATCAAAACTTGTGTCAGGTTTTGACTTTGTTTTTTGAGGGGCTAGAAGTGAAAGTCGATGTTCACGCCACCCCACACTCCTATTGTGACGGGGACTATAACCTCAACATTAATCAGCAAAAAGTCGTGGGCACGGCACAGAGAGTAATCCTAAAACCTGGCGGCGGAAAAATCGTTTTGGCCCAAGCCTGTATCCTAATTGATGGTGACATGGAGTATTTAGTGCAACCCGTTAATAAGTGTAATGAACTTTGTGGTTATGAAGAGCGAGTAAAAGCTGAAGTGCATACTTGTTTGAATCAGCATTTAGACGCACCCTTGGAAACGGATGAATTGTTCAACAGGCTGGTGCAGGCGTTTATTGATAGTAAGTTATATGGGTGAGGTTTGATTAGGTTTCGACTAACTGCGAGTCACTTTTTCTCAACAGCTAGAAAAAGTAACCGCTCTTTACCCGAAAAGAATGCCGCCCCTCGATAACTGCGTCCTGCGTTATTCTACCTACGGACATCCTGTCCTAGTAGCCAATATCTAAATGCTAAATAATTCACTGGTTTTGTCATTCCAGCCGGGATGAAGCTTCGTCCATGAACAGCATCCCTTACTCGGTATCCCTACCTCGCACTGGAGAAAACCATTGAATTTATTAGCGATATTGGATGGGGAAGGGGAGCAGTCTTCACTCTTTGTTTAAAAACAGCGTCATGCCCAGCTTGCCTACATGGATGTAGGTACTTAGGTTATGTCGGGAACATATAAACCTAACAGTATCGTCGTACCCAGCTTGCCTGGGTATCCAGTTCACTTACGGTTGTAGTTTTAACTTCATCCGCTTAATTTTACAGAGCTTATTATTAAAGCATCAGCTTAGATTGGTTTCGACTAACTGCGAGTCACTTTTTCTCAACAGCTAGAAAAAGTAACCGCTCTTTACCCGAAAAGAATGCCGCCCCTCGATAACTGCGTCCTGCGTTATTCTACCTACGGACATCCTGTCCTAGTAATCAATATCTAATGCCAAATGATCCAATGGTTTTATCGTTCATGGATTTATGGGTATTAGCAGGATGAAGTGGCGGCCTAAAACAGCATCCCTTTCTCGGTATCCCTACCTCGAACTGGAGAAAACCATTGAAATAATTAGCGATATTGGATGGATGTGAGTTGTATTTCCTAGGTCCCCGCGTTCGCGAGGATGACGAAGTTTTTATATTCTGATTTCTAAGAATGGCGTCATGCCCAACTTGATTGGGTATCCAGCTCTTTTGTTTCGCCTAACGGCGAGTCACTTTTTCTCAACAGCTAGAAAAAGTAACCAAAAAGAGCCGCCCCTTGCCAATATCCAAAGCTAACCAACTCAATGGTTTTATCTTTCCAGACGGGATGAAGGTTCGTCCCTGAACAACATCCCTTACTCGGTTTCCCTACCTCGTACTGGAGAAAACCATTGAGTTAATTAGCGATATTGGATGGGGAAGGGGAGCTGTCTTCACTCTTTGTTTAAAAACAGCGTCATACCCAGCTTGCCTGGGTATCCAGTTCTTTAATTTCGCCTAACGGCGAGTTCCATTTTTGCAACAGCCCAAAAACGGAACCGCTCTTTACCCGAAAAGAATGCCGCCCCTCGATAACTGCGTCCTGCGTTATTCTACCTACGGACATCCTGTCCTAGTAGCCAATATCTAAATGCTAGAGAATCCACTGGTTTTGTCTGACCAGACGGGATGAAACTTCGTCCCTGAACAGCATCCCTTACTCGGTATCCCTACCTCGTACTGGAGAAAGCCAATTAATCAATGATGAGGTTGTCATAGTCCAAAATTATGCAATAAAAGTGGCTGAGTACAGGTGACTGTAAAAATACACAGTGTATATTGACGTGCTTTGGGTAGAATGTATGAAAAATAAACTTAGAGAAATTTGTTCGAAACTAAAGCTAAATCTATTGAAAATCATAGAGCCAAATGATTTAAAATTTTTTGTAGTTATCGGACTAATATGTGGGATATTAATGGAGCTAAGCTCCTTACTGCCCGCTAGAGTCAATAGAGGAATTTTTTCTCAGATGTTAAGTGACCATATTCCTGTTGCTACAGTTATGGTACTTCTAATAATCCAGCTTTTACTAATAGGTATCTATCATGCCGTAACATGGCGGGCAGCAAAAGCTTATGTAAATGAATTGAGTATTCATTTAAATCAAAAAGTTAAATCTTTTGCCTCTCCGGCATTTGCAATTTTATTAGGTATGGCAATTTGTTGTTTGTTAATAGGATTTGTGCAACCTTCATATATAAAATATGCAAAAGTTTTTTCAACTTTAGCTGTTTATTTTGTGGCCTTATCATTCATTTCGTACATCCTACGAAGTGGATTTAAAGATGGTAAATCTGAAATTGCAAAAGAACTTGCTTGGGTTGCTGTAGCTGCAGTAGTCAGCGCAATTTTGATCGTACCAGTTTTCAATACAAAGCCTATTGAAGTGTCAGTAAAATTTAAAATTGAACAATACGATTTACTTGAGCAGGCTAGTAAAATTGAAGGTACCAGCGTAAAAGAAATTGTGACACAAGGAGCTGTAGATAGGTCTGTGGGTTTAATCTCTGACTCAGAGAGGGAACTTTGATATAGAAGAGTAAAAAGCAGAGCTTTTGTAAATTCAGCTCTGCTTAACAATAAAACCTACAACGACAAGTTATCTAAAATCTCGTCATCTACGTTATTTGCTAACGTCACTTTTAACTTAGGGGTTCTTTCCATTTCGCGTTTTATGGCGAAGTTGGCTTCTTCGTTTCTTGCCCAGCTACGGCGTGCGATGCCGTTATTTACGTCGAACAATAACATGGATTTCAGTCTGCGTTCTGCGTCACTTGTGCCGTCTAATAACATACCAAAACCGCCGTTGGTTACTTCACCCCAGCCTACGCCGCCGCCGTTGTGGATAGATACCCATGTTGCGCCGCGGAAGCTGTCGCCGATGACGTTGTGGATGGCCATGTCCGCAGTGAAACGGCTGCCGTCGTAGATGTTTGACGTTTCACGGAATGGTGAATCGGTGCCACTTACGTCGTGGTGGTCTCGGCCAAGTACCACCGGACCAATTTCACCCGCGTTAATTGCGTCGTTAAACGCTTTGGCGATTTCCATACGACCTTGTGCGTCAGCGTACAAGATACGAGCCTGTGAGCCAACAACCAACTTGTTTTGTTTGGCGTCGTTGATCCAGGTGATGTTGTCCTGCATCTGCTGTTGGATTTCTTCCGGCGACTCTTCCATGATCTTGTTCAAGATTTTTGCCGCAATTGCGTCTGTTTTGTCTAAGTCATCTGGATTACCAGAAGCACAAACCCAACGGAACGGTCCAAAGCCGTAGTCGAAACACATAGGGCCTAAGATGTCTTGAACATAAGACGGGTATTTAAAGTCTACGCCGTTTTCAGCCATGACATCACCGCCTGCGCGTGATGCTTCTAACAAGAAGGCATTACCGTAGTCGAAGAAGTAGGTGCCACGTGCTGCGTGTTTGTTTACTGCATCGGCGTGACGTCTTAGCGTTTCCTGAACCTTAACTTTGAATAATTCTGGCTCTTCACGGATTAAACGGTTCGATTCTTCGAAGCTGATGTCTACCGGGTAGTAACCGCCTGACCAAGGGTTGTGCAGAGACGTCTGGTCTGAACCTAAGTGCACGAAGATCTCGTTTTCATAGAAGTTCTCCCAAACGTCGACCACGTTGCCAATGTAAGCGATGGAAACCACTTCTTCGTTTGCTTGTGCTTGTTTAACGCGATCAATTAGGTCGTCCATATTGTCGATTAGCTCGTCAACCCAACCTTGTTGGTGACGTTTAGTTGCTGCGTTAGGGTTCACTTCCGCACATACGGTAATACAGTTCGCAATGTTACCCGCTTTTGGTTGTGCGCCACTCATGCCACCTAAACCAGCCGTTAAGAAGATCTTACCTTTCGGGCTAGCACCTTTTTCTAATACCTTGCGGAAGGCGTTCATTACTGTGATGGTGGTACCATGTACTATGCCCTGTGGGCCAATATACATGAATGAACCCGCCGTCATCTGACCATATTGAGTTACGCCTAGAGCATTAAATTTTTCCCAATCATCCGGTTTTGAGTAGTTGGGGATCATCATGCCGTTGGTAACTACAACACGTGGGGCATCAGTCGACGACGGGAACAAACCCATCGGGTGACCAGAGTAGATGTGTAAAGTCTGGTCACTTTCCATCTCGCTTAAGTACTTCATGGTTAATAAGTACTGAGCCCAGTTTTGGAAAACCGCACCGTTACCACCGTAGGTGATCAACTCTTCCGGATGCTGCGCAACAGCAGGGTCAAGGTTATTGTCGACCATCAACATGATGGCTGCCGCTTGCTCACATTTAGCTGGGTAGTCAGAAACTGAACGCGCTTTCATGTCGTAATTTGGCTTGAAGCGGTACATGTAAATACGGCCAAAGTCTTTTAGCTCTTGTGCAAATTCTGTTGCAAGTTCTGCGTGCCATTCTTTCGGGAAATAACGCAGGGCGTTTCTGACTGCCAGTTGTTTTTCTTCCGCAGAAAGAATGTCTTTACGTTTTGGCGCACGGTTTGCGTTTACCGGGTATGGTTTTGCTTCAGGTAAAACGCTCGGGATACCTTGTTTGATACTCTCTTCAAAGCTCAGGGCTGTTTCTTGAAATGTCATAATTTTTGGCTCCCTTAAATTAGTGTTTAACGTTTACGTTAAAGGCTTGTGATTTCACTAGTTCTACCATGGCATCGATGTCAGGTTTTAATAGTCTATCTTCTTCCAATTTGGCAACTTTGCTTCTAATTAGCGCGAAGTTTTCTTCAATTACATCTGAACAGGTATTTGGACGTCTGAAGTCTATGGCTTGCGCCGCATACATCAATTCGATAGCGAAGATCTTATCAAGGTTACCCAAGATTTGATTCAGTTTACGGCCAGAGATGCTACCCATAGACACGTGATCTTCCTGACCCATAGAAGTCGGTACACTGTCAGCAGAAGGTGGGAAACAAAGCGACTTGTTTTCTGTAACCAAAGCAGCTGTCGCATATTGTGGGATCATCATGCCGGAATTAAGACCGCCTGCCGTAGTTAATAGACGTGGTAGGCCGTGCAAGCCCTCCAATAGTAAATAACAACGACGATCCGCGATATTACCTAGCTCAGCGGCTGCGATAGATGCGTAGTCTAAAACCATAGCCAAAGGTTGGCCGTGGAAACTACCACCTGAGATGGCTTCTTCACTGCTAATAACAATTGGGTTGTCGGTTACCGAGTTCATTTCCATCTCTGCTAACTCTAATAAGTGAGCATAGGCATTACGTGACGCACCGTGAACCTGCGGGATACATCTTAATGAATATGGGTCTTGAACACGGTCACAGTCTGTGTGATCTGCCATATTTTGAGAGTTTTCAAAGAAAGACCACATGCGCTCAGCTACTTTGATGTTGCCTGGGAAAGGACGCGTGGCGTGCAACTCGGCTCTGAATGGCTGGCGGCTACCTTGCATGCCTTCGATACTCATGGCACCGGCTAAGTCGGCAAGATCTAACAAATAACGCATCTTAGTCAAAGCAGTAATAGCGTGCGATAAGATGAATTGGGTACCGTTGATTAACGCTAAACCTTCTTTCGCGTGTAATTCTAGCGGTTCCAAACCGTTTTCTTTTAATGCAGCAGCGGCTGGAATTTTTTCTGAACCTTCTACTGTCCAGAACTCGCCTTCACCAAGAAGTGGCAAGAATAAATGTGAAAGCGGTGCTAAGTCACCCGATGCGCCGACAGAGCCTTGCTCAGGAACTACAGGGATTAGGTCAAGTTCGATGAACTTCAACATGCGCTCAACCACTTCTAGGCGTATGCCAGAAAAACCTTGGCTCAATGCGTGAACCTTAGTGATCAACATCAACTTAGAGATGGCTTTTTTGATTGGTTCACCAACACCAACGGCGTGAGTGATAAGTAAGTTTTTCTGTAATAAGTGGGTTTCTTCAGGTGAAATCTGAGTATCACACAAAGGGCCAAATCCAGTGTTGATACCGTATACTGCTTCGTCTGAGCTAGCCATGATCTCGACATTCTGTCGGCTGGCATTAATTTTATCTAACGCGTCCTGACAAAGTTCTGCTTTCACACTGCCATCGGCAATGCCGTTTACAATATCAAGAGTTAGATGGTCGATACCGTATCTAAACGTCATGTTATTCTCCTAAACATCTTATTATTAAAACGCATTCGCGTATTTGATGGCGTAATATTAGTTTGCTGATGAAGTTTTATAAATGCATAATAATCGTAATTCATTCCGAATATATCGAACTAATATTGTTAACAAATTGTGAGTTCAAAACCCGCTCAATATAAGGCTGAAAAACATGCAAATTCATGACGTTGATCTGCGTTTATTACGGATATTTGTGGCGATTGTTGAGTGCGGAGGTTTGTCAGCCGCCGAATCCCGTTTGAATATCGGCCGGTCGACCATCAGTTCGCATTTATCGGACTTAGAAGTACGTTTAGGTTTGAAACTTTGCAAACGTGGCCGCAGTGGCTTCGAATTAACTGAGCCGGGACGAGTGACCTATCAGGCATCATTGGAATTACTTCAACAATGTGAAGCCTTTGCCACAACGGTTGCCAGCTCCAAAAACGTATTGTCGGGTCGGGTGACTATCGCGGCTATCGATACCATGGTGAGCGATCCGCGATGCGGTGTGGCTCGGGCAATCGCGGCTTTAAGAGCAAAAAGCGACAACATTCAGTTTGAAATTAATGTGTGTGAAGCGCGAGAAGTGGAAACCTCAGTCATTAACGGTCGCTCGCTGGTGGGATTAGGCGTAAGCCGTCACCATTTACGTGGACTCGATTACTTTCCACTACATAATGAAAACAACTATTTGTATTGTGGTGTTGGTCATCCTTTGTTTGATTGCAAAGCGTCAAATACAAATAAGTTACTAAAAGAAGCGGAAGTGATCACCAGTAACTATATGCGAGATAAGGAAGTTCGTGATGATGGCCTTAACTATCAAAATACCGCGACGGCGTATCATGATGAAGGCATTGCGCACTTGATCTTATCCGGCATGTTTATTGGTTATTTGCCAGAACATTACGCCAAATACTGGGTCGATCAGGGACTGTTTAAAGTCATTTTGCCAGAGAAGTATTTTTATCAAATTCCGGTTAGTTTGATCACTTCAAAGAACAATACGCCGACGCCTTTAGCGAATGCGTTGGTGGAAGAGATCAAACGTTGTCATTCACATCAATCACCAAAATAAAGTGACCTTGGGTCAAGGTTGGTTATGCTACATAGACTAAACAGATATCCAAGAACGATATATATGGGCGCTATCGTGTGTTTGTCGTTAATATTTGGTCGACATTTGTTTTTAGTGTCCTGAACAATCTTGTCATTAAAGTGTAATTTTGAACTGAGTAGATTTTGGAGCTTCATAGATGTTGGTGATGTTAAGGAATTTGATGGCTAAGAAGATCACCAAATTTTTGCTTGCGCTGTTCATGTTGAGCGTAGGCTTTTTCTTTTATTTGGACTTACATCTATACCTGAGGCCAGTTCCAAAAGACTTCGAGCAATTGATAAAACAGCAGATGGAGTCGGCAAAATTTCCCAGTATGTCGGTATTGGTATTTAAGGAAGAAAAGGTGGTTTTCGCCAAAAGTTTTGGTTACGCCAATATTGAAAACAAAACACCTGCAACACCAGAGTCCTTGTATCAGATCGCTTCTGTTTCAAAATTAGTGACTGCCACCGCCGTTATGCAATTGTTTGAACAAGGTCGTTTGGCACTAGATGACGATATCAACCGCTACTTGCCATTTGCTGTGCGAAATCCTCGTCACCCGAATATGCCTATTACTTTTCGTATGTTGTTGACTCATTCCAGTGGCATAAATGACGGCTCGGCTTATTTTGACAGTTACACGCTGGGCCTGTCTGAAGATCCTTTAGAGTCACTCGAATTTTACATAAAAAACTACTTAGAACCAGAAGGTAAGTATTACGATGTAGAAGATAATTTCATAGATGCCAAACCCGGTACACAGCTGAACTACAGCAACATTGGATTTGGCCTGTTGGGTTTGTTAGTGGAACAGTTATCTGGAGTTCCATTTGATGAATATTGCCGAATAAATATTTTTGAGCCTTTGGGTATGACTAAAACAGTCTGGTTTAACAAAGATTTAGATAAGTCGTTAGCTGCCATGCCTTATGGTTATAACGTGTTTAATAAATCCTTTTACCCCTTGGGCTATTTCAGCTTTTCTAATTATCCAGATGGGGCACTTAAAACCAGCACGTCAGAATTCATGCGGTTTTTGTATCTGTTCACTAACAAGGGGATAACGTTAGATGGGCAGCGGTTTTTAAAGTCTGAGACCGTGGAAAACATGTTACGTCCGCAAATTCCATCTGTAAGTGACATTCCGGGGTTAGGTTGGGCGAACATGAGTTTTGGCAATATGCATGGCGGCAGTGATCCGGGTGTGGCGACTTATGTTTTAATTTCGAAAGAGGAAAAGTGGGGCGTTATCATGTTTGCTAACAGTGGTGGTTTGCCTGCATGGCGAACGGAACTTGGACTTGAAATACGCGATGAACTTTATGACTACATAAAAAATAACGGTGTGCCATTTTAAGAGATTTAAATAGGCTAACTAAGTGTTTATCATGTGGCGGATTGTTGATTGGGAAGTCCAAATTGTTATGCAAAAGTTAAAGGAACGATTGAGAAAGTTAGCTGAAGAAGATCAAAGTTTACCATTTTCGATCTACTGCTCCATTGAAGACCAACTGCTCCTGAACGTCCCTATATTAAAACCGTTGCTCATTTGTGTATTGGATGGAAAGAAAGAACTGCAAAGTGATACAACCTCGGTCTGTAACAGTGGAGACTTCATCTTTTTAGCAAATACTCCGAAAATCGATATGAGAAATATTTCTCTGGGAGAGGAATATTTCGCGCTTCTCATCGAATTTGATTATCAGGATTTCTCAATATTTGAATATCAAGCTGGTCAGTCACAAGATTATTTTAACGGTCAAGTCGACGACGCTTTAATGATAACGCTTTCGCAGTTCATTGATTGGGCGCCTTCCGTCCCGCAAACCATGTGGCAGCATAGACGAAAAGAAATACTACAGCTGCTTTATCATTCGGGTTATAAACAAGTTCGCCATATTGTCGAACCACCAAGCTTAACCCATCGGGTAGAACAATTTATAAATGCAAACAAGCAGAATGATCTGGGCTTAGAAAATGTTGCCAGCAGTTTGGCGATGAGTGAGTCTACTTTACGGAGAAAACTCTCTCAGGAAAACACCAACTTCCAATCCATCAAAGATAGGGTAAAACTAGGGTATGGTTTGCATTTATTGCAAAGCACCGCAACGTCCATCGGAATTATTGCAGAGCAATGTGGCTACCAATCTCAATCCAGATTTACCGATAAGTTTAAATCCTTGTTTGGTTTAACCCCATCAGAGCTCAGAAAAACCAAAATAAAAAACTGAACGATATGGGCGAATAGTTGACGGGTTTAGTACTAATTAACTACACACAATAAGCGTACATTCTTTTCCGTAATTAACACTTAATGGAGAAGAATATGAAAACCCTTTCAAGCAAAATAGCATTACTTGGCGCGGTTCTGGTTGTAACTTCCAATGCTATTGCAGGCTCTATGACATTGCGGAGCAATGACATCTCTCACGGTGCATTCATGGCCAAATCTCAGGAGTTTCAAGGTTTTGGCTGTAGTGGCGATGACAAATCTCCACACTTAAGTTGGTCTGGTGCGCCAAAAGATACTCAGGCTTATGCAGTTTTCGCCTTTGATCCTGATGCGCCTACCGGAAGTGGCTGGTGGCATTGGCAAGCTGTAAATATTCCCCGCAACGTAACGTCATTGCAAACAGGCGCTGGAAGCGGTGATTCACGAAATATGCCAAAAGGCAGTATGCAAATGACAAATGATTATGGCGTAAAAGGATTTGGTGGTGCGTGTCCTCCAAAAGGACATGGGGCGCACCGTTACCAGTTTGTTGTACACGCATTATCACAAAAACTAGATTTACCTGAAAACGCATCAGCAGCCTTAACTGGGTATATGATTAATGCCCATTCATTAGCATCTGCGACTATCGAGGCTCTGTATAAGCGCTGATAATTCCGTTAATTGATTAATGAATATGAAAGCTCAACTAAATGGATTTTGTTGTTTGGGAGCTCAATAACACAATAATCACGACACATCATCTTAAAAACATGCCTAACCTTTTGTTTTATTGCGTAAATAAATGTTTCTAGGTTGGGGAGGTGCGGAGGTTAAAGGGAGAGATACATTTGACATTAAACAGCTGTATCGCCAGATCTTATTAATAGACCTGGCGATCATGAGGCTAGTTGGGCTGAGTCATTTTGGTTGCCACTAAGATCTCTTTGATTTCTTCATCCGACAACAAACCTTGTTGTTTAACCAGTTCTATCAAGGGGGTGTCGCTGCTTAATGCTTGTTTGGCGATAGCGCTGGTTTTTTCATAACCTAAATGAGGGTTAAGTGCCGTGACTAAACCCAGGCTTTGCTCCAACAACTGCTTGCATCTGTTTTCATTCGCTTTGATTCCTTCCACGCACAAGGTTCTAAACATTCTGATAGCATTAGACAGTAGATTCTGCATATCCAGTAAGTTGAATGCGATTAACGGCTCCATGGCATTAAGTTGTAACTGACCAGCCTCTGCCGCCATCGTTATCGCCATGTCTTTTCCGACAACCTGATACGCACATTGGCTCACCGCTTCTGGAATTACCGGGTTCACTTTACCTGGCATGATGGAACTGCCTGGTTGTCTTGCAGGCAAGGATATTTCCGCGAGGCCAGCTTTTGGCCCCATGCTCAATAAACGTAAGTCGTTGGCGATTTTTGATAACTTAAGCGCGAGTCGTTTGAGTGATGCTGAATAGATGACAAATGCCCCCATATCTGAACTTGCTTCTATTAAGTCTTCGGCAGGCTTAAAGTTAATATCAGTTAACTCCGATAGAATCTCCACGGCGATTGGGCCATACGCGGATAGCGTATTGATGCCTGTGCCAACTGCGGTGCCACCTAAGTTAATCTCTTTTAGTAAGTTACTGTTATTTGAAATTAGGCGAACGTCTTCATTTAAGGTAGAAGCAAAACTCTTGAATTCTTGGCCGAGCGTCATAGGAACAGCATCCTGTAACTGAGTCCTTGCCAGTTTTAAGACGTCGTTAAACTCCTGCCCTTTTTGCTTGAAGCTGTCTACTAACAGGCTTAATTCATCCAACATGTTTTTTTGATTTAACAAAACAGCAAGACGAATCGAAGTTGGGTAAACATCATTGGTGGATTGAGACATGTTCACATGGGTATTCGGATGTAAATATTCATATTGACCGAGCTCATAACCCATGCTTTCCAAAGCGACGTTGGCCAAAACTTCGTTCATATTCATGTTGCTCGAAGTTCCAGCTCCGCCCTGAATCATATCGACTGGGAATTGATCATGATGTTCACCATTCACGATGGCTTGGCAAGCACTGACTAAAACGTTACGTTTTTCTTCAGCTAACAAGCCTAATTTGTGGTTAGCCTGACAACAGGCTGATTTGACAAAGGCTAAAGATTTAATGAGCTCTGGATATTGGCTTAACTTGTTCTCGGTCAGCGCAAAGTTATTCACGGCTCTTTGGGTTTGAATGCCGTAATAAACATCTTTTTCTATGGCTAATTCACCAATTAAATCATGCTCTATTCTCATCGATTTTACCTGCGTGTTGGGGGCATAAAGAAACGGCGCCACTTTAGGGATAGAGTAAACAATTCGCCAATGCCAACTCAAGCCTAAGTTATGCATATGGGAGCATAATGTGGATTTACGTCAAAGCCTGTTAGGCGTTGGTAAGTTTGTATTTGGGCAGTTTATGGTGAGAAAGTAGGTTCCAAAGCATGTCGTGTTGTTGTTTGGTTTGTTTTGTGGCGTAAACTCTAACTTCGAGTTCTGTCATCCATTTGGTTCCGCCAGCTAATGCCAAACTGTTATTGGTTAGCTCCTGCTCTACGCTGAATGCTGGGATCCATGCCACCCCTAAACCTTTCATTGCCATCATTTTTAAACTGTCAGCCATGGGAGCTTCCATGCTGGCTTTCATGTTTTTTCGACTTGAGTGAGATAGCAGTTTATTTACCATGCGACCCAGATAGATATTTTGTTGATAACCCAGATAGGGCAGGTCGTCCTTAGTATCGAGATTGTAAATCGCATTGCCATCGCCATTTGGCTTACAAACAGGAACCAGATTGACGTTACCTAAAGATAGGGATTCAAACTGGTGCGCTTCTAACAAGGAGTCACTAAATGCCAATAAAAAGTCACATTCATTATCGTTGAGGTATTGAATGCAGTCGTCCGCATCTGCCACTTTAAGTTGAGTATTTACCGGAGAAGGTGAGGAACTGATTAATTGAGCCAGAGTAGGGAACACCCCCAGAGACAAAGTGTGGGTCGCGGCAAAGGTGACTTTAGATTTCTGTGCCGGGTTCAATAACAAACGAACCTGATCCAGTTCATTCAAAATGTTCATCGCACTTTGATGAAACGTTTCACCCTGATGGGTTAATTTGAAGGGCTGAGAGCGACGGTTGATAAGTTTACAGCCAAGGTATTGTTCTAACTGTTGAATACGACGACTAAATGCTGGTTGGGTGACGTGCCTGAGTTCCGCTGCGCGGGAAAAGTTGTTAGTGGAAACCAGCGTGACAAAATCTCGCAACCATTTAATTTCAATATCCATCAGACAAAGATTTCCCTCATGCATTGATTGACCTGTAGCTTTGTACGACAGGTTCAATAACAACATATCTTAAAGTTTAGTGCCAGTAAGCTTGCTCTAAACTGTCTTCTCTTTCTGGCAAGCCTTTAGATAAACGCGGTGAACTTTGAGATAACACCTCGAAACTCACTCGGTTAGCGTATTTACATATTTGCGCCAATGAAGAGTAGGTAATAGCCGGGATTGCATGTTTGCTCGACTCTGGCACATTCATCTTGTGGTAATCATTGGCGGAAATGTCATGCAAAACTGCTGCTAAAGCACCATCACCCGCACCATTGGTGTTTTTTATTTTGTCTGGGCCACCCATGTACGGCGCGATATGAGAGTAGATTTTTATAGGAGACTTGCAAGCATCACGAGAGACCGGACGAGAAAACTCGTATCGGTTAAACTCAGGAATGGAACCTGGCAATAACGGGTACTGGCTTTTACGTTTGATAGGCTCGTCTGTGTATCCCGCCATATACAAACCTTGTGGGCCAGCTGTACACAATACTAAATCTGCCAGCTCTAATGCTTTTTCTGCGGCGAGCAGTGGATCAGAAGTGCCAACTAACGCTTCCGCTTCTTCCTCATTCATCGCCAGAATTTGCACATGTTCTTTGATGAAGTCACGCCACCACTGTGGTTTCTCGTCGATCATAAAACGCGTGCCCAAAGTTAGTACCACTGGGACCGAATGTTTGTTGGCGTACTCAATCGCTTTAAGTGCCGCTTCATCTAACGTATCTTCACCGGAACAACGGGTAAAATAGGCGCTTACGACAAAAGCCGATGAGTTTTTGATCAAGTCTTCATCAATAAACCCTGGCGTTAAACGGTTCATCATGCCAGAGTCGATGGCAAAGGTACGTTCACCGTTTTCCGTGATTAAGGTAAAGGCTCGACCTATTGCACCGTCAACGGGTTGCAAATGTTGTAAATCTACCTTTGAGGATGTATTGCACAGGTAACGGTAGGCGTAGTTACCAACCTGAATGTTTTGACTCATCACGCCGTATAACACAGATCTATCATCGGCCAATACGGAATAGTTGTGCATGGTATTGCCAATTGTTCCGCCTGCATGCTGATCTATGATCAGGTCATTTTGAGCTATATATTGGTATAACTCTTCCGCCACATCGCTGGCAACCAGCTGAGACAACCCGACTTTAAGGTTAAATCTGTCTAACACTTCCTGACTGACATGAGCCTCGATATCAACGATCGTTTGGTCCATTCCTACGATGTAGGGATGTTTTAACGTCGCATTCATGTCTATCTTGTTGGTTACTGGGTCTTTTTTATCGACTGGAAAATAATGGCGGTGTTTTCTTCGACCTGGAAATCGCATGACTTAATGTGGAGTGTTGAAAAAAATTTGCGCAATTATAAGGATAGTTAAGCGGAAAGACACGCCTAATTTGCGCTTTATGTCGATAAAATCAACTTATGTTCTGTTATTAGGAGTTAAAGCAATGAAAAGGCGACTTTTATTTTGAGCAGCAATTGATCAAGTTTGATCTTATTTAGTGCGACTGTGTCGCCGCACAATATTTAATTAGTGGGAAAACATCAAATGATGTTAAACGTGTTGGTCGATTAATATCATGTTGCCGTCGGGATCTTTCATGAAGAAACTGCCCGGACCTTTTTCGCCTTCAACGGATTCTTGAGTTATCTCTACATCTTTTGATTTAAAGTCTGTTATTAGCTCCCTGACATCTGCAAATTCTTCCAGTGTCTGACAGTTAGCATCCCAGCCCGGGTTAAATGTCATTAAATTCGAATCGAACATGCCTTGGAATAAGCCGACCGTATTGCCACTATTTCTCATGATTAGCCAGTTTTGCTCCAACTCTCCACCGATAACTTCAAAACCAATTTTTTCATAAAAGTCTTTTGAAGCGTTTATGTCTTTAACCGCCAAACTTACCGAAAATGCACCTAGCTCCATTTCTTTCTCCTGTTTTTATTTTTACTTTTCTACTCTAGCCGCATAAAACCATACAGCCAACTTAAAACTGAGACTTTAATGTGAACTGTAATTTACATTTTGGTGTTAAGTGATTAGGATACGCCGATTGAAGAAACTTTAACCGTTGGGGCTATTGATGTCTGCTAAATCCTTTCTAATTAATACGATGAAAATCGTATCAGTTACCGCTTCTTTAGCGATTTTTTCGACTTATGCGGATAAGTCTTTTGTTCAATATCAGGAAGATGAATTTGCTATCACTAATGTGACCTTGATTGACGGTACGGGAATGAACGCGAGGCATAACCAAACGGTTTTGGTTAAAAATGGTGTGATTGAATCTGTCGGCGCAACGGCAGAAGGTAAATTGCCGCCAACTGCGACAGTTATAGATGGCGCAGGTAAGTCTTTGATCCCGGGATTGGTTATGATGCATGAGCACATGTTTTACCCAACGGGCAAAGCTAATTACACAGAGATGTTATATAGCTTCCCTCGTTTGTATTTAGCTGGTGGTGCAACGACGATACGAACGGCTGGAACTACGGCTCCCTATGCGGATCTGAATTTGCGTGAAGCCATTAATAAGGGTAAAAGCATTGGGCCGGATATCGATGTAACCGCACCTTACTTAAATGGTCCTGGTTTGCCTATTTTAAAAATTAAATCGCTTCGAAATGCAGATAATGCCAGAACCATGATGGAGTATTGGATCTCTGAAGGGGTGACATCTTACAAAGCCTATATGCACATTCGTCAGGATGAGTTAGCGGAAGTCATCAAGCAAGCACACTTACGTGACCACAAGGTCACAGCGCACTTGTGTTCAATTACCTATCGCGAAGCAGCCGAGTTAGGAATAGATAATTTGGAACATGGCTTTTTTGCTGCTAGTGACTTTGTTAAAGATAAAAAGAAAAACGAATGTCCAGGACGCGCGGTACACCAGTCTTTAGTGGATTTGGACTTAGAGTCTGATGAGGTTAAAGATTTGATCACGTTTTTAGTTAAAAAAGGAGTGACGTTAACGTCGACATTAACCGTATTTGAGACGTTTACTAAAGGCCGTCCAAAAGCTTACCCAAAAGCCTTAGACGCATTAATTCCACAAGTTCGTGATCAATACGAAGCACGATGGGAAAAAATAACAAAACAAGACAATGCGACCTGGCCAATTGTATTTAAGAAGATGATGGCGATGGAAAAAATGTTCGTGGATGCAGGCGGGAAGTTAATGGCGGGTACCGATCCTACCGGTTATGGTGGTGTTATCGCCGGATTTTCTAATCAGCGCGTTGTCGAACTTTTGGTTGAAACGGGATTTAGTATTGAAGAGGCAATTAAGATATCCACTTTAAATGCTGCTAATTATTTAGAGCGTGATCATGAAATTGGTTCAATCGTACCGGGAAAATCCGCTGATATGGTTTTAATTGAAGGAGACCTTTCTAAAAACCCTGCAGCAATTCGTGATATGAAAACGGTGTTTAAACAAGGCATTGGTTACGACACGCAGAAAATCGTAGAAAAAACAAAAAAAGTGGTTGGTTTGCATTAGCCACAAGCTGTTCGCTAGTCATAGTCTTTATGTGGCTGTGACTAGCTTTTAGGCTCTATTATTTACAAAACACCCTTTGCAAATAATAGACATCATTTGAATAGCAAGTCTTTGATTAATAATTTTATTATTTTGACCAGATAGTCGAGATAAATTAGGAAATTGGTAAAACAACGCGTATATTGAACCTGTACTTAAGTTAGGTAAGGGATTTTATGTACCCATACCAGTTAATTTTTAGTTGCTGAATTGCGTTAAAAAAAGCATTATCTGCAATTATCACGTTATTTTTTTGATTTTTATAACAATTTTAACAACAAATATGCCGTCCCAAAATATTATTCAACCAAAACAACAAAGAAGTAAAGATACTCAAACTAAGCTGCTGGACGCTTTGCATTTCTGGCTTGAGCAGAAGTTTTTTGAGCACATTACAATAAAGGAGTTGGCTGAACATGCGGGCGTTTCGGTAGGCACTTTTTATCGTCGATTCAAAGATAAAGAGTCATTGCTGCCATTGTTGTATCAGGACTTTGGGCGTGATCTTCAATTGTGGGTTGAAGATTTAGAGCAGCAACAATTTGATTCTCTAGGTCATGCACTTGAGGAAATATGTACTCAAGCCTACGATTTTCTTCAGTCAAAAAAGAGTGTGTTCAGAACTCTGCACTTAAACTCGCGTTTGCAATCGACTTTGTTAAAAAGTGATAAAAACGTAGACAGGCGTTTAGTCTATGAACAAATCAGCAATGTGGTGCTGCGCTTCTCAGATGAGATGACGGTGGCGGATAAAAGCAATGCGGCGAGCACGTTTGTATTTATGATGATCACCTGTTTGATGGAAAAAGTTCTATACCCCGAATTAACACCAGCCATTGCTTGTGAAGCTGACGGCGAAGCATTTTCTAAACAATTGCCAGAAATTTTCATCCCATACTTTATTTCTAAGTAACTCTATCGTTGCAGTCCGCGCCCGGATTCTTTATATTTATGTGAATTTGAATTCACATCGGGGCGAAAGTGCATTTATCCAGACTTTTTTCATTATTGGGACCAGGCATTATCTGGGCCGCAACCAGTATTGGTGTCTCCCATATTGTGCAGTCGACTCGAGCTGGCGCTGATTTTGGTTATGCACTGCTCGGTATTGTTTTGCTGGCTCATGTAGTGAAGTATCCATTTTTCTTGTTTGGTCCCAAATATGCTGGCTTGACGGGGAAAAGTTTGCTCGACGGATACAAGTCTGTCGGCAACTGGGCGTTTTACCTCTTTTTATTCCTTACCTTTGTCACTATGTTTTTTGTTCAAGCTGGCGTGACGATAGTGACGGCGGCGCTGGCTGTGAATTTGTTTGGTACCGTTTTATCTTTGGCCCAGTGGGCTGCACTTATTCTTGTTTTGGTTTGTGCGGTGTTACTCATTGGCCACTATCGAATGTTAAATAACATGTTGAAATGGATGATGCTGGTACTGGTTATCTGTAGTGTTATTGCCTGGTTTGCCGTTGTTGGAAAAGTGGGGTTGTCGCCGGCTGACAATGCACCTGTTATATCCCTGACTTCCACCGCTAGTATTGCTTTCATTGTGGCGTTAGTGGGTTGGATGCCAACTGCAATCGAGGTATCTGTATGGCATTCATTGTGGACCTTGTCTCGTGTTGAAAAGCCAGGGGTTAAAGCGGCAAATAACGCTACATTGGATTTCAATATTGGTTATGGCACAAGTTTGATGTTGGCACTCATATTTTTAAGTTTGGGTGCTATGTTGATGTTTGGACAAGGGATTGGCTTTGCAAATTCAGCCGCTGCTTTTGCTGGCCAGTTAGTTGGTATTTACACTCAGGCCTTAGGTGACTGGAGCTGGTTATTGATGGCTATTGTGACTTTTGTTGCGCTATTTTCTACAACATTTGCGGTAGCAGATGGTTTTCCGCAAGTTTGGGGGCGAGCTAGTCAACTGCTTAGAAACTCAGAAGGGGAATCTAAAAGCGGTAAAGGCTATGTCGTTTCTCTATTATTGTTGGCATTTGGTAGTTGGTGGATCATCAAAGACTTTGCCGCTGATATAAAAGGCCTTTTGGATTTTGTCACCACAGTCTCGTTTGTTAGCGCACCTATTTATGCTTGGCTTAACTACAAAGTTATTACCAGTGATGAAGTAGCAGAAGAGCATAAGTCAACAGGTTGGTTTAAACACTACACACATGCCTGTTTGGTGTTGTTGACTGGGTTTAGCGGATTTTTTCTGTGGTGGAAATTTCTTGCTTAATATAGTTACGACATAATTAGGAACGATTAATAAAAACTCAGCATTGATTTGTCACTGTACGGATTGCCAACAATTATCTGGCAGTGCGTATCGAACGGTTGTGATGTCTGAAGTAAATGGATTTATACTCTTGTCTGACCAATCGAGGAATATGTTAAGACGGTAGAGAGTGGAAATAAACGGGCACAAGGTTCTCGTCAGCTTTCCGTTTCCGTTATTTTTGTTACGAATGTGGAACAGAATAATTGAGTGTCGTAAGTTGCCTGATTGGAATTAGTGTGTTCACCGCTTTCGACAGCCATTAAAACAGTACAAGAAAGGCACTCAAACAAGTGCCTTTCTTAATAATCAGTACAATGCCAAGTGTTCTTTTGCGTACGCTTCAAACTCTGTACAGCCACCAATGTGTTTCTGGTCAACAAATATCTGAGGTACCGTCTCTACTGGTTTACCTACAGTTTTCTCCAGATCCGCTTTGCTTATGCCTTCAGCGTGAATATCGACATAACGGAATTTAAAGTCTTCATGTTTTTCAGTTAGTTGCTCGGCAATTTCTTTAGCCCTTACACAGAATGGGCAGCCCGGACGACCAAAAATAACAGTAAACATAATATCTCTCCTCAAAAGTTTATGTCGCTATTATAAAAAGCTAGGGAGATAGTTAAATCGATTAAATTCGATGACGCTGATAGAAATAACAAATCAACACTTGGATTTCTGTGTATGTTGTTAAATTGGGGAAAGTGAGTCAAAACTAGCCGTAAGCCTATCCTCTTCTATACTTAGTTAATATCTCAATTGTTGGAACTATTATGGTTATTCGACCAGCGTGTGCTGCCGGAGATTGGTATCCTTCTGATGCAGACGAACTTATAACTTCCATCGCCGAACTGCTACTTACTTTCCCTGTCGCTGATGTCTTGCCTTCTGCCTTGTTAGTACCACATAAGAGCTTAAAACGTTGTGGAAAAGTATCAGCAGCCGCGTTCCGGCATTTGTCTCAACTCTCTTCAATTGTTGACAATGTTGTCGTAGTGGCAGCGTGTGAAGATGGTTGTAACGGTGCGGTTTTACCTATTTGTGAGCAGTTTTCAACCCCATTGGGGCCCATCTCGGTTGATAATCGAAGGTGTCAGAGTTTGTCTCTGTTACCTTTCGTGAGTCGTTGCGACAGAAGTCATTATTATTCTTCCAGAATAGAAATCCAGTTACCGTTTTTGCAGACTTGTTTGACGGATTTTGAACTGCTGCCTATCTTGGTTGGTAATATTAATATGAGTGATTTGTTATTGTTATTTAATAGCTTACCGAAATCGAGGAACACATTGTTGGTGTTGTCATTAGACATAGATGAACCTGGTATCAAGAGCCAGGAACCATTAGAACAACTTTTACTTCAAGGGTTTATGCAGTATTGCCAACAAGTTAAGTGGCAGATTTTGGCTGCTAATAATGAGACAGATAATCAGTCAAACGAGATTCTTAAAAGTTTTATAGTGCATTGATTTATGGTCTCTACAATTGAAATAACCTCACCTTGTGTTCGTAATTGTTGTTTGGATCAGCAAGATGTATGCATAGGATGTTTTAGAACGCTACAGCAAATAATGGACTGGACCAGTTTAGATGAGAGCCAGAAATTGGATGTAATTAAAGAATGTGAGCAACGAAGGTTAGAAAAAACACAAAATACTTGCCAATCATAAGGGGACGCAATGGCACGTTATAATCCAAAAAGTGTTTTGATCGTGGATAATGCCACTACATGTGCTATGAGACTGAAGACATTAATTGATGTACATGGAGCGAAAGGGCACATAGTTCATTGGAACGATTGGATGGATACTATGTCTCGTTTTTTGGATACCCCGCCTTGTCTAGTCATTATTGAAGAAACGGTACCAGTGTTTGTTGTTGAGCTGGTCGTTGAAAGTTTGCCGTATGCACCTCTATTTTTGCTGTTTGGTAAGGACTCAATAGTTAACTGGAACATCGATAAACAAGTTAATCCCTTATCAAGTCGACTATCCAATTATGAGCTGATGGCTATTTTGGAGCCATATTGGGCAGAAGAGCAATCGATAAACCTTCCCTCGGTCTTAATTTTGGACGATTTTGCAGTGTCGGCTCAAAAAGTGAATAGTTTACTCACAAATGCCAATATTCCATGTCAGGTCATGCAGCAGCTGTACGGCGTAGATCTAACTGAGTTTGATATGGTATTGGTTAATATCAGCGACGATTATGAACGATTGTTGCAAATGGTGAAAATCAAGAATGCCAACCAATACGCGTGTTTCATTTTATACGGCGCTGTTGAGCATTTTAGTGGGTTTGAATTTATCCAGAAAGCCAACTTAATTGGGATAGATGACATCGTTGATATTAATTGCCTTGAATCTCAATTATTGGGGAGAATCGAAAAAGTTTGGCGTAAAAGTTCCGAATTTAGGGATGAACAGTTAGTGGTTAAACAGTTACAAGGCGTAACGGAAAAATTATTGGAACAAAGTTTGATGTTGCAAGTTTTGTTTGCCAGTTCAATTGACGGCATTGTTGCTTTTGATGAAACAGGAGAAATCATCAGAGCGAACGATAGTTTTGCAGATCTGGTTGGGTTGGAGTTGGAAACACTGACATCTCAGAACTTGATGACAATGTTAAACCAACAATCACGGCAAGACGTTTTGCAATTGATAAAAAGTGATTATCTTGTACAGCAGCAAATTATTGAGTTACGACTTCAACACAAACACAATATTCATATTCCCGTGTCGGCGGCGGTGAATCGGATTAACTTCCACGGAGAACATGTATTCGTAGCAATATTAAGAAACGTGACATCGCAGCATTTACAGGAAAAACTGTTAGTGCAGAAAAACTCCAAGCTCGAATACGATGTTAAAAATAGCCAGAAAAAGCAAAAAGAATTGGCGGCGGAGGCACGTATGATACAACGGGCTAGAGCCGCGTTTACGGCCAAATTAAGCCGATTGGTGACGAAGGGGGTGAACATTGGAGAACTTGCCAACAAGCTCACTAATATTGAAAAAATTATGCAAATTGAAGCTGGTGAGCTGGAGGTGGAGGCAGAGTCGGTAAATTTGCATCAAATAATAAATTTATGTCTTGCTGAGTTGACCGAGCTTGCCAATGCCAAACAAGTTAATATTTCAATATTGAATGAAGATGATCAAGTCAAAGTCTGGTTTGATCCTAATCATCTAAAACTTGCTTTGATGAACATAGTGACCAATGCGATAGAGTTTAATTTGATAGGTGGCGAGATTCACATTGAAGTCGATAATCTTGATGACCAAACTGTGTTATTCATCAAAGACTCAGGTAAAGGGATCCTTGAATTTAGACATCAATCCATCTTTGATTTATACCAGAGTAATTTACAGAGTGAAGTCAGTTTACACACTGGTCTACCTCTTGCTCACTCCTTGGTGTATCTGAACGAGGGACAGTTGACATGCGAAAATAATGTGCAATCCGATCGAGTTGTAGGCAGTAAATTTACATTAATGTTTACACAAAATTGATTTGGATAAAAAAAGAGCAAAAATAAATATAAATTTAACGTACATTTCATAAGCAAAATAAAAATATTGTGTTATTCTCCGTTACGTCTTTAACAAGACTTTATAAAATTGTATTGCTTCATGTTGTTACCAACCTCTAAGTTAAAGCTAAGAGACGTTCATCATCAATAAGTTACATCGCAATTAGAAATTCTGTTTAAAGATGAAAGTCGCACTAAGGGTGCAAAATTAGTTTTATTTTAAATTGAGGTTTATATGTCTAAATCGACTGGTACCGTTAAATGGTTTAACGAAGAAAAAGGTTATGGGTTTTTAACACAAGATAATGGCGGTAAAGATGTGTTTGTTCATTTCCGTGCCATCGTTGGTGAAGGTTTCAAAAGCTTGAAAGAAGGCCAAGCTGTTTCTTTTGACATCGAAGAAGGTCAAAAAGGTCTACAAGCTGCGAACGTTGAAGCTCAATAATAGTAGTTTCGAATTCCTAAAAAAAGCGCGTTAAGCGCTTTTTTTATGCCCGACTTCCGCTGCTCAAGCATCCCGTGGTAAACCAATGTTGATGGCTTTGATTAGGCGTTTGAGCTTTCTTGAATCCAAGTTCAAGCTTTCAGCTTTTGATTCTTGTTGTTTCAATGCCCACACTATATGCTCGTCCACCAGTTCATTCACCGTATTTAACCTTTCTTGCAACTGCTGGATAATTTCAAGGCTCATTGGGGCATTACCTAAAGCGACGGCTATGTTTCTAAGCCAACTGGCATAACCAATCCGACGTATTGGATTGCCTTGAGTATTATCCAGAAACTCTTTTTCACTCCATTGCCACAACTCAAGGAGTTTGGCTGGATGAAGTTTTTCGCGTGGCGTAAAATCCGCTTCTTCGGTGAGCGGTGCAAATCGATTCCAAGGGCAAATTAACTGGCAATCATCGCAGCCATAAATTCGGTTACTTAATTGTGTCCTGAATTCTTCGGGGATAGCGCCTTTTTGCTCTATGGTTAGATATGAAATGCATTTGCGACTATCTACCACATAGGGCGCTACAATCGCCCCAGTAGGACATGTAGTTATGCAAGCGACACATTTTCCGCATTGTTCGGCAACGGGTTCATCAGTTGGAAGAGAAATCGGTAAAAACAATTCTCCTAAAAAGAACCAGCTGCCTGCCTCTTTAGACAAAATAAGTGAGTGTTTACCGACCCAACCAATTCCGGCTTTTTCAGCTATTGGGCGCTCCAACACAGGTGCAGAATCAACAAATGGGCGAAAATTTAAATTGGGTTCGCCAAGTTCGTCCGCTATTTGCTGACCGAGTTTTTTGAGTTTATTGCGCATGACCTTGTGATAATCTCTACCAAGCGCATAACGGCTGATGTACGCCTTTTCAGGATTTTGTAAGGTTTTAGCAAATTGAGCTGAAGGAGGAAGGTAATCCATTCTTACTGAAATAATACTAGCTGTACCTTCATGCAATTTTTCGGGCCTGTAGCGCTTATCACCATGCTCGGCCATGAAACCCATGGTACCGTGATAGCCTTTTTGCAGCCAATCTAAAAACGCTGGTGTTTGCTCACTCAGATCTATATCACTTATTCCAACATGTTGAAAACCTAACGACTTTCCCCATTGCTTGATCTTTTTAGCAAGTTGGTAATAGTTATTGTTGCAGTCAGTCATTTATTAGTGAGCGTTATGTTATTCAAGGACACCTTAGATACTTTACCACTGAATCTGTATCTAGCAGAGCAAATTCAGCAAGGTGAATTGGCATGTGCACAAAAACTCGGCGTCGATATGTATCAGTTGATGGAAAAAGCCGGACACGCGGTATTTGACTGTCTGTTGGCACATTTTAGTAATGCTCATCAGATTGTAGTGCTTGCAGGTAATGGTAACAATGGCGGGGATGCTTATGTTGTTGGCCGACTTGCAAAACAATCGGATATGCCGGTTTTGGTGTTTTGCGATAACCCGAGTTTGAAACTAAAAGGAGACGCTGAGATTGCTAGGCAGTCGTATTTAGGCAGCGGAGGAACATTAGCTTCTTTTAGTGAAATGAAAACTCTGGAATTGTCTCCAGACGTGGTCATTGATGGTTTACTCGGGACTGGTTTTAAGGGGGGGCTTAGGCCATCGCTGGCCGATTTAATCAAGTACATAAACAATTGGCATTCACCTGTAATCAGTATTGATTTGCCCTCTGGGCTCAATGCCGACAGTGGTTTTGTTGATGGTGAATGTTTACATGCAGATTATACGGTGACATTTGTTGCGTTAAAGTTGGGGCTGTTCTCCATGCATGGGCCAGATTGCGTTGGAAAGTTACTATTTGCGGGATTAGGCATTGATAGCGAATTTTCTGATTCGTACAAACCGGTAACGAGATTGTTGACGAAAAAGAGCGTCGATAGATTGAGTCAGCGGCCAACAAATAGTAACAAAGGCAATTTCGGTCATGTGGTCTGTTTTGGCGGAGACAAAGGAATGGCAGGGGCTATATTTTTAGCTGCAAAGGCGGCATTGCGCAGTGGCGCCGGTAAAGTCTCGGTCTTTACTCATCCAGATAACGTTGTGATCATCACTACGCTTTGTCCCGAGTTAATGGTGTTTGGTTTTGTTCAAGACGATAATCAACATTTGTTACAAAACAAGTTAACCAATTCGGACTGTTTAATATTAGGCCCAGGGCTTGGAAAGTCAGATTGGGGAAGGGCGCTGTTCGCCTTTGTTACCGCCTGTCAAAAACAGAGTCATAACCCGTTAGTCCTTGATGCCGACGGGTTGAATTTACTCAGTGAAAATTTTGAAATGAGCGGTTTTCCAATTCACGATAAATTGAATTGGGTCGTTACACCTCATCCTCTGGAAGCAGCAAGATTATTGTCTTGTAGCGTCTTGAATATTAATCAATATCGCCTGAACAGTGCGAAAAAAATTAGTGAACGATATAACTCTATTTGTGTCTTAAAAGGCAGTGGCACTTTAATTCATTCAAGCGGCGTTTGCGCTATAAATAGTAGCGGTAATCCGGGTATGGCAAGTGCGGGGATGGGTGATGTGCTGGCCGGGGTAATTGCTGGAATAATCGCCAGTCGAAAAACAAATGTTAATAACTTGCAACTAAATGTTGAATTGGCGGTCTTTTTACATGGTTTGGCAGGAGATTATGCTGCAATTGATGGTGAAATCGGTATCATAGCGACTGACCTCATCGCGTCTTTGCCAAAAGCGATTAACGAGTGTTATTAGAATTATTTTTATAAGCGATGCCAGTTTGAATTTACATCGTTTTTTGTGAGATCGAATTTGTTTAAAAGACTGACAGTCAGATGTATTAAAACCGCGTGGGCGCTGTTTGCTACCGTTGTAGTAACACTCGCTGTCGTGGTTAGTTTATTCAAATTTGCCTTACCTTATGCAGACGATTATAAAACCGATATTGAAACTTACCTATATGAACGTTTTGGCGCTAAGGTTGAAATTGGCTCAATAGGGGCGAGTTGGCAAACCTCTGGTCCTGTAATCGTTTTGAATGATGTGCGGCTTTCCCCCACACGCGCTGCCCCTTTAGATATTAGTATTAAAGAGACCCGTGTCGACCTAAACTTCTGGCAGTCAATTGCTGAACAGAAGTTAGTAACAGGAACCTTTTTACTAGACGGTATTCGCTCGAGAATTGACAGCAGTGTATTTTTTAAAGTTCGCCCACAATCAGAAGGCAACCAACTATTTGAGAGTTTAAGCCACCTATTTTTGTCCCAGGTTCAGCAATTTAAAGTCGTTGATAGTTTTATTATCGTTAATCACGAAGATGGCACCACGCAAGACTTTCAAATTGATACATTGACTTGGGTGAATCAGGGAAATCGCCACCAAGGTCAGGGTGAAGTATTTGTCGATGGTTTTTCGAATAACTCTTTAGCAGTAATTGTTGATCTCTATGGGCAACGTCGTGATGACATCTTTGGCCAGATTTATCTTGAAGCCAACAAAATGGATGTGACTCCTTGGTTAACCCAAGTGGTTGGGCAGCACATCGAGTTGTCAGAAACGGAAGCAAACTTCTCCGTTTGGGGAGAAGTGCAAGGCGGCTTAGTCGAAAATATATTACTGGATATTCGAGAAAGTGGCGTTTTCTGGAAAAAACAGGATCAAACCAAGTATTTAAAAATTGATTCTGCAACAGTGCAGTGGTGGAAGTCACCAAATGATTGGTTGTTATTTGGTAACCACGTACGTTTGCGAACCGACAGAAACATTCCAGATCCGTTTGCGTTTAGTTTTATGCAAGGACAGGATGAAGGCGTATTGACCTTAAATAAGGTTGATATCACTGCCGTTAGCCAGTTATTTTCTCTTTTTTCAGCCACTAAAGAGTTGGCTATTCTGGCAGAATCTGATGTGTCCGGCTTAGTGGATGAGTTGCAAATTAGTTGGGGACCTGAACTCGATATTGCAGGAAAACTCTTAGTAAGTGATTTTGCGTTTTTGCCAAAAGAGGAAGCGAATACGGCCTATTTGGGCCTTAAAGAAATGCAGATGGAAGCGTTCTGGTTAAAGGACAAACTTTGGCTAAATGTTAATGGCTCAGATGGACAGTTGGCGACAGCGGATACATTCAGCGAAACGATTGGCTATCAAAACTTGCAATTAAACGGTTTGATCGATTGGAGCAACTCTCAGTTCCAAATCAAATTGCCGAAAATAGAACTAACCAATAATGAGATTAATTTAAAGTTGGCTGCAAGTTATCTGGCAGGCGAAACTCCTCATCTCGATTTGTATGGTGAAGTAAAAGGACCAACTCAAGGCAATATTAACAAGTACTTGCCCAAACACCTGATTAACGCGGAAACATACGACTATTTGAATAAGGCTATCCAACAGGGTAGGGGAGAAACGACACAGGTTTTATTATCCGGTGATCCCAAAAAAATGCCTTATTCGGAAATAGAGCAAACTGCTCAGTTCGGACGATTTATTGTGCATGCCGATATTGAAGACGCTTTGTTTCGCTTCGATCCAGATTGGCCTGCGCTTGATGAGTTAAGTGCGACGCTGACAGTTGATAACAGCACCATGATTATTGCCGCTGAAAGTGGCCAGTTTGGCAAACTGACCTTGAGCAATGATGTTGTCGCGACTATTCCGTTAGATACTGAAACTACCGACTTATATCTGGGCATAACCCCTGATAATTTGGAGCTGAGTCAATTTCATGATCTGATAGACCATTCACCACTGGAAGATATTTTGGGCGAGGTGTTCGACTTCGTAAGATTAGAGGGCACGAGTCGCGCAACTGTAAATATTACTGTGCCTTTAGATGATACATTGGATGAGTATGGTCGGGAGCGGGAAATTCTTGCTGAAGGGCGAGTAATAACTAACGCTGCCAATTTATCGTTGCCTGAAATCTCACTTGATTTCACTCAGGTTGAGTCTGAAGTTTGGTTTAAAAATGAAGCGTTTTCCGTGGTCGCTAAAGAGGCCAAGCTGTTCGACTTACCAGTTAGGTTAAACGTGTCTGGTGGGCAGACAGTTAGTGGATACGAATTAGACGGTGAACTAACCGCAGACTGGTCGAAAAAACAGATCGCAGATTTGTATCCTCTGCCAATAATGAAATATGCCAATGGTGACAGTAACTCGTCGGTGAAACTTAAAGTCAACATAGGTGAGGGCGATTACCAATATTTTGTTGATGGAAAAACGGATCTAACAGACGTTGAATACGATATTACCCACCCTATTAGAAGCACGATTGGCGAATATTCTAGCCTTGGTTGGTCTCTGGTAGGTGATCAAGATTCAAATGTGCTGGCTGCTAATTTGGACGATTATGTTCATTTTGCAGGTGAAATTCCAAGTGGCGAAGGCCGAATGTCTAAGGCACACCTGAGAATTGGTGATGATAATATAACCCTGTTAAATAAAGGGTTTGATATATCGGTCAATGCAAAAGAAATGGAGTTTGAACCAACGTTAGGTTTTGTTCTCGACATAATTGATTCTTTGCCAGAGTCTGATTCATCAGAGTCTGGGATCATTGATGTTCCTTCTGCAATCCGAGGCACCATAGAACAAGTGAATATTCTGGGTCAGAATTGGCACAATGTAAGTCTGGATGCGAAACCAGAGGGCGATCATTGGTTGTTCTCGGTAGGCGCGAAAGAGACCTTAACTCAGGTAAAGGTCTTTGATGATATTGATTCTAAAGGCATTCAAATCAACTCAGAGTTTTTACAAATTTATGTTGAATCAGAAGAAGAGAATGGCGAGAAGGAAAAAGGACCTGATTTAATGAACTCAGACCGCCTCATTCGTTCGCTTCCTGCCATAAGTATGGTTTGCAACAACTGCACGTACAATCAGAAGCCACTTGGCAGAGTTGAATTAGAAACTAAGACTGAAGGGAATACGCTTGTTATTGAAAAGGCCAGCGCCGCTTACGACAGAAATAGATTTGAAGGGGTTGGTAAGTGGTACGGCAATGCTCAATCTGGAAGCACTGAAGTTAATGGGGAGTTAACTTCGCGGTACTTTGGGAGGCTACTAAAAGATTGGGGACTTGATTCAGGGATCAAAGACAGTAACGCGGAAATTAAGTTACAACTTTCCTGGCTAGGGGCACCGCAAGATTTTAACTTAGAATATTTAAATGGTACTTCTGAGATCAAACTAGGCGAAGGTTATTTAAGTGAGATCGACGACCAAGGTCTTCGTTATATCTCGATATTTAGCCTGGACTCACTATATCGAAAACTAAAATTCGATTTTAAAGATGTGTTTTCCAAGGGCCTGTTTTATAACGATATTAAAGGTAGTTTGCTGATAAAAGATGGCGTTGTGCATTCTGATAATATTCGAATGGATGGCGTAGCGGGCGACATGGAGATGAAAGGTCACACTGACCTTAATAATAATACTCTTGATTATAATGTCAGCTTTAAACCAAAAGTCACTTCTAGTTTACCTGCTATTGCAGCCTGGTTCGCGCCAGCGGACGGGGGGCTGACGTTATTGGCTGCCATTGCACTAGATAAAATTATTGAGAACGCGCCTGTGGTGTCTGAGATAAAACTCAAAATTACGGGTGATCTCTCTGAGCCAGACGTTCAGGAAGTCGAACGATTCACGAGAACCGTGAAGTTACCTGAGATTAAACCCAAAACGACAACTCAGCCTAAAACGCCGGAAACACCTCCCGCGACATCTAACCCAATTGAAGGCAGTGGCCAATGAAAGTGATTAATATACAGTTGACCTCTGTTCCAAACGTAGATCAAAACCTTACCGCAATTGAATCTTATTTGGTTAGCTGTGGCACTGACATTAACGGATCGGTTGTCGTTTTACCTGAGTGTTGCGTATATTTTGGCGGTCGTGATAACCATAATTTGAAATTGGCCGAGCAATTAGGCGAAGGCCCCATTCAATCGGCATTAAAAGGTTTGGCAAAACGGTTTTCTTGTTATTTGGTAGCTGGCAGTGTCCCTACAAAAACGACAGCCCAAAACAAATATGCCAATACTTGTTTCGTTTACTCTCCGTCTGGTGAGCTATTATGTCATTATCAGAAAATTCATTTGTTTGATGTTGACGTGTCGGATAACACAAAGAGTTATCGTGAATCCGATACGACTGAGGCTGGCGACGAGATCATTACGTTTGATACGCCGTGGGGACGGGTCGGCGTTGCCATCTGTTATGACCTGCGTTTTCCTGCATTATTTCAGGCATTACGTGACAAAGGTGCTGAGCTGATTGTATTACCAAGTGCTTTTACGCAAAAAACAGGAGAAGCACATTGGAAAATTTTGTTACAAGCGAGAGCGATTGAGAATCAGGTTTATATTGCCGGGTGTAATCAGACTGGCCGTCATGAAAATGGCAGAGAAACCTATGGTCATAGTATGGTGATTGATCCGTGGGGAGAAGTTCTTGTTGATGCTGAGCAAGACCTAGGGGTATCAATGGCGGAGCTGGACAGAAACAGGCTTTCTTCAATTCGTAGCCAAATGCCCGTTAAGGCTCATAATCGATTTGCCAGCAAGCTAGAAAAAGATTTTAAGTAATAGGATTTATTTTGAACGAAGTTGAACAACACTTATTGCAAGCAAACAACCTCACAGAACAAGATGTGTTAAATGGTCTGGATATCTTGCTTGCGCATAAACTGGATTACGCTGACCTGTACTTTCAGGGAAGTTATCATGAAACCTGGGTTATGGAAGACGGGATCATCAAAGATGGTTCTTATAACATCGAGCAGGGAGTTGGAATACGCGCCGTAGATGGTGAAAAAACAGGGTTGTCGTACTCTGATCAGATTAATGTAAATGCCATTAATGAAGCGGCAAAGACGGCACGTTCAATCAGTCAAGCTGGCGTAAACGCGAAACAACAGACAATAGTAAAAACTCAGGCTCCTCTAATCTATCAAGAAACGCAGCCTATTACGGCAATGAGTAACAACGATAAAGTTGCGTTGTTGAAGAGTGTGGATGCTTATATACGCAAACAAGCCCCAGATGCCCAGAATATCGTTGTGAGCATGACGGGCGTTTACGAGCAGGTTCTAGTTGCTGCGAGTGACGGTACCTGGGGCACAGATATTCGCCCTCTGGTAAGGCTTAATTGCTCTATTGTTTTGGAAAAGGAAGGACGTATTGAGCGCGGTGGTGCTGGTACAGGCGGTCGAACCGACCACGGGTATTTTCTAGAGTTAGTTGATGGTCGATTAAGATATGAAACTATCGCTGATGACGCAATAAAGATGGCCAAAGTGAATTTAGAGGCGGTTGAAGCGCCTGCCGGCACTATGCCTGTTGTATTGGGTTCTGGTTGGCCAGGCGTGTTGTTACACGAAGCGGTAGGGCACGGCCTTGAAGGTGACTTCAACCGTAAAGGTTCGAGCAACTACAGTGGCAAAATTGGCGAATCAGTGGCTTCTGAACTGTGCACGATAGTGGATGACGGCACAATGAAGGATCGCCGCGGTTCACTGAACATAGACGATGAAGGTGTGCCAGCAAAATACAATGTGCTAATCGAAAAGGGTGTGCTTAAGTCTTACATGCAAGATAAATTGAATGCCCGCTTAATGGGTGTTGAACCGACCGGAAATGGTCGCCGCGAGTCTTATGCCCATTTACCTATGCCTCGTATGACAAACACTTATATGCTGCCTGGGGAAAGTACGCCGGAGGATATCATCGCCAGTGTGGACAAGGGTATTTACGCCACAAATTTTGCAGGCGGTCAGGTAGATATTACTTCAGGAAAGTTCGTATTTTCAGCGTCCGAAGCTTACCTAATTGAAAACGGCAAAATTACTAAGCCTGTTAAAGGTGCAACACTGATAGGCAATGGTCCAGATGCCATGTCACAAGTATCTATGGTTGGTAATGATCTAGCTTTAGATAAAGGCGTTGGCGTGTGTGGTAAGGACGGACAGAGTGTTCCTGTTGGGGTGGGGCAGCCCACATTGAAGTTAGATCAAATGACCGTTGGTGGTACAAACTAGGCGCTTTTGAAGAAATATAAGTTTAAAAGGCCCGGTGTGAACCGGGCTTTTTTTATTCGATAATAATTTCTGTAGCAGTTTGTGTCGTGATGCTTTTAGGAGTGGTAATAGAGATTTCTATGGTGCCATTGAGTGAAGTATCTTCAGCAGTTGTGTTATTGGCCACGCTAAAGTTCATTATTATGCCGCCGTAACCATCTGGGTCAGATGTACCTCTGCTGTTTGCAAAAGTATGCTGTGTATCACCGTTTAATTCACCAGCAGTAGTTGTTATGGTAACAGATGTTCCTACTGGCATTATCTGAAAAGCGACATCTGAAACTTCAAGCTGAAAACTAGCTGAATTGCCTTTGGGAATAGAAACGGTATTTTGAGTGTCTCCTACATAATTACTTTGCAATACTTCATTAGTGGCCGAGTTAATAAGCCTATAATACGCTCTGGAACTTGAAGTGATCAGTACAGTCGCCTTTCTTATCGTTATAAATTTAGAATCGCTGCACAAATTATCTTCACAAAGCGGGCCATTAAACTCGTTGTCTGCGGGTTCATATCCTCCATCAGAGTCCTGGGCTATAGGTAGCTCTCCAGCGTTATAGAGGTTGTCTTCATTGTCATCCCGCCATGCGCCTGTCATATCTAAAAAGCCACTTGGTTGTGGACTTAACCTTCCAAAGCCACTTTGAATTCTAGCTAGTTCTGTGGAATCAAGGCTATCATTCATTGAACTATCTCCATCGGCTTCATTAAATACATTGTCGCCGTTTACATCAACGAAATATTCATGCCCAACCGCTGTCGCTAAAATGGTTACGCGGTGATTACTTGGATAAGGTTCCTGACTTGTCCAAGTAACAGCACAATTTCCGTTTGTTGTCGTACAAGATGGTTCAATAGCACCGCCTTCTGTCGTAAAGTTTACTGCAGTACCATCAGGCACTGGGTTGTTAAAACTATCAGCCAAAAATGCGCTTACTTTAACTTGTTCTCCTATATTTGAGTCGTCAGCTTCGGGATTTATTCTTTCTAATGCAATAGTGATTGAGTTTTGATCAGGAAGACCTGTATTGATCGAAAGCAAATCAGACTGCGTAGAGAAGGTCTCGCCGTTTTCTGTTGTGCTGGCAGTGACTCGAACTACCGTTGGCACCGTACCTGATGTTACCTGAACGTTGACTAAGCCTTCAGAATTAGTCACATCACTAGTTTCACTTAGTGAAACTCCACCAACATCAGTATTAAGTTGGAAAGAAACAGTTTTGTTTGGCAGTGGATTACCTTGTGCACTTGTTACCAAAAACGAAAGTGTGGATTCTTCCGTGTTCCCAACCCCACCAGTACCTTTAACGACTATAGATTGCGGCTCTGCACTTACAAATCTTATAGAATTAACCGGCTCACCAGAGATATTGATATTGAGACTCGCATCTATTTGTACAGAATTGGTCGTTACACTAGCAATAATTGTGTCTGACTTATCTCCACTAATTGCGCAGCTAATGTCTTTAAAGGTTGTTTTTGCTTCGCCACTAACTACTTTTATAGAAGAGTTTAGCTCAGCCAAACCATCGTCAGCACAATCACTTTTAAATTCCACAACAGCCGGTCCTGTATAACGCTGTTGTGTTTCTTCCTCTACAAGAGCAACGGTTAGGTCAATAGCAGATCCTGCGTTCAAATTGGTGTTACCCATCGAATCGGTGAATTCAGAAAAAATGGTTCCGGCAACAAAATTGTCATTTTCATCGAAGTATCCTATGTCGAGGTTTACGCCTGTAGCGTCTTCTTCAATAATTTCATAACGTAATGTGTCGGAATAAATTACACCGTTTATTTCTGTAGATGCGACAGCATCCCCTGCGCCCAATTGTCCTTGAATAGCTGTAAGAGTTGCACCGGCTAAACCACTGTCATCTGTAAGTGCACTAGATTGGATTAAAGCTCCCAGTTCCGCGGAGAATGTTATCCTTGCTTGTTGTATCGCAGTACCTTGAGAATCCAAAAGCTCGACACTTAACCGAGCTTCTTCGTTTTCTCGGATTTCCCAGACATTATTACCATCTTTAATCAAAGAAAGTGAAATTGTTGGCTGTTCTGGTGTAGAAATATTGCTTTGCACAACTTCAAATTCGCTTTCTAAACTTATTTGTTCGTCATTTATTGTCGTTGATGTAGTGAGAGTAATAACACCTGACTCTACGCTAGTTGAGTTAAATGAGACAGTTACTTGCCCTGACTCATTACTTAGGCGAGAGTTACTGCTTAAGCTTCCTAAATTAGCTTGGAATTCAACTCTTTGATTTTCAATGGCGTTATTGTTGCTATCAGTCAGCGTAGCAGTAATATTGAGTGAGTTACCGCTTGTTATTCTGTTTGTTACCTTTCCATCGGTGTCGGTGACAACAACCGTCAGTTGGGCATTCTGACCTATCGTTGACTTGCTTCCTTCAGAATCATCTGATTTTAGGCCATTGCACCCAGACAATAGAGATAGGAGCAATAACGAGCCTAACAAGTACCAGAATTTCATAATTGAATTTTTTAACGCCTTGGGTGCCACTGAGATATTCTCCTAACCTGCCAGATTTTGCTTAATATACTGGAATAGTTCTTTATAGCTTTTGCCAGGCTTTTCTTTTTCAAGTTCTTTTTTTGCCTGACGTACTAGTTGTCGCATTTTTTGCCGTTCGACGCTAGGGAATTTCTCAATAAATTGATTAATTGCACTGTCACCTTTCTCGATCAAACTTGAACGCCAGGTTTCCACTTGTTTGATGAATTTCTCTGACTGATTATGTGGGGACAGGAAATTTGCATGTTCCTTGCGTAATGCTTCTAAATCTTCATCTCTTAAAACTTTCGCCATAAACTGCATATGACGACGCAGCGCATCAGGTTTGTTGCTAATTTTGTCAGCCAGTTTGAAGGCTTCCTGCAACTCATCACTTGCGGTTAACTGAGCGCGTTGAGATTTGCTTAATGCAACGAGCTTTTTAGCGAACTCCTGCAGTTCTTTGGCTTCTTTTTTGATGTCGGATTTGCTGATGTAATTTTCGTCATCAGGCATTAAATAATAAGACTTGGTCATAATGGTCTAAAGGTAAGAATTTAATAACTGGAATATAGGATTTATGGTATGCTCAAGTGAGCAATTTAACCAGCAATTTTGAGTATTTATGTCACCTAATAACGATATTTTTCAAGATATAGCGCAAGTAAAAACCGCAATATCGGATTTAATGGACTTAAGCAAAAAATATGGCGCAACTTCTGCTGAAGCGGTAATCAGTAAATCGAAAGGTATAACTGTTTCTAGCCGTTGCCAGGAACTGGAAAATATTGAGTTTAATCAGGAGGGAGCACTCGGAATAACTGTTTATGTGGGGCAAAACAAAGGCTCTGCATCTACTGCTGACCTATCGCATGAAGCATTAGAACAAACCGTTGAGGCAGCGACCGATATTGCTAAATATACGTCGGAAGATAAGTTTTCAGGGCTTGTTGATAAGTCGTTGCTGGCGACAGATATAAAAGATCTCGATTTATTCCATCCACATGAAATAACACCAGAACAGGCTATCGACTATTGCGTTGCTGCTGAGAAAAGTGCTTTTGACACAGACGAACGCATAACCAACAGTGATGGCGCATCGCTGGCTTCATATCAGGGATTCAAAGTATATGGTAATAGTAATGGCTTCATCGAAGGGTATCCCAGCACACGTCATAGCCTTAGTTGTTCTGTTATCGCACAATCTGAAGAGGAAATGCAGCGGGATTATGCCTATACCGTTAATCGTGAATTTGGCTTGTTGGATAATGCGCAGATAATAGGTTCTAAAGCGGCTAAATCTGCGGTGGCTATGTTAAATGCGCAAAAGTTAAACACTTGTCAGGTTCCCGTAATTTTTGATGCGGAAGTGGCGTCTACCTTATTTGGCCACTTAGTTGGTGCCATTTCGGGCAGCAGCCTATATCGAAAATCTTCTTTCCTGTTGGACTCCCTGGGTAAAACCATATTCCCAGAATTCATGACAATTGAAGAGCGCCCTCATTTGTTAAAAGGATTGGCCAGCAGCCCGTTTGACTCTGAAGGTGTCGTGACAAAAGATCGCAACATCATAGAGGCAGGCGTGTTGACGACTTATCTTTTAACTGGTTACTCAGGTAGAAAGTTAGGAATGGAGACAACAGGTCATGCTGGCGGTATTCATAACTGGCTTGTTAAGGCAACCGATAAAGGACAAAAAGCACTGTTAAGTAAAATGGGCACTGGGCTTTTGGTAACAGAATTAATGGGGCAAGGCGTAAATACGGTCACCGGTGACTATAGTCGTGGAGCAGCTGGATTCTGGGTAGAGAATGGTGAGATTCAATATCCTGTTACTGAAATCACCATAGCGGGGAACCTGAGCGACATGTTCAAACAAATTGTGGCCATAGGTGATGATGTTGAATATCGTGGTGCTGTTCAAACAGGGTCGATTTTGGTTGAAAACATGCAAATTGCGGGTAACTAGTTTTTAACAAAAAATCAGTTGATCGATATGAAAAATAAAGGAGCATGGTGCTCCTTTTTTATTTTGTTAATCGTATGCCTGTCTTTTCAATTTGGATGGCACCGTCTTTATACAAGCCGCCGATGGCTTTTTTGAAGGCTCCTTTGCTCATTCCCAACAGCTTATCGATCAACTTTGGATCTGATTTGTCATGAATTGCGGCAAATCCACCTTGTTCGTTTAAGAAGTTAAGAACCCTCTGGCTGTTATTGTCCCGCTTTTGTTTACCATCCATCAGGCTAAGGTCAATGCGATCATCTTGTCGGATGCGTTTGATGAAACCATTAATTTTCTGACCAAATTTCAGTGGCTGAGATACGTCTTGTTTAAAAATAAGACCCCAATGACTGTTATTGATAATCGCCTTATATCCGAGGTCAGTTGAATTGGCGACGATCAAATTAACTTTTTGGTTAGCGGAGAACGTCTGTTTATTTTCATCAGACAAAAACTTATCTATTTTAGACGAGGCCGTAGGTCGTTGATCTATATCGTCTAGGTAAGCTCGTACCAGGTAAGACTTGCCAACTTCCATGGGTTTATGTTGTTCTGCGTATGGGACCAGTAGATCCTTGCTTAATCCCCAATCTAAGAAGGCACCAATTCGATTGGTATCTTTTACTTGTAGAAATGCAAATTGGCCGATTTCGACTCGTGGTCTTTGGGTTGTTGCCACTGGCCTATCTTCAGAATCTAGATAGACAAACACTTCAATTTCCATATCTGGTTTCAGGCCATCTGGCGCAAATTTACGAGGTAATAAAATGTCACCTAACTGTTCACCATCCAAGTAAACGCCAAAGTCTTTCTGACGAAGCACGGTCAACGTATTTAACTTACCAAGTTCAACCATAAAATGTAATCCAAGTGGGAAAATAAAGCGCAGATTATACCTGTTTGTCAGGCGAAGCAGAACTTTAAAGAAAGGTTTTTAGATGAGTAACCAGGTGGCGCTACCTAAGAAAGCAAAAATACCGATGATGTCAGTAACTGTGGTTAATATTACGCTGCCGGCTAAAGCCGGATCTATATTCATGCGTTTTAACATTAACGGGATCATAACCCCTGCAAGGCCTGCGGCAATCAAGTTCATCATCATCGCAAAGGCAATAATGCCGCCCAAAGCCAAATCTTGTTTCCACAGAGCGACCACACCTGCAATGAGAACGGACCAGATTAGGCCATTAAAAAATCCAATAGCAAGCTCTTTACCCATTAACCAGCGAGAGTTAGCCTGAGTAACGTGACCTACTGCCATGCCGCGAATAACTAGCGTTAGGGTCTGGCTTCCAGCAACGCCGCCCATGCTTGGGACTATGGTATTTAATACGGCTAATATGGCTAGTTCGTCTAATGTGGACTCAAATAAGCTGGAAACAAATGCGGCTAATAAGGCCGTAAAAAGGTTTACACCTAACCATAATGAGCGACGACGCGTACTTTTTACAACAGGGGCAAATGTATCTTCTTCATCATCAAGACCCGCCATACTCATCATAGAGTGTTCGGCGTCCTCTCGGATTACGTCAACGATGTCATCGATAGTAATACGACCAAGCAATAGACCATTTTCATCAATAACCGGAGCAGAAATCCAGTCGTACCTCTCGAACAGAGAGGCAACCTCACTGTCTGGCATAGCGGCAGGTATGATTTCAAAATCTGTTTCCATAACATCCGAAATTAGTTTGCCAGGTTGGGAGGTTACTAACGTTGCCAGTGAAACTTCGCCAATGAACTTATCTCCTTTATCCACGACATAGAGATAATCTGTCGCTTCGGGAAGGGACTCTTTTAGGCGTAAATAACGAAGAATAACATCGACCGTAACATCCGGGCGGACCGTGATGGTATCGGTATTCATTAAAGCGCCGGCTGTATCTTCCTCGTAAGACATGACTCGCTCAGCCCGAGCTCTGTCTTGTTTGTCCATGCTTTTAAGAACTTTGCGATACACGGTATCTGGCATACCACGTAAAACGTCCGCAAAATCATCATCGTCCAGGTTACCCGCTGCTTCGGCAACGCTCTCTGGACTCATGCTTCTTAAAATTGGGTTACGAACTTCGTCAGACAATTCTTCTAACACTTCGCCTTGAATACTGGCGTCGATTAAAGTCCAAATTACGGTTCGGGATTTAGGAGGAGAAGCGTGAAGCAATAAAGCGATGTCAGTTGCGGCCATAGAGTCAAGCATATTTCTAACGTGCACAAACATGCCGCTACTCAGTGCGGTGTTCAGTTCGTCTAACGGTAAGTTATATTCTTGTTCTAATAGCTCAGCCATAAATCTTAATGATGATGTCTGGTTCAAGAAAGGAGCATGGTGCTACACCATAGCGTGTTATTTAAATTCTAACTTAGTATCGGTAATTTGAATAGCAACTCTTTGTTTTTATGTAACGTTTTAGAATTTGAAGAGGTGAGCTTATTCTGATTCGTCAAATTTGTTGCAAATAAGCTGACAAATTTCATCAACCGCCTGCTGTGCATCATTACCCGTTGCTGCAACTGTGACTTCTTTTCCTTGATTACTCGCCAACATTAAAAGTGCCATTACACTGTCTGCATTAGCAGATTTATCGGCTTGTTTGATCACAACGTTGGCGCTGAACTGCTGTGCAAGTTGAGCGAGTTTGGTCGCAGCACGTGCATGAAGTCCCAGTTTGTTTTTGATGGTAACGGTACGACTGATCTCCATTAAATACTACCCTGCTTGTTGTTCTTTTTTGTGTCGTGGCATTTCTCTATGACGAGTCTTTATGTCTTTATCACGGGCACGAAACTGACGCGCTAACGTATCCGCAATAAACACACTTCTGTGTTTCCCACCTGTGCACCCAATAGCGATTGTTAGGTAACTACGGTTATTGCGCTCAAGGTGAGGCAACCAAGTGGAAATGAAGTTGTTTATCTGAAAAATAAACTTGTTGACCAATGGTTGAGACTCCAGAAATTCACGTACTGGTAAGTCTAAGCCTGTCAGTGGCCGCAATTCAGGCTCCCAATGAGGGTTTGGCAAAAATCGAGCATCAAAAACAAAATCGATGTCATTGGGCACACCGTATTTAAATCCAAATGATTCGAATGTGATGACTAAGTCTTTATCTGACTTGCCTAGTATTTTTTCCCTTACCATTTCGGTAAGTTGGTGAACGTTTAAGTCTGAAGTGTCAATGAACAAATCGGCACGAGTTGCGAGACTGTCCAATAGTTTTCTTTCTTGCCTGATTGCATCAGGAAGTGATGAGTCACCCTTTGACAGGGGATGCAATCGTCTAGTTTCACTGTATCTTCTAATTAATACATCATCTTTTGCATCGATATAAAGAACGGTAGTGTTGACTCCCTTTGGCAAGAAGTCGAGATTCTCCATTAATTCCTGCTCAGATTTTGGCAAATTTCTAACATCGATACTGACAGCAACCTGGGCGTAGTTTTGACTAAGTGAATGAGAAAGGGCGGGCAACAAATTGACGGGCAAATTGTCGACGCAATAATACCCTAAGTCTTCCAATACCCTTAAAACTACGGTCTTCCCTGAGCCAGAACGGCCACTAACGATAAATATATGCATGTTAGAAAGCTTCAATTAAGTTGAATAAATCTTGATCGGTTTGTGCTCTTCGAATTTTGCGCAAAAAATCTTTATTGTCAAAGGTTTTTGCAATTGAGGCTAGAGTAGCTAAATGTGTATCACATTGATCTTCCGGAACGAGCAGGGCACAAAATATGTCAACGGGGCGTTTATCAATGGCGTCGTAATCCACGCCTTTGTTTGTTACTAACAACACTGCTACCGGCTTATCACCCTTGGTTATCCTTCCGTGTGGGATGGCAATGCCGTTGCCAATTCCTGTACTGCCTAGTTTTTCTCTGTTCATTAGGCTTTCTAACACGTCAATACAACTGTGGTTCGGCAGTTGGTCACTCGCCATTTGTGCAATTTGTTCAAGAATTTTTTTCTTGCTCTTACAGTCGGACAACACTTTTGTGCAATCTGGACGAAGGAGGAGTTTTAGATTCATGGTTTGTATTTACTGCTGTGATGTCAGATTTTCGTCTCAAACATCGGGTTATGAAACTCCCTCCATGGAGCTTCCAATATTGGTTAACCCATCAATGACGGGTCATTTTTTCTTTATGCTTGATTACTTGTCGGTCTAGCTTATCAATGAGTGCGTCTATTGCCGCATACATATCACTATGCTCAGAAGTAGCAAAAAGTTCACCGCCATTTACATGCATGGTGGCTTCTGCTTTTTGTATTAATTTTTCAACATCTAAAATAACGTGAACGTTGTTGATGTGGTCAAAATGACGTTCTAGTTTTGCAAATTTTGTATCAACGTAATCTTTTAACGATTCAGTTACATCAACATGACGACAAGTTAGGTTAATTTGCATAAGAAATTCCTTCTTTAATGATATTGATTTGGCTATTACACCAAACGTTTTCTTTGGTTTGAAGGGGGAATGTTTAACGATTCCCGGTATTTTGCAATGGTTCTCCTGGCGACTTGGATACCCTGTTCCGCCAGAACATCAGCAATTTTACTATCACTGAGCGGCTTGGCCTGATTCTCTGCTGCAATAAGCTTTTTGATTAGGGCTCGAATTGCAGTTGAAGAACATTCTCCACCGTTCTCTGTACTTACATGACTCGAGAAGAAGTACTTAAGTTCAAAAATTCCTCGAGGTGTATGCATATATTTTTGCGTGGTGACACGCGAAATTGTTGATTCGTGCATATCAACCATTTCCGCCACGTCGTTTAAAACCATGGGTTTCATAGCTTCTGGACCATACTCGAAAAAGGCCTGTTGCTGCTGCACAATGCAGTTTGAAACTTTTAGAAGCGTGTCGTTACGGCTTTCTAAGCTTTTAATGAACCACTTGGCCTCTTGTAAATGTGAGCGCACAAACTGGGCATCATTGGTATTTTTCGACGTTTTTGATAAAGAGGCGTATTGTTGATTGATACTCAATTTAGGCATGGAGTTTGGGTTTAACTCAACCAACCATCGGCCTTTTTTCTTCACAACAGATACGTCTGGAATGACATAATCGATTTCGTCTTTTATAACAACACTTGCTGGATTTGGATTCAACTGCTGAATAAGATCCAGAATCTCTTTCAATTCAGGCTCTTTCAATTTTGCTTTTCGTAACAAGGTTCTGTAATCACGATTAGCTAACAAATCAATGTGATTTTGTATGACATCAATGGCCTGTTCTTTCCAAGGTGTTTCATCACTGAATTGTTTCAACTGAACAAATAGGCACTCTTGTAAGCCACGACAGGCTACACCAACAGGGTCAAATAACTGAATGCGTTTTAAGACAGCTTCAACTTCTTCAACTTCAACGTCTTCATCGTCGACTGCATCAACAATTTCTTCGGCTGTTAATGTTAGAAAGCCCTTTTCATTTACACCATCAATAATGGCTTCTGCAATCGCAAAATCCAAATCTGAAAAAGGTGATAAGTTCAACTGCCAGCGCAAATGATCCTGAATGTCATCATTGGTTTCGCCTTGGTATACAGAATCTTCTCCTTCGTAGGTAGAGCCTGACGAAGCCGGTGCCGCGCTCATATAATCATCCCAAGTTGAGTCGGTAGGAAGGTCTTCTGAGATCGTTTCGTTTTGTAAGGCTTCAGTAGTGTTTATTTCGTCTTTTGTCCATTCAACGTCATCGTCAGCTGTCGCTTCTGGCGCTTTTTCGACGGAAGACTCAAACTCATTTGTTTCTTTATCAACAGAGCTGTCCGTCTCAGATTTTTCCTGAGGGATATGTTCTTCATCTGCATCAAGCAATGGGTTGTTGTCTAACGCATCTTGGATTTCTTGTTGTAACTCTAACGAAGAAAGCTGCAGCAAGCGAATAGCCTGTTGCAGTTGTGGGGTCATTGTTAACTGCTGACCCATTTTGAGTTGTAGTGTAGGTCTCATTTAGTCCCAATAAGATTTGTATAATTAAAGTCTAGCATCTCAATTCGTTATAACTTGAATTGATCACCTAGGTAAACTTTTTTCACTATTTCATTGTCTAAAACCTGTTCAGGTGAGCCTTCGGCAATCAGCTCTCCATGACTAACGATATAGGCTTTTTCACAGACATCAAGTGTCTCTCGTACATTATGGTCCGTAATAAGTACGCCAATACCTTTTGCGGTTAACTGCTGAATTATTTTTTTTATGTCTATCACTGAGATAGGGTCAACCCCAGCGAAAGGCTCATCTAGCAAAATAATCTTAGGGTCAGCTGCTAACGCTCTGGCTATTTCTACCCGTCTTCTCTCACCACCAGAGAGCGCCATACCTAAGCTATCCCTAATGTGATCGATATGAAATTCTGCGATTAAGTCGTCTAAGAGATCCGCTTTTTGGTTGCTATTAATATCACTACGCATTTCTAGCACAGACATGATGTTTTGAGATACCGTTAGCTTTCTAAATATAGACGATTCTTGTGGCAAATAGCCAATGCCTTGTCTGGCTCGAACATGCATGGGTTCGTGGCTTAAATCTGCATCATTTAACGTGATCTTGCCCTTATCATTCGGGACCAGACCCACGATCATATAGAAGGTTGTGGTTTTACCGGCCCCATTGGGTCCTAATAATCCGACTACTTCACCTGCGCTAACACTTAAACTCACGTCTTTGACCACTTGTCGACTTTTGTAAGATTTTGCCAGGTGTTTTGCTACTAATCTTGTCATAGTTCAGCTTTTTTAGGTTAATTGGCATCAGGCTGTTTTTTGGTTTTTATGGTTGTGATCACTCGTCCGCCAGTGGCTTGATCACCATCAGCTTTCACCCGCTGGGCTTTTAAGTCAAACTCGATATTGCCACTTTCTACCAATGAGCCACCTTGTTGAAATTTAGCCTCACCATTTAGTTTTAAAACCTGTAAATCGACGGTATAAACAATTTCTGTGGCGGTCGCTATTAAGTCACCGTTTTCAACGCCAGTTTGCTTGAATTCGGCTGGCTTGCCCTTTGCAATAAGTTTTTGGCCCACACCATCTTGTGTTTCAACAAATAGGTCGTCAGCCTTTATTGAGATGTTACCTTGACTCACTAACACGTTACCATAAAAGTGCAGCGTGTTATTTTTATAGTTTAGATCTTGAAAGTCAGAGTTTACTTTAAGATCTTCCTCTGAGTTAGCGAACGTATTTAACGAAAAAAGCGTAACTGAAAGCAATAAAGCTGTTTTAAATTTTTGCACGATCATTCACTTTTTCCTTTGATTATTGTTTCAACATGCTCTGTCAGGGTTACTTTTCCAACGTTTAAATCTGCTTCCATTCCATTACCAACAATGGTCATTCGTTGTCCTTCAATCTGGATTACGTTATCAGTGGAAACTTTATTTGAATCTAAATTGATTTCCAGATACTCGGTGATAATTGACTCTACCATGACGTTTTCTGATAACTGAATCATCTTAACATTCTGATCTAACGTCAGAATACCGTCCTGCATGTTACCAATTTTGGCTGAGAGACGCCAAAAGGGTTTTTGGTTCTGATAGATAATGAATTCCGGCGACTCAAAATGGGTCAGTTGCAGTTCGGCAAAATGTTCCATCTTTTGTGAAAATACTTCCTGACTGAGCTGGCCATTACTGTCAAATAATTCCTGATGCAGCAATTTAGCGGTGAACTCCGGCCTTAGTTCTTCTTCAAAGTCGTCAGTCGTTTGCTCAGAATCTTGAAAAGCAGGCATCCACAAGATTAAACTCACGACTATAAAGGCCAGTACAACTAAACCGCGAATAAACATCAGCTGCTGGTCCCACTCACGTTCTGTGTTATGTAGTCTTCACCTTTTTGACTCATAATAATTAAGTCAGTGAGTTCACGCACAGCGCCATGTCCACCACTATGAGTGGTATTAACATGGGCTATCTGCTTTATGTAAGGGTGACCATCTGCAACACTAACAGCCAAACCGACTTTATGCATAACTGGTGCATCTGGGAAATCATCGCCAATATAGGCAACTTCTGATTCATTTAAATTTAAGTCGGTTAAAAGTTGATTAAAGCCAGTTATCTTATCTTCCATGCCTTGATATATATGTTTAACGCCTAAACTAGTCATCCTATCGTTGACAATTTTAGAAGAACGTCCGGTAATAACAGCGACTTCCACACCTGAATTCATCAAGGCTTTAATGCCAAACCCATCTTTAGTATTGAAGGTCTTGAGCTCTTCTCCTTGATTGCCCATATAAATCTGACCATCGGAAAAAACACCATCGATGTCACAAATTAGCAGTTTGACTTGCTTAGCACGTTCCTCTATCTCTTTGGGAATTGCCTGATACCACTGTTGATAAAGCTCCATTAGATGACTCCCGCTTTTAACAAGTCGTGCATGTTTAACGCGCCAGTCGGTTGATTAACGTCATTAACGATGAACAAGCTGTTTATCTTTTTATCTTCCATAATTTTCAGCGTTTCGGCGGCGAGTACGTTGTCTGAGCTACATACAGAATTGGTGGTCATATACTCTGTAATGACGTGCTCAGGGTTCAGGATGTTGTTGTCTAAACAACGACGCAAGTCGCCGTCCGTGAAAATACCTAATAACGTGTTGTTATCATCAATCACACCTGTCATGCCTAGGCCCTTCGCCGACATTTCAATAATGGCTTGTTTTAACGTCGCGGTTTGGGGGACTAGCGGAATACGATCTCCAGAATGCATGATATCTTTGTTGGTAAGCAGTAACTTACGTCCGAGTGACCCACCTGGATGGCTTAATGCAAAATCCTCTGCCGTAAAACCTCTTGCTTCTAAGAGCGATACTGCCAGAGCGTCGCCTAGCACTAAACTTGCTGTTGTTGATGCGGTGGGCGCCAGGCCGAGTGGACAAGCTTCTTCCTGTACACTTGCATCTAAGTGAATGTCTGCGTTTTTAGACAGAGAAGAGTTTCGGTTGCCTGTCATGGCGATTATGAAACAACCAAGACGTTTTAACACAGGCAATAAGGAGACAACTTCTGACGTTTCGCCACTGTTGGAAAGTGCAAGCACAACGTCGTGTTTGGTAAACATACCTAGATCACCGTGGCTGGCCTCTCCAGGGTGTACATAAAATGATGGTGTGCCAGTGCTGGCGAGTGTTGCCGCTATCTTATTTGCGATATGGCCCGATTTTCCCATGCCAGTGACTATAACTCGGCCATCACATTTCAATATTTGTTGGCAGGCCGCGACAAAATTTTCATTAATGGCCTGCGACAGATTTTCGATAGCTCTTTGTTCAATCTTAATGACGTTTAGCGCGGATTCAGTAAGAAGTTTCATAAGGACCTTTCATACCCGTTTTTACATGAACAAGACAAATTGATAGGCGACAAAACACGAAAATAATATGCCACCCTCAACGCGGTTGATTCTGCGTGTGCCTTTAAAGTTTAGTGCCATTATCAATAACAAGATGGTTGCCCCCAACATGACATAAATATCTCGGGAGGCTGCAAGTGGATCGATATTACTTGGATTTATTAGTGCACCAACCGCTAAAACGGCCAAAATATTAAAAATGTTGGAGCCGATTATGTTGCCTATAGCCATATCATCTTCGCCTTTAAGCACTCCGGCAACACAAGCCGCGAGCTCTGGTAAACTGGTTCCAATGGCGATAATGGTCAAACCTATAACTAATTCACTGATCCCGAAAAATTGCGCAATCACAACTGCCGAGTCTACGAGATAATGTGAGCTTACCGGCAGCATAATAAGACCTGCGACGACCCAAAGGACAGCATGCAAAGTAGGTAGGTCGTCTGGAATTTCTTCATCAGACTCTGCCAACAAAGGATCGGATTTGTCCTTTGTATGTTTAGCCAGATAAATCAAGAACCCTATGAAACTAAAAAACAGGACAAATAATAAGATACCTTCAAAAAAGGACAGGTAATTGTCTGACAACAAGTACCAAGCGAGCACGCTAAATGCGAGTAAAATAGGCATCTCTCTTTTCAGCGTACTTGAAGAAACCAAAAGTGGCCTTACCAAAGTGGTGACACCTAAGACTAGTAAAATGTTCGTAATGTTTGAGCCTAGAGCGTTTCCAACAGACGTATCGGTCGCATCATTCAGTGCAGCATTAGAGGATACCATAATTTCTGGAGCAGATGAGCCCATGGCCACTATGGTTAAACCTATGATCATGGGAGAAACCCCCAAATTTCTCGCTAAACCAGATGCGCCATAAACAAATTTGTCCGCACTCCAAACAAGCACTGCAAATGATAAAATCAGAATGACTAAAGCGTATAACATATTTGATTTGAAACTGGAAAGTGGTTGGAATCTTGCGATATTGTGGCGTTTGTCGACGAATAAAGCAAAATATTCTTCTATTCTGAACGCCTAAGTGTGAAAAAGTTGAGCAATTGGGAATTAACTCTATGCTGTATTACAATCGCACCATTAAAAATCGCCAGAAGTTTACATTTTTTAACGTTTTTTCCGTAGCTATATTATGTTGAAACAAATACAATATGCGCCCTTAAGGATAATCATCTTACATGCGGAGTAGCAGTTGACATTTCAATCACAAAATAATGCCGTCCAAAATGAAAATGGGCTCACCCCACACGTAGAACTGAAAAACGTTACGTTCTCTCGTGGTGACCGCATTATTTACGATGATATTTCAATGTCTTTTCCAAAAGGCAAAGTAACCGCCATTATGGGCCCAAGTGGCATAGGCAAGACAACTTTGCTGCGATTAATTGGTGGTCAGCTGTACCCTGACAGTGGTGAAATACTTGTTGCTGGCAACAATATCCCCTCTCTAAATCGCGCTCAACTTTATAAAGTTCGTGAAAAAATGAGCATGTTGTTCCAGAGCGGTGCTTTGTTTACGGAGATGTCAGTATTTGACAATGTCGCATTTCCTATTCGTGAACACACAAAACTGCCAGAAGATATCATTCGCACTATGGCTCTGTTGAAGTTAGAGTCAGTTGGCTTACGTGGGGCAAGAGATTTAATGCCAAACGAATTGTCAGGTGGTATGGCACGCCGAGCTGCATTAGCAAGGGCGATTGCATTAGATCCTGAATTAATCATGTATGACGAGCCATTCGTTGGGCAGGACCCAATTTCGATGGGCGTACTGGTTCGTCTGATTCGAGATCTAAACCATTCATTGAACTTAACCAGTATCGTTGTGTCTCACGATGTACATGAAGTAATGAGCATTGCTGACTATATGTATATCATCGCTGACAAGCGTGTAATAGGTCATGGCACAAAAGAGCAATTACTTCAAAGCGAATCTCCTTTGGTACAGCAATTCCTTAAAGGGCAGGCTGATGGTCCTGTACCTTTCCACTTTGCTGCCGATTCGTTACAACAAGATTTAATGCAGGGTTAGAATGGACAAGATACAACAATTAGGTCGTCATACGTTAGATCGTTTTTCTGCGGTTGGTCGTGCGACTTATTTATTGATAGGGGCGTTGTTTGGCGGACGACCTAACTTAGTGAAAGGTTTTCCGTTATTTGTAAAACAGCTTTATGTCGTAGGGGTCTTGTCCTTAGTTATTATTTTGGTGTCAGGTCTGTTTATCGGCATGGTATTGGCGCTGCAAGGGTATACCGTACTTATCGATTATGGCGCAGAAGACAGTTTAGGCCCGATGGTTTCATTGGCTCTGTTACGAGAGTTAGGGCCAGTTGTTACCGCACTTTTATTTGCTGGTCGAGCCGGTTCTGCACTGACTGCTGAAATTGGTTTAATGAAAGCGACAGAACAGCTATCCAGTTTAGAAATGATGGCTGTGGATCCACTTCGTCGTGTTGTGGCACCGAGATTTTGGGCTGGTGTAGTGAGTATGCCTTTGCTGGCACTGTTGTTTTCATCGGTCGGAATATTAGGCGGCCATATAGTAGGTGTCGAATGGTTGGGCGTTGATCACGGTAGTTTCTGGTCGATTATGCAAGCCAGCGTAGACTTTAAAGATGACATCATGAACGGGGTTATCAAAAGTTTGGTGTTTGCATTTGTTTGTACTTGGATAGCCCTGTTTAGAGGATACGATGCAGTACCAACGTCTGAAGGAATAAGCACTGCAACAACACAAACTGTTGTGCAATCTTCTTTAGCGGTTTTAGGTTTGGATTTTGTTTTGACTGCCTTAATGTTTGGCAATTAGGAATTGGTGAATAAAGATGACTTCAAGAAAAGTTGAGATATCGGTTGGATTTTTTGTTGCTTTAGGGATTGCAGCGCTGATATTCCTGGCATTAAAAGTGGCAAGTGCTGGCGTAACAGGAAGCGGCGAAACCTACACTATTCATGCTAAATTTGACAATATCGGTGGACTCAAAGTCCGATCTTCTGTGAAAGTCGGTGGCGTAATTGTTGGTCGAGTTGAGTCAATTCATTTAGATCCGGAAGATTATGCACCAGTGGCAACCTTAGCCATTGACACCCAATATGATAATTTTCCAGACACAAGCTCGCTTTCAATTTTGACTTCGGGTTTGTTAGGTGAACAATATCTGGGTCTGGAGCCCGGTTTCATTGATGAAACGGTAGAAATATTAGGTAATGGCGATTATATAGAAGATACAAAGTCGGCATTGGTACTAGAAGAATTAATCGGACAGTTTTTATTTAGTCAGGGTAACGATGATTAAAGTATTATCTACTGCTGTGTTGGTGTTGGGGTTATGCTCAGTGCCGACTTACGCAAATACAGCAAGCAATCAAAAAGCGGTTGAGGTCGTAAACAAGCAAGATCCGTTTGAGCTCGTTAAAGTAGTTGCAGATGGTTTGTTCAAGCGAATTGCCAATGAGCAAAGTGCGATATCTAAAAATCCTGAATTGCTTCGCTTGGTTGTTGAGGAACAGTTAGCGCCGTCAATTAATCATAAATTTGCGGCAGCAAAGGTGCTTGGGCCGCATTTTAAAAATAGTTCAAAGGAGCAAAGAGCTCAGTTTTACGAAGCATTTCGTGAGTATTTAATTGCGACGTATGCTGGGATTTTAACCCTATACAAAGATCAAAAAGTAATTTTTGAACCGGCTTCGCCAATCAAAGGAAAACGTGTTCGCGTAAAGGTTAGGGTACTTGATGAAGGCCGTCCTGACATTCCTATTGCTTTTGTATTGCGTAAGAATAAAAAAGGTGAGTGGGCAGCTTACGACATGGTGGCACAAGGAATCAGTGTGCTGAACAGTAAAACGAAAGAGTTGCAAGGTCTTATTCGCCAACAAGGTATTGAGTCTGTAACTCAGTTGTTGCTAGAAAAAGCAGCAAAGCCGATTCAAGTTAAGAAGATAAGTTAAGGTTAATTCCCATGTCGAGTTTAATTAGCTTAGAGAACAATACGCTTACTGTGTCTGGTGTATTAGAGCGTTTTAACTTAGGCGAGAAACAACACCACCGTTTTCCTAAAGTTAGCGATGCGATTGAAATTGACCTAAATGCGGTGAGTAATATGGATACCGCCGGACTTGCCTGGTTAATGAAATTGGTGGCGTTTTATCAAAAAAGAAACTGCAAAGTGAAAATTTCTAACGTACCTGATCAATTAATTGCTTTAGCAGAAATAAGCAACGTGTTAGAGTTGCTGCCCATTGAATCGAAGTAAATAATTGGTTCCGAGTAATTTATGGATTTAGATCAGGTCAAAAAGACGTTAAACGATGAACTAGAGTTAGATGAAGTTATAGTAAAGTCTGATGGTTCACATTATCAAATCACTGCCGTTGGTGCTTGTTTTGAGGGTTTAAGTCGAGTTAAACAGCAGCAAATGGTTTATAAACCTTTGTCGGCAAACATTGCAGATGGCAGCATGCATGCGGTAAGTATTAAAACATATACTCCTGAAGCTTGGAAAAAAGACAAAAAACTTCAACTACTTTCCTAGAAAAAGAGAATATGGAAAAATTGCTTATTCAAGGTGGCAACACTTTAAATGGTGAAGTCACTATCTCTGGTGCAAAAAATGCCGCACTTCCAATTCTTATTAGTTCCATTTTAACTAATGAGCCATGCGAATTTCACAATGTCCCTAACTTACGTGACATCGCTATCACACGCCAATTGTTAGAGCAGTTTGGTACAAAAACAACACAAATTGGTAATGAAGTTACAATTGACGCTGGCAATATCACGTCTACCGTTGCTCCTTACGAGCTAGTGAACAAAATGCGAGCATCTATTCTTGTTTTAGGTCCTTTATTGGCGCGTTTTGGTCATGCAGAGGTTTCTTTACCCGGGGGGTGCGCTATAGGTGCTCGTCCGGTTGATTTGCATATTGAAGGCCTTAAAAAGTTAGGTGCACAAATCACAGTTGAAGGTGGTTTTGTAAATGCCAAAGTTGATGGCAGATTAAAAGGTAATCGTATCTATATGAGTACGATTAGTGTTGGTGCCACAGAGAACTTAATGATGGCGGCAACGTTAGCTGAAGGCACAACGATTTTAGAAAATGCCGCTCGTGAGCCGGAAATTGTTGATCTTGCCGATTGTTTGAACAAAATGGGTGCCAAGATAACGGGTGCTGGTAGCAACAACATTGAAATCGAAGGTGTTGAAGCCTTAACAGGCTGCAGTCACAGAGTATTGCCAGATAGAATCGAAACTGGCACTTTTCTGGTTGCTGCGGCTGTAACGGGCGGCAAAGTAACTTGTGTTAATACCGATCATCGTTTAGTTGAGCCTGTCATTGAAAAGTTACGCGATGCTAATGCGCACATTGAATGGGATGATAATTCTATTCATATTGATATGCAGGGCAGAGAACTAAAAGCCGTTAATATCAAAACCTTACCTCACCCTGGTTTCCCTACGGATATGCAGGCGCAGTTCACTATGTTAAACGTCGTTGCGGAAGGTGTAGGAACAATTACAGAAACCATTTTCGAAAATCGTTTCATGCATGTCCCTGAGCTACGTCGAATGGGGGCTAATATCCAGTTAGAAGGGAACACTGCCATTTGCCCTGAGCAGAGTTATTTGACAGGTGCACAAGTGGTATCGACCGATTTACGTGCATCTGCTAGCTTAGTTATTGCTGGGTTGGTTGCGAAAGGTACGACTCAACTAGATGAAGTATTTCATATTGATCGTGGTTACGAGCAAATTGAAGAAAAACTCATCTCATTGGGTGCGGATATAAAACGGGTTGCCGACTAATAAGTATGAAAGAAGCCAGCCTATTGGCTGGTTTCAAGCTTTCCAACTATTACAAGTAGTGTAGTTAACTCCCCGTTTCGGGATAAACTGAATTGCAGTTGGTTACCCGGCTCTGTATTTTCCACAAAAGACAGCAATTCTTCCAAACTTAATAATTGTTTACCGTTTACTGATAGTAGTATATCGCCGGGCTTGAGTCCTGCGTCCCAAGCAGGGCCTAAAGGGTCAACACTTGTCAGTTGAATACCAGCAATGGATTCGACATTACTTCTAACAGGCACTCCCATTTGGTTAATTGCTCTGCCACTCAACCCTAAATAGCCACGTTTTACTTCGCCATCGGCTAGTAGTTTGTCCATGATCTTTTTCGCAAGTTTATATGGGATCGCAAAGAAGATCCCCTGAATCCCGGTTCTCGCCGCTTGCGCCGAGGCGGTATTAATACCAACCAGCATTCCTCGCGAGTTAACTAATGCGCCACCAGAGTTACCAACGTTTATAGCCGCATCCATCTGTATTAAGTCGCCGTGGCTGGTGCCTGGAGTGAGGCCACGTTTTTCCGTCGCACTGATAATGCCTTGAGTGATGGTTTGACCAAAATTGAGTGGGTTTCCAATCGCAAGAACGATGTCACCGACCTGTGCTTCCAATTCGCTGTCTTGAGGGATCGTCGGTAAATTGGTGGCGTCAATTTTAAGCAAGGCCAAATCTGTGACTTCGTCTAGGCCTAACACCTCCGCGTTAAATTGGCGGCCATCTTGAAGGTGTACTCTAATCAGTTCTGCGTTATCCACAACGTGGTAATTTGTGAGAATGTGGCCAGAGCCTGTCATTATTACGCCCGAACCCAGATCGCTAAGTTGTGCGCGTTGGTTTAGAGATGGTCTATCAAGTGTGACAGAGTAAATATTTACTACTGCAGGCGCAGCCTGCTTTACTGCATAGGCAAATGACATTGCATCGGGGTTAATGACATTATCGGTAAATTGGCTGATGCCGAGATTACTTCTTAATTGAGGATTCAAAAAGATAATGATTAAGGCGGCAGCGAGGCCATAAGCAATAGCGTTAGCTATAAATCTGAGTTTATGAATCACTGTTGATATCCGGACTAAGTAATTGTTTTGAAAAAAAAAGCCTACAATTGTCCAGTATTGTAGGCCTTTTATTAGGGAATTGCTATTTATCGTATTAAAACGTAAATGGAACTATTTCCTCGAATGACATTTAATGCCATTACGCCTTTGGCTCGTTCCAATGCATTTCGAAGCTCGCTTACGCTGCTAATGCGCTGGCGGTTGACCGCGACAATAACATCGCCTTGCTCCAAACCTAATAATGCAGCCGGGGAACGTTCCTCCATTTCTGTGACTTCAATGCCTTCGTCACCCTGTGCAGTCTCACCGTTGGCCAATGTCGCTCCTTTTAATGAAGAGTGCACGCTCTCGGCTACGACTGCTGGTTTATCTGCAGCGCCTAAGGTTACGTTCAGGTTAACTTCATCACCGTCCCTTAAAACTGTCAGCCTAATTTTATTGCCTGCACCTTTGGTCGCGACTTTGCTGCGTAATTCGTTAAAAGAACGAATCTTATTGCCATCGACGTGGGTTATGACATCACCCGACTTCAACCCGCCTTTTTCAGCTGAAGAGTCTTTCATTACTTGATTTACAAAAGCGCCTTGAGCCAGTTCAAGTCCAAAGGACTCAGCAATATCGGCGTCCATATTTGAGCCTTGAATTCCAAGTACGCCTCGTTTTACCTCGCCGTACTCAACAATTTGCTCTACTAGGTTATTCATCATCACGGAAGGAATCGCAAAGCCAATACCCACGTTACCGCCACCAGGCGCAATGATTGCGGTATTGATGCCGACTAATTCGCCATGAAGGTTCACCAACGCACCGCCTGAGTTGCCGCTATTAATGGCTGCATCAGTCTGAATGAAGTCTTCGTAACCGCCATTACCAGACATCAGTCCGGAACGACCTTTGGCGCTGACGATGCCAGAGGTAACGGTTTGTCCCAACCCAAATGGGTTACCAATAGCCACCACAAAATCGCCAACTCTGACATCATCTGAGTCAGCAAGTTTTAATTCAGTTAGGTTTTCCGGGTCTATCTGCAATACGGCAATGTCACTTTGTTCATCGCCACCCAGTTTTTTGGCTTCAAACGTTCGTCCATCTTTTAGCGTCACAATGATTTCGTCAGCATCATTAATAACGTGGAAGTTAGTTACTATATAACCTTTATCTTTGTCGATTACGACACCGGAACCAAGGCCTTGAAAGGGTCGTTCCTGTGTTCTTGGTGCACCACGTCGGTTACCAAAGAAATATTGAAAAGGATCAACATTGCCGCGTACCTCTCGGTTGCCCCTGACGGATATATTCACTACGGCTGGAGTGACTTGTTCAACCATCGGTGCTAGCGAAGGAACTTCTTCTTTTAAAGAAGAAAAGGGAAATGCCGCATGAGCAGGTAAGGAAACGCTTAGACTGCCAAGAACTAAAGCTGAAATACTGGTTAATTTAATGATTTTAGATTTAACAGATACTGCCATCTTTTTCCGTACTCCTTAAAAATTAATCACTGAAACAGACAGGGGGAAATTAAGTAAGTTCACTAATGAAATATTTTGTTACGAACTAAGGTGTGAGGAGTGGATCACTCCTCACACTAAAAACTAATCGGCAGCACCTTGAGTTTGTACACCTTGGAAAACGCCTGACGACTTACCGGAATAATCCAACGGCTGGTCGGAAACCTGCACTTTGTCGCGTTTAGTGGATTCAGCCGATTGCAAAAATTGGGTTGCTTCTTTTGAAAAGAATGGAAAAGCAGGTGATTCCGCTTTTCGGTTTAATAGGCTTTCGGCATCTTCAATCTGAGTCTGAATATGATTGGACATTTCGTTTAAATTTGTGGCGACAGATTTAAATGAAGCAAGGTGATCTTGCCAATCTTGTTTTAACTGCGCGTGCTCTTGTTGTACGCGATTTAATTCTTGTTTTGCCTGTTGAGAACCATTGTCCCACTTATTTCGTGCGTACATAATTGCCAGGCCTGAAACTAATCCCACGCTAAATACTAAAATTCCCGTCACTAAATCCATAAATGCACCTTGATATAATTAATTTGCTATCTTAATCATAATTGAATATGTCTAAGATCGCCTTTGCCATGTTAGAATTTTGTTTATATAGCCATTTTTCCATATTTAAAGTTCAAAATTAGATAACTTATGTCGCATCGGACCTCTCAAACCACGCCCTGGACCTTATATCAAGAAGATTTGAAACGTGATGATTTTCAACACGACGCCGCTCAGGAAAACGCTGTAAAACACCTACAGCGATTATATGAAGATCTGCTTAAAGATACACCTGTCAAAAAAGGAGTATTAAGTAAGTTTTTTGGTGGTAAAAAGAAAGATAGTGAAATTAAGGGACTTTACTTTTGGGGAGGCGTAGGTAGAGGCAAGACATATCTGGTAGATACGTTTTACGAGAGTTTGCCAACCGACAAAAAATTACGTATTCATTTCCATCGATTTATGCACAAAGTTCATGATGAAATGAATGCACTTAAAGGTGTATCGGATCCACTTAAAGTCGTAGCGAAGCGTTTTGCCCAAGACAATAGAATCATCTGTTTCGATGAATTTTTTGTATCTGACATAACCGATGCCATGATATTGGGCACGTTATTGGATGAGCTTTTTAGGTTAGGGGTCGTGTTTGTAACAACCTCGAATATTGTTCCAGATGACTTGTACAAAAACGGCTTGCAGCGCGCTCGATTTTTACCTGCTATCGCTTTATTAAATAAACATTGTGAAGTGGTAAATGTTGATTCGGGTGTGGACTATCGACTTAGAGCTTTAGAAAAGGCAGAAATTTATCACTTTCCATTGGACGAACCTTCAGATGTTAATTTACATACTTATTTCCAGCAACTCGCGCCTGAAGTTGGACAACAGGATGTAGAAATAGAAATTGAAAACAGAATGATCTTAACCAGAGAGGCTGCAGATGGTGTGGTTTGGTTTGATTTTTCTGCTATTTGTGAAACAGCGCGTTCTCAAGTTGATTATATGGAGATAAGCCGTATTTATCATTCTGTGCTGTTGTCCAATGTAAAACAAATGGGTCAACAGAATGATGATGCCGCTCGCCGATTCATTGCCATGGTAGATGAATTTTATGAGCGCAAAGTGAAACTGATCATATCGGCCGAAGTGGCATTGGAGTCACTTTATTCGGAAGGCACGCTGAACTTTGAATTTAAGCGTTGTATTAGCCGCTTGCAAGAAATGCAGAGTCATGAATATTTAGCTGAGCCTCACATACCTTAACCATTGTTGGGCGTGGGCACAGAGTGGAATAAAGAGTATTAAAAAATAAGATAATTTGTTCATTTTTTAGATGATCTTTCATAACAAATCTGTATAATGCCGCGCCTACCCACCGTTACTAACCATTTTGCTTTAGCCAGCATCTGGTTACGCACTCGAAGGGGTGCAAATGAAATGGGGTAAATTGTGGTAATAAAACCGCAACTTACTGGCTTAAAACTTTTTATTATTAGGTTATAGAAAGAAATGAAAACCTTTACTGCAACACCATCAACAATCACTCGTGATTGGTACGTTGTTGACGCCGAGGGCAAAACTCTTGGTCGTATCGCAACTGAAATCGCTCGTCGTCTACGCGGCAAGCATAAGCCTGAGTACACTCCGCACATGGACACTGGTGACTACATCATCGTTGTTAACGCGGACAAAGTTACTGTTACAGGTAACAAAGCTCAAGGTAAAATGTACTACTCACACTCTGGTTACCCAGGTGGTATTAAAGAAATTAACTTCGAAGATCTTCAAGCTAAAAAGCCTGAAATGATCATTGAAAAAGCAGTTAAAGGCATGTTGCCACGTGGTCCTCTTGGCCGTGCAATGTTCCGTAAACTAAAAGTGTATGCTGGCGCCGAGCACAATCATGCCGCACAGCAACCAAAAGCATTAGAACTTTAAGGAGCATAGACAATGGCTGATACTCAATACTACGGAACTGGTCGTCGTAAGAGCTCTACTGCTCGCGTATTCCTACGCCCAGGTACAGGTAACATCTTAATTAACAAACGTTCAATTGAAGAATTCTTTGGTCGTGAAACTGCGCGCATGGTAGTTCGCCAACCTCTTGACGTTACTGAAACGTTAGAGAAATTTGACCTATACATCACTGTTAAAGGTGGTGGTACTACTGGTCAAGCTGGTGCGATTCGTCACGGCATCACTCGTGCTCTTATGGAGTTTGACGAGTCTTTCCGCTCTCCACTACGTGCCGCTGGCTTCGTTACACGTGATGCTCGTCGCGTTGAACGTAAGAAAGTTGGTCTTAAGAAAGCGCGTAAGAAGACACAGTTCTCAAAACGTTAATATTGCTTTGCAATTGCTTCAGAAAAGCCCGCACTACGCGGGCTTTTTTATTGCCTGTAGGACATAGGTATGTCGCGGTGTCAAGGATGACATTGAGCGACGTTCAGGATGAGCCTACACCCGGTGGTCATGGATGACCAAAGAGGGTGTGCCTAAAGGATTGGTATATTTTGTTCCATACAATAAAGACATTTCCGCCATCCATGGCGGTCATATGTCGCGGTGTCAGGGATAACATTGAGCGACACTAAGGATAGACCAACACCTGATGACAAAACTGGTTCACAAGTGTTGCTAATAAAGGAGTAGCCCTTTGGGAATAATCGAGCTTGAGTAAATCTAGTTTTTACTTACCCATAATTCAGTATTTGAATCTGGATTTAAGAGTGGTTTTTTGAACAAGGAACAAGCTTATAATAATCAAATAGCGCGGTTTTTTAGCTCTATTCCACTTTTTCTTTTCGATATCCGGATATTGCCTTGTTTTATATAGGGCTTTTTCGGTAGAATCCCACAAATTACCAGAATAATAAGAAACAGCTAAACTGTAACCAGTTTTACTTGTTACAAAATGTTTTAAGCTGACTCTTAACACACGCTTTTTAAATCCTTAATCGCGGAGAATATTGGATGAGCAATGCGCCCGTAGACAATAGCCGTCGTCGTTTCCTTACGGTTGCCACTTCTGTAGTAGGTGGTGCCGGAGCGGTGGCCGCGGCTGTGCCATTTATTGCTTCTTGGAATCCGAGTGCCCGAGCCAAATCGGCAGGTGCACCGGTAGAAGTAGACATTACCAAACTAGAGCCTGGTCAATTGATCAGAGTTGAATGGCGTAGTAAGCCAGTTTGGATTATTTATCGTACTCCTGAAATGTTGAAACAGATTGATAGCATTTCAGCGGATGATCTAAAAGATGCAAATTCTGAAGCTGAACAGCAGCCTGAATATGCTCGTAATGGCTACCGCTCTAAAAAAGACGAAATCTTCGTTGCAGTGGGTATCTGTACACACTTAGGTTGTTCACCAACTTATTTCTCTGAAGGTTATTCCGAAGTTGTTGAAGGCATCGACTCTGGTTTCTATTGTCCTTGTCACGGTTCTAAATTTGATATGGCTGGCCGCGTATTCAGTGGTGTTCCGGCTGGTGCCAACCTACAAGTTCCACCATATTATTACGTAGACGATAACACCATTCTAATTGGTGAAGATGAAGGAGCGGCATAATGTTCAAAAATCTGATCGATTGGATTGATGCTAGGATCCCAATGACACGTGTGTATGAAATGCACATGTCAAAATACCCAGCACCTAAAAACATGAACTTCTGGTACGTATTTGGTTTCTTGGCCACTATCGTACTTGTTAACCAAATTGTAACGGGCATTTGGTTAACCATGAGTTACGAACCTTCTGCTGCTGGTGCATTTGCGTCAGTTGAATACATCATGCGTGATGTTGAATATGGTTGGGTCATTCGCTATATGCACTCGACAGGAGCTTCTGCATTTTTCGTCGTCGTGTATTTGCACATGTTCCGCGGCATGATGTACGGCTCTTACCAGAAACCACGTGAATTGTTGTGGTTGTTTGGTATGTTTATCTATCTTGCACTTATGGCTGAAGCCTTCATGGGTTACTTATTACCTTGGGGACAAATGTCATATTGGGGGGCTCAGGTAATCATCGGCCTGTTTGGTACCATCCCTGTTATTGGTGAAGATTTAGCACTTTGGATTCGTGGCGACTATGTTGTATCTGGTGCAACATTGAACCGCTTCTTCGCTCTTCACGTAATCGCGTTACCATTAGTGATTGTTATCCTTGTATTCCTTCACATCGTGGCACTTCACGAAGTGGGCTCTAACAACCCGGATGGTGTTGATGTTAAACGTCCTAAAGGTACGGTTGCAGAAGAAGACAAAACTAAATTTGAATTCCACGAGTATTACACTTCTAAGAAAGACATCTTAGATGACGTTGTTCCTTTCTTCCCACACATGGTATTGAAAGATCTGATGGCGTTTGGCGTGTTTATCTTCTTGTTCTGTTATGTCATGTTCTTTAATCCGGACATGTACGGTAAGTTCATCGAACATCCTAACTTCGAAATGGCAAACAACCTGAAGACACCTGAGCACGTATTCCCTGTTTGGTACTTCACTCCTTTCTACGCCATTCTTAAAGCGGTTCCAGATCCGTTTTTAGGTGTTGTAGCAATGTTTGGTTCAATTATTTTATTAGCATTATTGCCTTGGATTGATCGCGGTACTGTTCGCTCATGGCGTTACCGTTGTGGCATGCACAAGTGGAACCTGATCATATTTGCAATCGTGTTCATCATTCTTGGTTATTTGGGTGGTACACCGGGTACACCGTTTAAAGAGATGTTAGCTCGAGTATTAACAGTTGCGTACTTCGGCTTCTTCGTTGCTCTGTACCTGTACAGTAAAAATGAAAAAACTAAACCACTGCCAGAAAGGATCACTAAATAATGAAAAAGTTACTTGTTTCTCTTGGATTATTTGTTGGTTTAGTATCGTCAGCGGCTATGGCTGCTGGCGGCGGTGCATTGCCATTTAAAGCAGACATAGACCAAACAGACAAGGCGTCGTTGCAACGTGGTGCTAAGTTATTCATGAACTACTGTTTGGGTTGTCACCAAATGCAGTTCCAGCGTTATGAAAGAACGTTTAATGACTTAGGTATTCCTGTAGAGCTTGGTTTGGAGAACCTTGTATTTACTAAGGATACAAAAGTGGGTGAGCACATTAAAAATGCGATGCCTTCTGAAGACGGTGCTAAGTGGTTCGGTGCTGCTCCTCCAGATTTAACTTTGGAAGCGCGTCTACGTGGTCCAGACTGGATCTATAGCTACCTAAAATCTTTTTACGTTGATCCTTCTCGTCCATTTGGCGTGAACAACACCGTATTTAAAGATGTAGGTATGCCTCACGTATTGCAAGAATTGCAAGGTGTACCGACAAAACAAGAAGTATTCGAAGAGCGTTTAATCGACGGCGAAATGAAGACTATTTCACTGGGTGAAAAATTCGTTGTTGATGGTTCTGGTGAGTTAAGTGAAGACGAGTACGACCGTGCTGTTTTGGACATCACTAATTTCATGGTTTACGTAGGTGAACCAATGATCTTAGAGCGTGAAAGCATGGGTTGGAAAGCACTACTATACTGTTTAATATTCTTTGTACTAGCAGTATTGCTTAAGAAAGAATACTGGAAAGATATTAAGAAATAGTAACTGATTCTTTTTGAACGGTTTCTATGACTGATTTGATAAAAGGGGTGTTAAGCCCCTTTTTGCGTAAAATAAATTTAGAGGTTTACCCTCAATACTTGGAGAGATAAATGGCTGTATCTGCAAACAAAAGAGCAGTAATGACTTTATTTTCTGGTGCGAATGATATGTACAGTCATCAGGTTCGCATCGTTTTAGCTGAAAAAGGCGTAAATGTAGACATTCACTATGTAACTCAGGACAACATGCCTGAAGACCTATATGAAGTGAATCCTTACGGAACCGTACCGACACTAATTGATCGAGAACTAGGCTTGTATCGTGCAAATATCATTAATGAATACTTGGACGAGCGCTTTCCACATCCACCACTGATGCCGGTTTATCCGGTTGCTCGTGGTCGTTGTCGTTTGATGATGGACCGAATCGAAAAAGACTGGTACAGCTTAACTCGCAAAATCGACGCGGGTGATGACTCAGCGCGTCAAGAGTTAAAAGAAAGCATCATGTCAGTTGCTCCGGTATTTTCTGAACAACCTTACTTCATGAGTGATGAGTTCAGCTTGGTTGATTGTTATTTGGCACCATTATTATGGCGCTTGCCAGCGTGGGGTATTGAGTTAGATGGTCCTGCGGCAAAAGATGTGAAGACATACATGTTGCGCGTATTCGAACGTGAGTCGTTCCAGGCTTCATTAACTGAAGCAGAGAAAGACATTCGAGCTTCATACTAAGTTGTTAGAATGGTTGATATGACTTCAAATCGCCCTTATTTGTTAAGGGCGTTTTATGACTGGATTTTGGACAATGAGTGTACCCCTTATCTGGTTGTAGAAGCGGATTTACCGCATGTACAAGTACCACCTCAAACCATTAAGGATGGTCAGGTCGTACTGAATATTAGTCCAAGCGCAGTCCACGCCTTACAAATGGAGCAAGAACAGCTCACGTTTTCTGCCCGATTTGGTGGGGTTCCATTTGAAGTATATATTCCTATGTATGCTATTAGTGCTATCTATGCACGAGAAAATGGTGCTGGCACTATGTTCCCTCCTGAAGAGATAGAACATGAAGAAGCCGAAGGTAACACGTCTCCTGAGTTAGGGGCAGTTAAATCAACAGATAAACCTAAAGAGTCGTCGAAAGACGATACGACGCCTGATGACCCGGGTGATAAGCCTAAAGGAAAAGGTTCGCACTTATCTTTAGTGAAATAAAAAAAATCCCTGCAATGCAGGGATTTTTATTTTAGAAACTTTTTAATGCCTTATTGGAAAACTTTAACCACACGCTCTACACCATAAATTTGAGATGCAATTTCCGCCGCGCGGTTAGCTTGCTCTTCGGCAATTAAGCCCATCAGATAAACTTCTTTGTTTTCCGTTACTACTTTAATGTTGTGGCCTTCAACGGTCTCGTCCGTTAACAATTCGGATTTCACTTTAGTTGTGATCCATGTGTCATTGGCCTTCGTTGAAATATCTGCGGGAGTCCCTAATTTAATTTGATTATGAACTTTAGACACGTGATCTAGCTTGTTAATGATATTAATCGCCTTATCTATCAGAAACTGATTTGGAGCCTGACCTACCGCCAATACAATGCCGTTGTAACTGACTACATTGATGTTGGTATGTTTACTGATACCATCGTCTTGCATCAATTGATACATGGCTTTGACTTCGATACCACTGTCGTCTATTTGCTTGCCCACACTTCTTGGGTCATTAGCGGCTCCGACAGCCGTCACTGCGCCCGCAACTATGGCCGTTTCGACACAGGCCTGCAGTGCCAAAACTGATAACAATAGGGTGATTGTTTTTTTCATAATCTTTCTCTTCAAGCTTTGTTTGCTATTACTACATGGAGAAGATGACTTCATCGATTAGTTCACTCAATACGTGAACCGTAAATAGCTGAATTTCTAAGGTACGGCTTGGCTTATTGGTAGGAAGACGGATTTCTATGTCATTTTCACCTAACAAGCCAGAAATCTCACCACCATCATCTGAGGTGAACGCGACCACTTTTATGTCATTAGTCAATGCAGCTTCGATTGCTGCTTTGATAGAAGGTTCCCTATTATTTAAAGAAAATACCACCAAGATGTCTTGTGCGTTTCCTATCGCTCTAATTTGGCGAGCATAAAGTTCAATACTTTCAGCATGTTGATCTTCAGTTAATGAACAATGATGCATTTTTTCGCTTAATGCGATGGCGGGCAAGCAGGGGCGTTCAATTTCATAATAATTGACTAGTATGGAAGCAAAATGTTGTGCCATCATTTGGCCTAAGGTCTCACCGCATGTAATGACCTTGTTGCCAGATAATAGGGTTTGAGAAATTAAGGCGGCAGATAAGGCCAGGTTATCTGCATTTTGTTCACCAGATGCAATGAAGTTCTGGATGTTCGAAGTATAAAGTTGTTTTATTTTATTATCGTTCATGTAAATGCACTTTGGTGCCAGTTTAACTGTTCTTGTTCAAACGCAATGACGTCGAATCGGATATTGCACTCGATTTTACGTTGGCTAAGATAAAAAAGCGCGGCTTTTTTTATCTTGTTTTGTTTTGCGGGAGTAACGGAAGCGGCAGCACCGCCATATTTTTTAGATTTACGATAACGCACTTCCACAAATACAAGCGTATTGGTTAACGGTTCAGACATAATTAAGTCGATTTCGCCGTAACGGCAATGGAAATTTTGTTCCACTACCTGCAGCCCTTGTTTTATTAAGAATGTTTTGGCTTGTTGTTCTTTCCGATCGCCAATTGCTCTTTTGTTAACGAGGTTCGACCAAAGCAACGATTCTTCCTTGTTTGTATTGAGACCAGCGTAACGCTCTTTTAATGCGGTTATTGTCTTGCACGCTGAGTTTTCCGGTTAGTCCGTTTATGGTTTGAGAGGGCACTGCTTCCAACTGCTTAATGGTGTATATCAGTTGTACAGCATCAAAACCAAAAGCAAAAAGCTTTTTGAGTTGAGTCTGTTGTTCGCCGACTTTTGCGTATATTCGGTGTAATTCTTGTCTATTCTGTTGAATTAACCAGGGCATTTCGGTGAAAGTCAGATCGTTTAAATCTCGTTTTTGCGCGCGAGTTTCATCTACTAAGTAACTTCGACTCGAAGCAAATATCGGTAATCTATTACCAAATACACTGACATTTACATCGAAAAAAGGCTTTATTAAACGAGTTTGTTGCGAATTGGCGATGACATAAACGGCATCGATATCTGCCCTGCTGCGGGGAGAGGTCTCTAGTTCATTGCCAAATAGCGTTTCCATTTCCTTGATCCGAGCTTTACTCAAGCCTACGTCCAATAAGTTTTCAACCGCTTGTCCCAATTTAGATTTACTCTTAAAGGCAATGGTTTCCGGTGAAGAGTCAGTTTGAAGCTGCCATTGTCGGACGAACTGCTCAGATAGGCGTCGCCCTAAGCTATTATCTGCATAGATAACGGCAGGCTTCTTATATTCATGTTCGACAAAAAACTCTACGGCTTGGTCAATTTCATCTTCTGGCGCAAGTGAGAAGTAATAAGCCAAAGGGTTATTTTCCACAACCTGTGCGTTAGGAATATTCAGATATAAAGTAGGAATTGCACCTAATACCTGGCTTTGTTGCAAAGAGGCGACTTTATCTTTCTCTAAAGGGCCGATAATAAACTCGATGTTACTTTCGACGATTTTCTGCTCTATTTGCTCAATTGAGTATTTATTTGTGTTTAATACCTGAATGGTCAAGTCAGAATCGAAATTGATGGCGGCAAGAATGCCATTTCTCAACGCTTGTGCCTGGCGGCTAAGCTTACCTGTTAATGGCAACAATAGGGCAATTCGCTTAGGATCAAAAGGCTCTACGTTTAATAACTGCCTAAGATCCTGTGGCATATAGGGTGACTGATTTAGAGCAGAAAACTGTGCTTGCCAGCGTTTCAAATGCACTGGTAAACGTTTTGGCTGATTAAAGTCTTGTCTTATAATTTTTGCCAGACTTATCCAGGCCGCTGATCTTTCGCCAAAGTCGGTTTGAAATTGATTTAATGTCGCGTCGGGAATTTGCGTAATGTGTCTCCACAGCAACTTGTGCAATAGTAATTGATCATTACTTGATAGTTGTTGTTCGTGAAAGTCGTAAATTCTAAAAATCGTTTGCACGACGTTAATGTGTTGGTCTTGATTTGATTCAATTTGTGCCTTGATGATCCACAAAGCAAGTCGATGTTGTTTTGGTAAATTGCCTTGCTGCAATCGTCTTAATACACTGTTCGCTGCATCTAGATTTTCAACAAATAAAAGCGCTTTGGTGAGCTCAATATCTTGAGAAACGGAATTGTACCTACTGACATCGATACGATTTAATATTTGAGTGACAAATTCCTGATCTTTGCCTTCCATTATGGCGTATTTAGCCGCCTGAATATAAAAACTACGAGATTGCTCGGGCGTTTGCTGTTTGGCTTTTTGTATGTACGAAAAACTTGTTGGCTTCTGACGTTTTTCAGCTTGTACCGTATAAACCTGTTCCGGTTCTGTTTTTTCTTCTACAGCTTTAGGTGGGGCCGATGCGCATCCGGATAGAAGTATAAGCGACGCCAAACACCCCAAACTGAATTTGCTCAAACAGACTATTTTTTGAGAATCGAGACGGTATGCCACGGGGTCTTAAATCCTTATATAAAAATCAGTAGTACTAGAACAGGACACAAGCAGGTATCATACAAGGCAATATGATGATAAACAAACACTTCGAAGTATAGAACATGGCAGAATCAGGCACTCTTTACATAGTTGCGACTCCAATTGGTAACTTGGATGACATTACTCAGCGCGGGCTGGATATATTGAACTCCGTGGACTTAATTGCGGCAGAGGATACTCGCCATAGTGGTAAGCTTTTATCTCATTTTGGCGTAAAAACGCGCATGTTTGCATTGCACGATCACAATGAAAAACAAAAATCTCAGCACTTGATTGAGCAGATTCAAAGCGGATTATCAATAGCGTTAATTAGTGATGCCGGTACCCCTTTAATTTCAGACCCAGGTTACAACCTCGTGAATGTTGCTAGAGAGCATGGTGTTCATGTTGTGCCTATTCCAGGACCTAGCGCGGTTATCACTGCATTATCTGCGGCAGGATTGCCAACGGATAAGTTTTTATTTGCCGGATTTTTACCTGTTAAACAACAGGCAAAGGTGAATGAACTGGAGCGCTATCAGCATGCTGACTTCACGACCGTGTTTTATGAGAGCCCAAGGCGAATAAAAGACACACTGGCAGTAATCGAAACTACGCTGGGCGATTCTCGAGAGTTAGTACTGGCTAAAGAATTGACTAAACATTTCGAAAGTTTTGTTAAGGGCAATGCCGCAACGATTATCGATTGGCTTGTAGAAGATACGGACCGCCAGCAGGGTGAAATGGTATTGATGCTTGGCCCGAATAAAGCGCAACAAGCCTTATCCGCAGAAGCTGAAAAACTAATGCGGTTGTTGATGGAAGAGCTTCCTACGAAAAAAGCAGCGGTGGTTACGGCCAAAATGTTCGACTTAAAGAAAAATGACTTGTACAAATTGGCGCTTACCTGGCAATAGATTAATTTAATTAGATTAAGTTACATTTAACGTACAGGGTGTTTATCAAAATGCCCTTTAGCTACCTTAATAAACGTTTTTACTCGATTGGACAGCTCATAACGATGCGCAAATCGAAAATATTTTAGTGAATAACTTGGTTCGTTTGCATAAAGACGTTTGGTAAATTGAAAATATTATTAGCAAAAATCCTCAGTTATCAGCGAGTTGTTAATGAAATTGGTATTACAACTCGCATCTGTATCCAACATCCCTTATAATTCGCGCCGCGAGATGGCCAGACAATCGCTGCTTCGTCGTTGTGTTTTAAGTTCGCTTAACGCAGACGGGCGAAGGGGAGGAAAGTCCGGGCTCCATAGGGCAGGTTGCCAGATAACGTCTGGGGGGCGCGAGCCTACAACCAGTGCAGCAGAGAGTATACCGCCGATGACTGCCTTGGCAGAACAGGTAAGGGTGAAAGGGTGCGGTAAGAGCGCACCGCGCGACTAGTAATAGTTCGTGGCACGGTAAACTTCAATCGGAGCAATTTCAAATAGGGTTCCTTACGGCGCGGCCCGCGTTGGAACCGGGTAGAAAGCTTGAGCCTTAAAGTGATTTAAGGCCTAGACGAATGATTGTCCACGACAAAACCCGGCTTATCGGCCATCTCGCAACTAATTTCTTTGTCATTCCCAACTTGATTTGGAACCCAGAAAAAGTCCACTCCGCTAACATAAGAACACGGCTCATCGGCCATCTCGCAACTTTCCTCTGTCGTCACCCTCAACATAAATCGTCATTCTCAACTTGCCTATAGGGATATAGGTGCTTAGGGCGAGCCGGGAACTATTGCCCTGTGATTGCGAATCCAGTAATAAGTCCACTCCGTTAATATAAGAGCACGGTTTATCGCCATCTCGCAATTAATCTCTCCGTCATTCTCAACTTGCCTATAGGGATATAGGTACTTAGGGCGAGTCGGGAACTATTGCCCTGAGATTGGGAATCCAGTAATAAGTCCACTCCGCTAATACAAGAGCACGGCTTATCGGCTATCTCGCAATTAATCTCTCCGTCATTCCAAGCGTGCCTATTGGGAAAGCTGTTAGGACGGGCACTGACTTAATGGATTGACGGGCTACTTAAGACACTTGGAAATGGTATTAGCGGAATTGCTTCTGCAAAATTACAAACGCTAAACAAACATCAAGTTTTGAAAGGTCAACTAAAACTAGTTAACCTTTCTTTCAAAAAGCAGATGGTTAGTCTTTTTCTACGTACAAATAGACCGGGTATTGAAACACATGATTACCATAATGAATGTTAATGGAAAGGTAATCGGCGCTGGACAATATGACATCCGTAGGTTTCAGAACTAAGGATATTTTTTGGTCGGAATAACTTAATTCAGCTTTGTCGAATGTATTAAATGTTAACGACTGGTCCAGAGAAAGAGAGTCGATCAATCCGTGCGGATCGGCGAAGTCTAAAACTATTGTTTTTTCTACATCGTTTTGCACAATTTGCCTGTCTATTGTGATGTCAAAATCGAATGTCGAGCGCGCCATCGTCATAGAAAGGACGGTGATATTTGCTACCTTTAGAATTTCGGTGCCATCAAATCGTGTTGCTCGATAGGCGACACTCATCGTTTGTTGACCTGATACTTTGGGCGCTGTCATTTCGTAAGCGGATTTACTCTCTTTGACATTCAAACCAAGAGTATTACTCGGCGTCCACGACCATTCTTTAATTTGCTCTAAATTATCTGTATGCACAGTAAGAGCAACCGTTTGTCCTTCCACCAAAATTAACTTCGAGGCGCTAACTTCAATATCACTCGCAACTTGTACATTTTTAACGAGAAGGGTGGTTGAAGTTGTTCGAGTTAATTCACCCATAATCACAGTTAATTCAAGCTGAGCTTCTGTATCTACATCAATCTCAGGTGTCGACAGGCTCAATATTTCACTATTAGGTGTTATCAATGTAGCTTCCGGGGATAAATTCAAACTCCATGCAAAGCTATCTATATTGCTCGTATGTTCAATGACAGGTGTGATATTAATCGTGGAATTTTCGTTTACTTCAATTAACTCCGGCAAATCAACGGATAAACTTTCTTGTTCTTCTGACGTAACAACTACGGTTGTTGTCTGCGAAAACTCAGTGCCATCAACAAGAGTAACCGTTAAGGTTACGGGAAATTCGGTATACTCTGACACGGTCGGTAACGTAAATGACACCGATGTTAATGTTTCAGTGTCAAACGTCACATTATTTATACTATTTTCATTGACGCCGAGTGATGATATATCCCAGTCAATCTCCGATATTTCTGAATTGGTAAGCAACCGTGCAGCGATATTAAACTCGTCACCGCTGACACCATTTGACCTTTCGGTTAGCTCTATATTCAACGCTGATGTATTGGGAACGACAGTTAAAGTTAGTGTTTTTTGACTGCTAACATTTTCAATGTCTGTTGCCGTTAATGTTATGGATATTTGGGTTTCACTATCGACGTCAGGCAAAGTAATTGTCGGTGTTATGATATCTCTTGCAGAAAAGGAGACGCCATCATGATTAGATTGCCAGGCTAACACTAGGTCACCTTCCTTTGCGTTTTTCACCTCAGCAATCAGTAGGATACTTTGACCTGCATTAGCTTGCTGGGATTCCGCTAATGTAATGACGGGGCCTTGTTCAATGGGCTCATTTGCAATCACATTAACTACCATTTCATGTTGTGCTGATGAGCCTTGCTCATCAGTCGCTGTAACCGTTAAGGTAATGGCCTGTTCTTTGGTTACAACGGGAAATGTTACGACAGTAGATGACTCTGATGTTGTCGAAAAACTTAGTTCGGTATTATCTGATGACCAGACTACATTTAATGAATCCCCGTCTGGATCGGAAATGGTTGCATTTAAAGTTAAGGTTTCACCGCTTGATACTGTCTTGACTTCATCGACAGCAATTGTTGGAGGAGTATTGATTGCGGTAACCGTTTCATTTTTTTCTGAGCTACTGCATGCACTAAGCGTTAATGCCAGCGCAAGATAACAGGTAGAGACTAATTTATTCATAACTTTCCTTGTGATGTTAATGATGTACCTAAAACGCTACCATCATATCGGATCAGTTAATCGCGCTCTATTAAAGCAGTCGTTTTGAAACGATTGGTTACAATTTAGACCATTTGGTCAATTTTTAAATCGGTTTTTGCTCCATACAAAAAGTAGTTATGTGCGTTTCTAGCAGAAAGGCCAGTTATGGAAACTGGCTATTCATTACAATTTCAAATTGAGAACTGACTTAACTGCTGCGTTATCTTTTCATCAATTCCGATGAAAAGCCCATAACTACCTTTTAAGGTTCTAACCGAATGCTTTGCCACGAGAGGGCCTGCTGGCCAAACTTGTGCGTAGTCGACTACAATGGAAAAGATTTCAATCTTTGCTAACGTCGATGGTTTAAACGGTTTGGTGTTTACGATTTCCAATCTAGTAAACTTCTGTGTTTTTTTGTCTATATGAACAAAGGTTTTCAGGTAGCTTTGTAACTTACTGTTTGCCTCCATTAATTCTACAGATTCTTGCCCTTCATTTTGTGCATTGACAGAGCTCTTAATGGCAAATATCCAATTTTGATCATTTTCTCCGTAAAAGTCCGGTTCTCCTTGTGTCAGCAATGTAGGCGATAGAACAAGTGGAATGTCTATCTGTAACTGACTTTGACTGATGTTTTTTCCAATGACTTCAAGTTGTTGCCACCGCTGATCCGGTGGCAAACTCGCGTCATAATACCGGATAAGCTTATTACCCTTATTGTCCATCAGTTCCTCTTTATAAGAAATTAACTCGGGTTGAATTAATTCTTTTGAGTTATGAACAAGAGCTGCTGATGCCTTTTCTAAGGCCTCTAGCTGAGGCGGTATGGTCGTTGGCACGTTAATTGGCACTTGCGCCGTCAGTTCTGTATTTTCCATATTAATTGCAAAACAAGGTGCTCCGAAAAATAGAACTAAAAGCAGGCCCCTATTTATATTGGATAAATTCATTTAGTTAACCATTCACAGGAGTTAATGAATGATCTGAAGAACGTAACATGAAATAACCAGGCAAAGCGGTAACTAATAGGATGATGGATATGAAAACCCCATACATCGCGACTGTGTTTGGTGTGTTAACGTAATCAGTGACAAAAGTTGGATTAATATTAGACATTGCGTTTATAAAAGCGTGAGCAAACACAGCTGGCCAGACACTCCTAGTAAATGCGACGACACCCGCAAACGCAAACCCGAGGATGGTGGCATAAATTACTTGCGCAACGACATCAACTGAAAACCCGTGACGTAAGTTAATCAGATGCAATAAGCCGAATATGAGTGCTTGAACAATGGCGGCTTTATAGATGGCATTGTTCTGGTGTCTCCAGGCGCGAAACAACAAATAAAATGCCATTGCACGCATCATGACTTCTTCAAACAAACCTGTTGCTATATTGTCGAAAATCCATCCAATAGATTTAACCGCGGAAAATTCCACATTTGCCCAATCGACTGCAGTAACATTTAAACCGCCTATTAACAACATGGGGAAAAGGGCAAGCGGCCACTTAGGGTGCCATTTTTTGAGTGGTTGAGTTACACCACAATCACGTAGAATGTCCCATTTCCATAACAGGCCGAGCATTAATGCTGAGGCTGTGTATCGGATATATGAATCAAACGCCTCTTGAGAAACTTCGGAGAGCAAGTTGGTTAGCAACACTGCCGCAAGTTGTGTCAGAGTCACCATAAAGAGCACCAAAAATATCGTAGTGCTAAGTGGATGAGTAACCGTTAATTTGTTTATCTTATTTAATATATTCATGTGTTCATGTCCAATAACTAACTGTGTGAACAATCTTCGCGTCGATAAACCAATATTTGAACTATAAACTTCTATAACTATCTATTGGCTTTAACCACTTGTTAAATAAGGAGTTTAATTGCGTTCAAACAGGTTTATAGATTTTTATATAAGGGTTTTAAGCGCATTTACGTTAGTATGGCTGTAGATTTTTACAATATTCATGCAGTAGATGAGTCATCTTCTTAGAACAGCCGGTTATTTAATTGATCCCATAGCCGGCACCGTAGTAGCGCCAGATGGACAAGCTATAAAAGTTAGGCCTCGAACATTCGAGGTATTACTGCTTTTGCTCTCTGAGCCATCAACTAGCTTCAGCAAGTCACAAATATTAGAGCGGGTATGGCCCAATGTCGTCGTCGGGGAACATGTAGTATTTCAATCCATTAATGAGATAAGGCAGGCGTTTGCTCCTGTCGAAGTGATCCGCACTATTCCAAAACAAGGTTATCACTGGATTGAATTTGTTGAAGTGCAAGCCAGTGAGCCTGCAATTGTAATTGAGTCACCGTCGGAATTATCCAATTCTGACCATGAGTCAAATGTCAAATCGAGCAATTTAGCACCTCTTCGAAAACGGTTTACAGGTCAAATGCAGTGGCTGGTGGCGATGAGCTGTTTACTGATAATCGTTTTATTTTGGGCAAATGAACAGCCCGAAACACATGTTTCAGGCTCCATTGTGGTGTTACCGGTTAAAAACAACTTGCAGGACAATGATCACAACTGGATTACCTATGGAGCAATGGATGAATTAATCCAGTTGCTGGCATCTTCTGATCAGAGCGGCGTATTGCCCACCGACTATGTCTTTGAAGTAATGGAGCGCGCTGATGCGGCGATACAGAATTACACACCAGAAGACATCAAGCAGGTTTTTGTTGTTTCAGGTGCAAATCTTATTGTTGAAACCGCTATATCCGGTACGCCGCAAGCCTATGAAATTTTATATACTCTGCACAGACGCAACAGTAGCACTAAAGGCATCATTTTTACCCAAAATGTGTCACTAGGGATTAAACAATTTGCGGCTTTGGTTTCGAAAAAAAGTGGATTGGTCTTGAACGACTTAAATGAAAATTATCGTTCTGATTTCACTAACGAATTAATCGCCAATGCGATAGAAGCTAAAAACAATATGGATGTCGATAGTGCGAAACATATGTTATCAGCGGCAACTTCCAGTGAGCCTGATAATCTTGTAGCCAAACGCCTATTACTTCAACTGGCAGTTGAGCAAGGAGAGTTTGATATAAGTAACCCATTGGCGGCAGATTTAGAGCAATATGTATCTAAACAGCCGCAAATTAGACGTGATTTTGTAGCGGTTATGCTTTGGATGGCCATTAATCAACTTCAACAGCATGAGTTTGAACTAGCAGAGCAGTCGTTGAGTAAAACTGAGCTTTGGGCTGAGCAGCTAAACGAGTGGTTATATCTTGCTTATGTTGAAGAAATCCGGGGACAACTGGCGCAGTACAACAAACAATATGAACAGGCTGAGCAACACTACCAGAATGCAATTCGTTTTCACCAGGTTTTACAATGCCCAAATGGGGAGAGTAACGGCTTGTTAAATTTATCTATGTTGGCAAAGGATGCGGGTAACAGTCAATTAGCTGTTAGCTTGGCACATGATGCGATGAACTTAATAAAACAGCGGCAGTTAAGCAAACTAGAGGAAACTGCGGCAGACTGGATTAACAAGCTGGAATGAGAGCCATAATCATTTTACGGCTCGTTACTGTTCCGCTTCAAGTTACATCATCTAAGCAGTACACATAAAAACTCTTTGGTCAGGAGGAGCAACTATAGTGAGATATACCACCTGACCAAAGGAACTCCTCAGGGCACTTTTGATAGTATTTCTCTTCGACATCGGAAGATAACTCATCATATGGTGTTGTAAGTATTTTTTGTAACTCTTTTATAAGCGCGTAATCACCTTTCATAGCGTTTTGATAGGCTGGCGCAACCAGCCATTCTCGCCAGGTGTATTTGGGGTTGATGCGTTTCATTTTTTTACTGAGAGTGGCTAAATCTTCATTTTTGCAAATAAGAGCTCGCCAATCGCTGAGCCATTGCTCCCATTCTTTGTATAACGCTTCTGTGGGTGTTTTATAAAAGCTATTTTCTAATTGACTGATATTGTCGGGAATATTCGACAGTTCTCTAAAAAAGATTGTGTAATCAACCTTTGTTTTGACCATAAGTTGCATCAGACCGATAAACAGGGTTCTGTCGAAATCTTCAAGGCCCAATTTCGTTGCCCACATCATTTCCAATTCACGTTCCATCATCTTCGCAAAGCCAGAACGAATCTCAATCAGCTTTTCCGAAGCGCTAGAATTTGAATCGAATAAGTGCTCCAATGCGGAACAAAACATATCAAAATTCTTTTGTGCCGCCAGTGGTTGATTGAAAAAAGAGAAGTGGCGGCCTCCGCCTGTCCATGCTTGATAAGAAGGATCGAATGTTTCACAAAACCCAAAAGGCCCGTAATCAAGCGTTATGCCACCAATAGCGCAATTGTCGCTATTAAAGTTGCCCTGACAATAACCAACTCGCAGCCAGTTACAGACAAGTGAAATGAGTCGATTTCGGTATTTGGAGGCTAACAACAGCAACTGGTCTTCCAGCGGAAGTTTTGGCTCAATCTCATCTTTATACTCGCGCTCAATAGCGTGAAGAACCAGCATTTTTAACTCTTGTTTCGCATTTTTGTGTTCATTGCTACGAGCTCGGCGGCCAAACAGCTCTATCTGACCTACACGAATGAACGAAGGCGCGACGCGTGTTGAAATGGCCACCGGGTTTGCCACCATAATTTCCGGATCTACGGATTGTGAACCGTCGAGGTACCAAGGCCGGTCAACCTGTTCAGAATTGGATACATACAAACTTAATGAGCGTGAGGTTGGTATATTAAGCGCATGCATGTGCTCTTGTGCCAGAAACTCTCGTACACTTGAACGCAATACCGCACGCCCATCACCACCACGACAATAAGGGGTTCTGCCCGCGCCTTTAAGCTGCATTTCCCAACGTTTGTTATTTATCACCGCCTCAAGCACAGATATGGCTCGCCCGTCACCGTAGCCGTTACCCGTTTGAAAAGGGCACTGTTGAACATATTCAGTGCCAAAAATTGAAAGTGCGTATCCCGTTGCCCACCCCATTGGTTTTATTGGTTCTGGGACTTTAGATAGATCTCCTGAAAATAAACGCACAAAATCTTCATCTACGGCAAGACTGTCACTTAAACTCAGCTCCTCAAATAGCAACTTACTGTGTGTTACGTACTGAGGGGCAGGGAGGGGAGTGGGTTTGACAGGCACATAGTGACCAGAGAGTACTTGCCTTGGTTTAAAGTCATCTCCGTTTTTTGTCGCATCTGGATCACGTACAAGTGAATTAAGAAAGGAGTAGTCGGTGAAATCCGCAAGCTCTTTAATACTTACAATTTTCTTTTTAGGTGGAATGTTATTCATGGCCATAGTTTTGCTGGAGTATTTTGTCAGCGTTCGGCCTCGATGTAGCTGTATTGAGGCCGAACGAACCTTTAGTTTCATTATGATAGCTTACGCTAATAAATTAGTTGCCGCAGTATAAGAGCGTGTTTATCTTTGCAGTATGTTTTTGCAGCAGAGTGTATGGTTTTAGTACAAGGACAATATGCTCCTGCATTGTCCCCTTACCCTACATCCATGTAGGGTAAGGCAGAACCAGCGTAGTTTGGTTGTTCCAAATAAGTCTGGTGACAACGCAGTAATAAAGCCATACAGGCGCTGCCCAAAGGGTTCAACCCAAAGCCATTCGCTCTTTGTTGCAGAATTTTGACTTAGCCCACTAGGCCTACAATCCAGCGCCGCGATCAAAAGGCTTTGGATTTGAACAAAATCCATACTGCAAAAATCAACACGCTCTAGCTTTGGATAGGAACCTATTTACTGAAGATTAGGCAATAAAACACTAAATTTCGCCCCTCCAAGATTGTCATCTTCGCTGATTTTTAATTGGCCGTTATGCCAATGTAAAATTCGTTGGACAATCGCTAAACCTATGCCATAGCCCTTATGTTCAGCTTTTCCGCGTACAAATGGCTTAATGATCTGGTCGCGCAGCGATTCATCAATGCCTTCGCCATCATCGGCAACGCTTATTAACACCCAATCGGTTTGTTTTCCTACTGAAATCCTTATGTTCTGATTGCAATGTTGCACCGCATTTTGAACAAGATTTTTGAGTAACATTGACAGATATTTCTTGTCTGCGAATACGCTTACAGGCATATCGTTTGTATCTAAGAGCTCAAACTGAATCTGCTCGTGAGGCTGATTATTTACGATTTGGCTTAATAGCGGGTTTAATTCAAATTCAGTTTTATCAAGGGTGACCAGGCTTTGATCCAAACGCGCGTAATTGAGTAAAATCTCCACCAGTTCAATCATTTCGTCCACATTGTTGCTAATTCGCTGTTCGAACTTTTTGCGAAGTACCGGATCGTCTTCTTCCTGCAAGGTATCAATGCCAAAACGTATGGTTGCCAAAGGTGTTCGCAGGTCATGGGAAACGGCACTACTTAACAGCTTAACATCGCCTACTAAGTCGCTGATGCGTTGCGCCATATGATTAAACTCCTGCTCTAAATCTCGAATGTAGGAAACCGATCCGACCTTTACTCTCTTTTGCAAATCACCTTGGCCAAAAGCCTTAGTCATAGCCCTTAGTGCCAACAATCGTTTAAGCAGTGGGTAAATCCATAACAACATTAGTGACAATAGGCATAAATAAAACAGGCTGGTGAAGAGATAGCGGCTTAAGGAAGATGATGAACCTTCTTCCATTAATGGACTGGTTAACATTAATAGCTGCTGGTTATTATCCAGATAATAATAGGTGGCAACATCGTCTTCACTCGCAAGCGTTAAAGGCTTGCCGGATACCAATTCGTGTTTGAGATCTTCAGGCAATAAAACGCTTTTCATTGGTAAAATTGATAACTTGTAATTGCCATCGGTAGGCCATTCAGCAATCAGTTTTGTTAACTCGTCACTGGTGCGATTACTGCTTGCCAACATAACGCGTAAATCGCTACCGAATTTTTCTATCGCACTTATACTGCTCAATGGACGGTTGCTGTCATCTTGAATATATTGCACAAAGATATAATCAAATAACCTGCCCAATCCTACGGTCGCAACAAATACGGCCGTGACGAGAGAAATCGCAAGGATTTTCATTGCCAGGCGTCCTCAACAAACAAGTAACCTTTTCCCCAAACCGTTTTGATTCGAAATGGGTGACCAGCGTCATCGCCTAATTTTTTTCTTAATTTTGAGATACGTATGTCAATAGAGCGGTCATAACCGTCGTAATCAAACCCGCGCAATTGAGTGACTAATTCTTCGCGACTAATAATTTGTCCGGCATTTTTTGCAAGAATCCATAATACTTCGAACTCTTTTGAAGAGACATTAAGGTTCTGCCCATTCAAACTGACCACTTGTGTCGCCTGATTGATAGTCAGATTGCCAAAAGAAAACTCGGTCTTCTCAACAACACTTTCATTCGAGCTTTGATTTAATTGCGTCATTTGTTCCTGACGTTTCAGGATAAGGTTAATGCGGGTAAGTAATGCACGTGCGCGGATCGGTTTCACTAGGAAGTCATCGGCACCCATTTCAAGGCCCAATACCTCATCCACCTCTTCATCTCGAGCTGTGATCATAATGATGCCATTTGTGAAATCCGGGCGAACTTGCTTACACACATCTAAACCGTCTAATCCCGGTAACATACCGTCGAGCAATACGACGTCTGGGATGAGCGACTTGATGAGTTGCACCGCTTCATCACCACGGGTGGTATGGGTGACGGTAAAACTGCGTAAACGCAGGTAATCACATATCCACTCTGCAAGCGCCACGTCGTCTTCCACTAATAAAATGTGGGCATTATCATTTTCCGTCATACTTCGACCCTTCCTTACAAACTGCCACGATTCGACATTGCACCTTTAAAATATTCGCCACCATAAACTGGGCTGACCGCGTTTTTGGTGCACCCAAGTGACTTTCAATTTTTGCTCTGCTTTGGTTTCTGAACTGCTGCGAACTTTAAGAGTAAAAACAATGTTCTTGTCTGCTGCAAATTCTTGTTTGTATTGCCCCTGGCTTTGCTGCTGCCAGCAGAACAAAGGTGCAGTCTGCTGGGTTGAGTACAAGCAATAATTATCTTTAACCGGAGCACGCCAATCTAATGTGACATCAACGTAACACTTTTGTCCTTGAGTCAGTGCCACACATTGCTGTGGGGTTAAGTTTAATATTTCTTTATCTGCAGCTTCTGACGTTGTGCTTATGAACGTCAGCAGCATACAGAACTTAACAAACATCAACTTTAACCCAAGATATCCAGCTTGTGGTTGTATCATTTGTAATGTCATCTTAAAAAACAAACGTTAGCAGTAGACCTGCGCGAGAGCCTGTAGTGGACTTTTTAATATTAGATTGTTGGCTCGGTAATTCGTTGTAGGAAGCGAACGCACCAAGTACCCAGTTTTTGTTTAACGCATATTCGAGACCCAGCTCGGCTGAAGTATTTACGCGACTTTGATCTACTTCCAAATCTTGTTGGTAATAATCCACTATCTCTTTTGATTGATATTGTGCACCAATCGCCCCGTAGATATTCCAATTCTTGATCTGCCAATAATGGGTATAAGATAAAGACGCTTCTACTCCGTCTTCTTCTGGGCCATTTGAGCTGTATGGGCTGTAAATAAATTGCAGCTGACTGTTGTCAAAATAACCTGTCGCTCTTAAACCTGCTCGTCTTCCGTAGTTTCTATTTTGTATTTCTGCTAGGCCTTCTACTTTTTCTGTGTCTGTCTGTTTATATATGTCAAACGACCAGTTGTCACTATTATAGAAGTTTAACCCCCAAGCGTTGCTGGCATATAGGCCGTGTAGTCGGCGAGAATTCAATCCCGGTGATTCAACAAATAGCCCTAAAATTTGTAATCGGTAGCTAAAGTGGGTGTCGAAGGAAGCGTTATCCGAATCGTCCATTTTATACAGATCATCACCAGAGCTACTGACGGCACTGTATGCCATATAAAACCCGTCTCTATGATTGAAGTTTCTGAGTCGATAATTAATCTCTTCGATGTCTTTTTCGAAATCTTCTTCGTATTTATCGCTTTCGTATCTGATGTAGAAAGTTTCACCTTCCACCGGGTTTGGCCCAAGCTCTTCACTGCCATCTATGGTGTAGTAAGTTTTGTCTTTGCTAATTGTGACGGTTCTATATCGGCCACTTCTTTTAATTCGCTTTTTACTGGATTTTGATACTTCTTCCAGCTCTTTTTCAACTTTCTTGTCTTCTTCGGTTTTTGATGTATCGCTTGCAAAAGCGCCAGTAGAAAACAGTAATGTTGAAGTTAATGCAAAGGTGCTTAATTGAGTGAAACGATTTGATTTATTTGTATTTTCCATAATTCTCTAACTACTCATTTTGTCTTGATGACAAAAATAATACTCAACAGTTTATCAAAAAGGCGTATCGGATTATTTATAAAGTGTATCGATTTGTATCGTTGCACCGAGGGGGATTTCTAAATGTTTCCGCAGCTGCTTCTTTGTATTTAAAAGTGGAACTGTGCGATGATTTACACGTACATTAATGGTCTTGCGAGAGCATACATGTGCAAAGGGGAAACTTCAAAATGCGGACATTAGGTTTGTTGCAATGAGTAAATGTACTTATTAATTTTCAGCAGCCGAAAATGTGCCGTCATTCAACATGCAATTCATAAAAGCTCTTTAAGATCATGAGTATAGATGTCGATATTTTTTACAACCACTAGTTATAGTCTAGAGGCTTTTGTCGCAAGTCCTTTAAAATCAAAGCATTGCACTTATGGTTCGATTTTTGCTATTCTCAGTGCCGAAAGTCTTGGCCATATTACGTCGTAGCTGCCATGGACGGAATAATTCAACTTGAAACAGATTATTAAGGATCGCTAATGACGATTAAAACTAACACTGATGTGAAAATTGATGCTGAAAACAAGTCAACTTCTGCTTCAAAAGTATTAAGTCTTCTAGCGATTGGTGCAGGTATCTCCGCACCAGGTGTTGTACAGGCTGAGTTAATTGTCACTGATATCAACCACACAGTGGATGAGACCTCATTTGCGTTCAATATTGGCGATGACTTTATGAGCCAAATTGTCGTTGGACATCATGAGTCAGCCTCTAGTGAGTTCGGCTATTTGTTTAATAAGTATGGCCGTATCGATTTTAGTGCTGATGGCAAGTTTGTTGATATGTTTAGCGCAGGCGATACTGTTGATGCTACTTCGTTTAATGGAACAAACAGTGGTGGTGAGTTTTTCCGTGATGAAACCAATGCAGATTACGGTTTCTGGGACAACCTAGGTGCACATGGTTACGTTGGTTTTAAATTCGATGATGGCACAGGTAACGGCGACCGTTTCGGTTGGTTGGAAATAACTCGTGGCAGCGTAATCATTGGTAGCATGGGCCTGCAATCAGACTACGGTGTAGGCGCTGCGATTCCAAACGAAGTTCCAGAGCCTGGCACTATGTTATTACTTGCAAGTGGCGCGTTAGGCCTAATGGGAATGCGTCGTAGAAACAAAACCGCTCAGGCGTAATTTAGACACTTAATTTTTGCCGACAGCTTAGTGGTTGTCGGCACCTTCTCTTTCGCGTAAAACTAGTCTCCTATTTACGTTTTCAGACCTCAATTTCATGCCAAAGCAAGACAACAACTCTCAAGTTTTATTTCTTCACTGGGCGGGTGCAGATTGGCATTTGGTTCAGAATTTATTAGAAAATGGCAAACTTCCAAATCTTAAAACGATTGTAGAGCAGGGGGTAATTGGCAAGTTAATTGGCACAAACCCCAAAGTTTCCCCCATGTTAACAACGAGTTTATGTACTGGGTATTATGGCGACGAACACGGTATTCTGTCTTATGCTAAAGCTGCCAATAACCATATAGGTTTACGGCCTGTTGCTAGCCTGGACTTAACTGCAAGTCCACTTTGGCAGTTAGTTAACGAGAGTGGCAAAAAGGCTATGGCTGTTGGATGGCCGGCTAGTCACCCAACGACTCACTTTGACGGTGTTGTGATAAGCGATCAGTTTTCACGGGCTTGTGGTGAAACGTTTGATGATTGGCCTTTAAATGAAGCTTCAGTTTCAGACTCTAGTTTGCACGAGGTAATGAGGGAGCTGCGGCTACATCCAAGTGAAATATCTGCCGAGCAAATATTATCTTTCATACCCAATGCAGCTAATATAGATCAGGAAACCGATGAGCGACTGCCTAAATTGGTTGCTGCACTAGCGCGGGTTTCAAGTATTCATGGAGCCGCGACCTGGTTGACGGAGTATCGGGACTGGGATCTACTTATGGTGCACTTTGATTTTATTGAAGTGATAACCGATGCGTTTTTGCAATATTGCGAGCCTCGCATGCCTCACGTTTCGGAGCTTGATTCAGATGTCTATAGTCATGTGCTCGATGGCGCCTATCAGTTCATGGATTTGTTATTAGGCCGTTATCTGGCGCTTATAAGCAACGACACGAACGTATTTATTACGTCGAATCACGGCTATTTAACAGGGGAGCAAAGGTTGATCCCCAAAAAACAATCGAAGGTGTCAGATTTTAGTCGACATTTTGGTGAATACGGCATGATCACCGCATCAGGCCCGAGAGTGAAACAAGATGAATTACTCTTTGGTGCAAGCATACTGGATGTGGCTCCTACTTTGTTAACTCTGCTGAATTTGCCTGTTGATGAATGTATGCCCGGCAATGTATTGGCTAACATGTTCAATGATGAGCCTGACGTAAATTTGATTACAAGAAAGGAAATTGCGAAGTCACATCAAGATGCAATAGAAGAGCAAAATTTAACACAGATCTCTGAATGGATAGCCTTAGGGTATTTACCCTCACCGTCTTCAGAGCAAAAGGCATTTCCCGAAGTAATGGCTGAGTTTGTTGAGATACGGGAAAAGAGCAATCTGGCCAAAGTGAAAGTCGCCAGAAAAAAATATGAGGCTGCACTGGTTATCATTGATGAGATTCTCAATCTCGAGCCTGAAAATATGGAAGTTAGATTCGTAGAGTTTCGTTGTAATTTTGAGTTGAAAAGACTCGATGCGTGTTTGGACGTGCTTCAAGAGCTGTTTGACTCTGGGGTTGATAATGCGGAACTTCAACTATGGCATGGACAGCTGAATTTTGAGTTAGGCAAATTAGAAGAGACGGTTTGTTGCTTGGAAAAAGCCAAAAACATGGAACCGAACAACTGGCGGACGTTAGAGCGTATAGGTTCCTTGTATTTACAGATGGATAAGCTCGAATTGGCACAGGAAACATTCGAACGAGCGGTTGAGCTGAACCCCGAATTTGCTTTTGCCTATCATGGATTAGGAAAGACACTAATCGAGCAATCTAAGTTTGAAGAAGCTGCACATGCTCTAATGCGTTCCATTGGTATTTTTTATCAACAACCTGACGTTCACCTACGACTCGGGGTCGCTTTAGCCGGTTGCGGAAAGTTACAACAAGCCGAACAAGCGCTACAAAATGCCTTGGCGATTGAGCCAAATTTTAAGCAAGCGGAAGAAACTTTGACCCGAGTTCAGCAAGCCATCGCGTATAAAATGTTGTAATACGTATTGTTAACTTAAGTTTGAGCCAGAATGTTATTTACGTCGGACAATGTTGTAATTGAAATAATGGCTTCAGGGTTCAACTGGCGTCCCAGATACTCTTCTAATGATAAGATTAATCGCATATGAGCCAGGCTGTCCCACTGTGGTGTCGCACCCAATGCGGTGTCAGGGCTAACTTCTTCTGGCGTTAACATTAATGCTTGCGCGACTAAAAGCGTGGCTTTGTCTGTTGAGCTATTCATTCAATAGCTCCTCTCTCTTTTGTAACCATTCGTCTTTTAAAATTCCAAAAATCAGTTGGTCTAATCGCTGCTCGCTATTTATTGCTTTCATCTGTTGGCGCAGTACCGCTTCGCAGGTAAAACCTAATGCTTTGTAGTTATAAATTGAGGAAAAGTTGCGGCCATGCGGGCGTCCTATAACTTTGAACATATTCATTTGATCAAATAAAAAGTCCAACAACACAAAACGCGCCTCTTTGACGACGTCTTTGCCCCAATAGTCTTTGTTGCCAATGACCACACTGGTTTCAGCAATTTGTTGGTTTAAGTCACAATTAACTATAAATAAACCAATTAGTTGACCATTAGCTTTATCCTTAACAGCTAGACAAAAACGACTGTGATTATCGCAACTTATAACAAATCGAACCGCCTGAGGACGTGTAAGCCGCTTGCGGTGCATGTTTAATCCCATCATGACATCTGGATCAGAAAGCCAGTCGGTAAATTCTTCCGTCACGTCTTCACGCAACATGGAGGAAATGATAAACCGTTCCGTCTCTAGTTGGAGTAGCGCATTTGGTGTCCAGCGGGTTTTTGTCATGAATCTAACTTTACCTTTCTGTTTTACTTATAAAGATGCGCAAAATGCCGCAACATTATCGCGGTTTAGTTTACCGCGGTCGGTTTTGGGGATCTCATCGAGATAAAACACTTTCTGAGGTTGAGCTTCATTTCGGATCCGAGTTTTCAGCCAATTTTTTAAATCCAGTGAATCGCTACAAGCATTTTGTGTGAGCTTAATAGCGGCTGCAACCACTTCACCACTTATATTATCAGCGATAGCAAATGCACAGGCTTCTTCTATTTGTGGATGACGCTCTAATAACAGGTCGAGTTCTTCCGGGTAGATTTTAATACCACCAAGGTTAATAGCGTATTTGTTTCTTCCTGTCATACGCAGCACTCCTTCGGAATTCAAGTGGCCGATATCGCCTGTGTGATACCAGCCTCCTGATAACACTTCCGAAGTGAGATCCGGTCGTTGAAAATAACCAGCCATTAAAGTTGGAACCTGAATTAAGATCTCGCCGCTACCTTCTGATTTTATTTGACCTTCATTGGTTTTAATCGCGACGGTTCCCCCCCAAGTCTTGCCGAGTAAGCCGTCTTCCGGTTCCACTTCACTGGCAAGTGCGCCGCCGATCCAATTGGCGGTTTCCGTAATACCGTACATGTTCGCCACGTTTTTCGTTCCAGACCAGGTTATGACGTCATTCCATAATTCTTTTGATAAAGGAGCAGACCCAATATTTACACGGGCAAGGGAGTGTTGAGTTGGTGCAGGTGATAACCGTAAAGCGATTTTCCAGAACGAAGGCACTGAGCTCATAAAAGTGATTTTATGTTCATCAATTATTTTGCCAAGCGCTGCCGCACCTTGAATACCAGCTCCGTGATTTAAAAATAACCTAGCGCCTGCTAACAGGGGTGTTAAACAGTTGCCAATCAGACCATGGCCAAAATGACTGGGCAGCACACATAAGGTTCTGGAAAGTGTGTTTATGCCAAGGTGCGCTTGATTCAATGCTATCCGGGCTTGTAAGGAGCGATGGGTGTGAACCACTCCTTTAGGATCACCCGTGGTACCTGAAGTAAAGAGTATAAGGGCAGGGCTGTCTAAATTAGAACTAGGATTAAAAACTAGATCTTTATGTTCATTTTTCGCTTGCCTGTCATCACAAACGAGCACAGGAACTTCACTGGAAATTGTCTGTTCAGGCTTAGCGAGTATTGCTTTCGCCTCGACAAATTTAACCACGTTATCCAGTTCAGTTGCGGTCAAGCTAGGGTTAACGCAAACCGCACATCCACCTACCGCCCACACCGCAAAGAGGTCGGCAAAAAATGCAGGGCTGTTACCATGTGCAATGACATAACTCGTGCTTTCCAAACCAAACTTTTGTTTTAACTGATAGGCGCGTTGCTGACTATAGGATTTTAACTCTTCGCTATTCCAAATTTCATTTGTTGTTAAGTCGTGAATTGAGCCTAATCCATCCAGGTTCCAAAACATGGTTATTTCCTATTAAACGATTTAGTGATTAACGAGACGAATTGTAAAAGCCTAGTTTGCCGAACTTGGCAGGTGTCATAACTGGACGTTCGAATTCTTGGGCAATTCTATGTATTCGAGCTAACAACGACAAGTTGCTTGCCATTTCAGTCTGCGAAGAATTTTGCCATATATTATCTTCTAGCCCCACTCTCACGCCGCCGCCCGTTGCAATGGCCAGAGTATTGGCAGTCAGTTGATATTTTCCAAAACCTGCAAATGACCAGAAGCTGTAATCTGGCAAGTCTTTGATCAGTAAACCTGCATAAGCCATGTCGACCTGCGTGCCTGCGATGTTCCCCATCAATAAATTGAAATAATGTGGGCCTGTCAACCGGCCCTTTTTGATTAGGTACTTGGCGTAATTCACCATACCAGGATCAAAACACTCTAATTCAGGCTTAACTCCATATTGGTCCATGGCGTCAATTAAAATCTCAATGGTCTCCGGGCAATTTACACTTGCTTGACCGGGAAAATTGAGAGAGCTTAGGGTAAGTGAGCCCATGTCGGGTTTCAGTTGCAAAACTTCGCATCGTTGCTCGGCGGATATTCCTCCACGACCACTTAACGAGGCACAAATAACCAATTCAGGACAGTGACGACGTAAACCTTCGAAAATCAGTTCATAACGCTTTACGTCTTGCGTAGGCAACCCATCTTCATCTCTTGCGTGTAAGTGGGCCATGGTTATTCCCATGTCATACGCCTGGTGTGTTTGCTCTATGATTTCATTGGGGGTAACTGGCAGAGTAGAGACTTGCGATTTCTTCGGAACCATTCCTGTAGGCGCAAAATTAATGATTAATTCATTAATGTCGTTGTTCTTTTCCATTATGTTCCCTGACAAGCTAATTACCCTTGATTATGCCACTGAATGGTACACGGAGTAAAAGTTTGTTCAGCATTGATTTTAAGGTAATGCTTAACTAAAAAGGAGAGAAGTCGCTGAAAAGAATAGGTTGAGAGGGAATTTCCGTCGCGGTTTTCTAATGTCACTTATTCGAGTCTAGATGACAATCGAAAGCACTAGTAACTCAAAGAGGGACTAGTGCCATCGATTTGTATTTCTAAGAGTTATGCTTGTAACTGGTTACGTCTACGAAGCCCTAACAACCCTAAAGAACCACTGGCTAAAAACAGCAGCGTGCCCGGTTCTGGAATACTGGTTGGGGCATTGGCGCCAGTATTGTAACTGTCTTGAAGCCCTATTTGGCCTACAGATACACTGCCTCGTGTTAGTTCCAGCCAACCATAACGAAGTCCATTTTGTGTTCCATCATCAAATGCAAAACCGAGGAAGCCGTGGGCACCAATTGTTCCCCAGTTACCAAGATCATTAGCATAAAGATCAGCGCTTCCGCTTGAGCTTCCAAATGTGGAGGCATCGACTGTTTCGCCTTCGCTAAACATGCGGGCAAATTTACCTTCAGTACTAAACATCACGCTGCCAGATGATTTCAAAGAGTTGGACACAAACGCATAGTCGATTGCTTCTGGGTCTACGATGTTGATGTCGATCTCAAAACCAGGCAAGCCATCTATATCAATGCTAAAAGTGCCGTCGACATGAGTATGGTCAACGTCTGTAATGATAAGTTCCGCCTGAGCAATTCCTGGCGCAGATATACCTGCGGCGATAGCGATTGTACTCAAAAGTTTGCTTGACTTGGGGTTTGTCGTTTTGACATTCAACTGAATATCTTTCACTGATTCATTGATCATGGATATTCCTTAAAACTAGCTGATTTAAAGGTCCCATCTGTGATATTTACAACACAAATCAAATAGAGCTGGGACAAAAAATGTGCATTAATTGTTCCTTGTTTTTAAGTTGTTGATTTCATGAGTGCTTTGAGTTCATTCAAATAACAAGAAGAGAAATGTGTAAAAAACGTCGACATTCCAGAGCAAAAAGCTCAAAACTGGCACTTTGTAACTACATTTAACTGCTTACTTGATTTGTTTCATTCACCAGATGCATAACTCTCAGGTCTTTCTCCAAACAGCCTTAACCTGTTATGAATTCTAAGTTTTTCATAAAATGAAACCTTCTATTCAGTGATTAACTTGGAGTTTGAAGCAAAAACAATGTGGTCTAATTAAGTAACATTTGTATTACTGTCAGTCGATGTTGAAGGTCGGGTGATTTGTGGAATAGACCGTTCGGAATTGTTCATATTTCAAAGACTTAGTGGGGGTTGGCTAAAAGAAACACTTCACGAAAGCCTTTCTGCTTCTAAGGGCAACTAAAGCTTTTTGATTTAAATTCTCGTTAACATTGTGGGTTTTGTATGTCAAGTATTTTTACATTCGCTTGTCTCTCTAAGTTTACAATTAGGAAATAATTAACAAATACAAGGGGGTCTCGCAGGATTTTGATCTGGTTCGATTAATGCAGTGTCCTTTATGTATAAATTTCACTGTAAATAACGGTCGTTATTTATAATTGAAAGGAGAGTAAATATTATGAAATCTTTCAACTTTAAGAAGAATATCATTACCACTTCACTCCTCGGTGCTTTGGCTCTTGTATCAAACGACTCACTCGCTTCTTTGATATTAATGGCAGAGACGAGTGCGTCAACGCCTCTTGCAACCCCAAGCGCAGACTCCGATTCAGGATCTACCAGTGTATTTTCCGCCGCGGGCTCTGGTGGACCATTCGGTTTTGGTGAAGGTTTTGCTTTTGGATATGAATCCGGCGGTGAAGTCGATTTTGCCGTGTCGGCATTTGGCGTAGGTATTTTTGATTCGTTTGCTTCGTTTTCTTTTACGGATACCATCACTAATACCTCCGGGGGCGATCTAGATTACTTCTTTGGTTTTAGTGTCCCCGGCGGAGGTCTTGATATTTTTGGTTCTGTCTTACCGTCCACATTTGGGACAACAACCACAACGGTAGGGTATGAGCTTTCAATCCTGCTAGATGGCGATTCGATATTTAGCAGTGATTTGTCCATAACCGCATCAAATGCTTCCCCTGGTAGTGCCACATTAACAACTGTTGGAGGGAATCCAATTGGTGGTTCATTAGAATTCAATACAGTAACCGATTCGTTTTTTGATGTTTTTTATGAGATTTCTGATTATGACGACATACTCTCTCTCGGAACTTTAGGAGATGGTGATTCGTTTACACTTGATTATACACTGGAGACTTTTGCCAGTACGACTGGGCCCGCTAGCGAGTGTCACTTTTTTGATGGTGGAGAAGGTGGACTCGATGGCGGAGAAGGTGGTGACTTTGTTGAAGGCGGTCCGATACTTGAGGAATGTTTATACGCAGATGCTAGGATAGGTGATCCTGCAAGTCCATTTGCAGTGCCTGAGCCGGGAACGATCGCCATGTTCGGTATAGCACTGGCGGGGTTAGCAGCTGCCCGTCGTAGTAATACCAATTCTGGTAAGTAATTGGTCATTCAGCGGGAATTAAAAGCTTTTCAGGCAAGGCTTTGATTGTAGACGACACCATGGATGGTGGAGGTAGGGCGACTCAGGAGACAAAGCCGAGAGTGGTCATACCCTTTTCAAAATCAATAAGGACAATTTGCTCCTGCATTGTCCCCTTACCCCACATCCATGTGGGGCAACGCAGCATGAGAAGCTTTTAAACCCGCCCTTTGGGAGCTATCCAGAAGCGCGATAATTGCGCCAAACTTGTTTGATGTACGACTGTATGGATGCAGGAGGTAGAGCGACTCAGGAGACCAAGCCGAGAACGACTATACCTACACAAGTTTTGCTTATTCTCACACTTCTGGCCTAGCTCTGAACTGACTAATTACTTATCAGAATTGGTATAAAAATAGTTATTGAATTGTTTTCAAAATTAAAGCGGTGTTTGAAGTGTGGCACCGCTTTTTTATCACCGCTTCATATTAAGGACTTAAAGTCCTCATGTTTACCGCCTTTTGCTCTTTCAATGGAATCTTTTCTCAGCCATTCAATTTCATACTTATAACTTAAACAATCTCTTATTATCTCTTCACACACGTGAAATTGTTCTTTGGTTAGGTCCATATCACTAACGTAGTGAAACTGCACTTTCTTGACGCTGACTTGTATTATTTGAAATTGTTTGAGTCCTTCAACCTCATAAAGGCGTTTGTTATTAATGTTGGGCCAGGTTAAAACATTGTTGGGGTGGTGCATCATGTTACGCACGCGACCATGAATCTGGTTCAATACAGGAAGACCACGGCCACAAGAGCAAGGTTCACCTACCGTTGCATAATCCCCAATTTCATAACGAATAATCGGATTAACAAAGTTGTGTAAGCTGGTGAGCACCACTCTTCCTGTTTCACCTGGTTCACATGGTTGGTTGTTGTCGTTCAATATCTCAACTTTTACGGTTTCGCTTTGAACATGCATGTGACTGTGAATTGGACATTGCAGTGCTAAATAGCCTCCTTCTTGGCAGGAGTAATTATCTACTACATTTACTCCCCACGCCTCCATACAAAGTGTCCGTAAAGTGGGGAAAACGATCTCCCCCAGGGTTCTTACTTCTTTTAGATTGACCAGTTTAACGCCTCTAAGCAGACTTTCTCTAATTAAAGCCGACAAATTTGTTGGGTAAGTCAACAAATAATCAGGGTTTATTTCACTTAGTATCTCAAGCTGCCTGTTAACTGGTGTGTTAGAGGTTATGAATTGTGCTTTTCCAGTTGGGCAGATTTTGTCGGCTGGTGGTCCCCAGGAGTTCATTGACTTAAATCCGTTTCTCAATTTCGCCCCTTTAGGATCACGAATTATAGTCAACTTACCCTTTAAATCACGTGAATGCCAAAGGTGATCTCTAAGGGTTATTGCCTGCCAAAACATCTGCGTTATGTTGGTGGATATGATGGATAAAGGTTGACCGGTTGAGCCGGAAGTGACATGAGAACTGCCCTTTACATGGTGTTCAGGGACCTCCGAACATACCGCTTTACTAGCAGCTTCTTGAAGTTGCCTTCTAGAAACGATGGGCAAATTGCCCCAACTCTCTTGATTAAAATGCTCTGGAATATCAACTTTGTTCTTAGAAAAGAGTTCAGAATAGAAAGGCGAATATCGAACAGCATGTTGTACCAGAAATTTAAGTTGAGCAAATTGTGCCGCCTCGAGTTGTTTCGGGCGCCAATATTGGCTCAAGTTTAGTTGGTACAATACCGCCATTAGTTGAGCGGTACCATCTCCCCGAATTGCAGGCCAAGACAGTTGTGGCATCAATGAAGTAGGAATAAAACTCATGTTAACCTTTACCAGTATTGCCCCTTTATTTCGATATGCTTAATCAGCATAGCCGCTAATATAAATAAGTTGCCAGTTTAACCCTATCCCCTTTTTTAGCTGTGTAACACCCAAAATATCCACGGTCTCTTTGAGAAAGCGCTCCGGCTCAATGTTGTCCAAACCGAACAACTCCCGGCAAAAGGCGACCAACTCTTCAGAGTTAGCAAATACCCAATGAAAGTTGACGAGCTCCGCATTGGTTATCTGGAGCCCGACCTGACTTAGCTCATCGAGTGTAGAGTTGTTCAGATATACTCCTTGGTGCCCTAGGCTATTGTATTTATCTACGATGGTGTCTAAAAACAAAGCTACATTGGAACTAGCATGAACATCTGCAATGCAAAAGTGCGCGCCGTTTTTTAGAACCCTATGTACCTCTTTAAAGATCCCAATTTTATTGGTCTCGTGGTGCAGCCCCGCGAGGCTTACCAAACCGTCAAAACAGGCGGAGCGAAAAGGTAATTGACCACTGCTTCCTATGATGGCTTTGTGCCTGGAATTAACATTGACAAATGTTGGGCAAGAGTCGAGAGCGATTAGGTTAGTGTTAGAAGGAAAGTATGGGGACAGGTACCCACCGCCAGAAGGCATGTCCAAAATTCGAAAGTCGGGAGCCGTCGGTAATCTGCTCGCTAGCTCTTTAAACTCGCTAGCTCGTGCTTCGGGATGCAGTTGCATCGCTTTGTCATATCGAGTGCCCCTCAGCTCAAAAATCTCTTTGTAAGATTGCGGGCGAGTCATGTCGTTACCATGGAAATAAAATCTTCGTACTTACCACCAGCACTTCTTTCTATTTTTGGGGGGTAACTAAATGTTATTTTGAAAGGAAACATCAGTGCGGCTTGAATGACTCGTATAAGAGATGATTCTTGTTCGAAGGAAAGTTTGTCAGCAACAACTAATTTGACTTCGACCGAGTCGATAGCATGTTGAATGATTTGAAATTGACGTATGTCTGCAATAGAACGAAATTGACTCGAACCAACAAATGGCCACCGTTTGTTGCCATCTGGATAAGTCACCATGTTCCTTTCTCGGCCCATTATTTTGTTTAATACGGGCAGTTTTATTCCACAGTCACAAGGCTCACCAACTTGAGCATAATCTCCGATGTCATATCGGATTAATGGCGACGCGAAATTGTTTAACGATGAAATGACGACCTTACCTGTTTCACCAGCCTTACACGGTTCGCCATCAGCATTGATGACCTCTAACAACACGTTTTCACACTGGACATGGTAATGATCATGTTTCGGGCACTGTATTGCTAGATAACCAAGTTCTTGACAGGAATAGGCATCGGCCACGGATAAACCGAGCTCTTCACTGCAAACTGTTCTGAGTTGATCTGTTACCACTTCTCCTAACGTTCGAATTTCCTTTAATTTAGGAAAGTGCAAATTATTGTTTTTTGCGTACGTAATAAGCTCAAGAAGGTTGCTAGGGTAGGTGAGTAAGTAGTAAGGTTTTTCAAAGACTAGCCAATCAAATTGTTCACTAACGGTTGCAGATATGGAAAGACATACGGAAGGGCCAGTGTCATAGATAGCGGATGTCGCTAAGCTCCAATGGTCATACTTAGTGCCATGGGGCGGTTTGGCTCCTTGTCCAAAATACTTTATAACACACAACTTCTTATTTAAATCTCGTTGATGCCAGCGATGGTCCCTGAGTGTTAATGCGTATCCTATAAACTGACTGACTTGCGTAGTTTTAACGGTTATGGGTTTGCCCGTTGAACCCGATGTTGTTATTTCACCGCTGACAACGTGCTCTAAAGGTACCGATTTACTATGTATACTGTCGCCAGCAGATTGCAAATCATCGCGTGTTAACAAGGGAATCGATAACAAGTTCTCTTCAGTTATTTCGGTAAGCGGTTGATAACCCTTCTGGCGATAATATCTAGAATAAAAGTCTGTTGAAGAATCGGCATGGGTTACCAGTCTACTTAATTGTTTTAATTGAAGTTGTTGAATTTTTTTCGGACTAAGGTGTTCATGCTGTTGCAATTGAAATTGCAATGACATTAATTCAGCTTGGATGCCAGAAGCCAGAGCAGGCCACTGAACTGAAGAAATGATGGAATTTGCATTGGGATACATTAAGGTGCACTTACAGTATTGAAAAGAGCGATAGCTAACTTACTCTGGTAAATCACTTTTGTTTCCTTTTTAATGCAGGTAGTGTGACTGACTCAAATTAAACTATATCCGTAATATTCAAGGTTAGTTCGAAGTGTAGGGCACCGCAAGCTAGTCAATTAAATGCGAATGTCGAGGTCAATAACACTGCTTTTAATGCTTCAATATGCCTAGTACGCAACAAACTCTGTTTAATGGGTATGAGTTTTTTTCTCACACGGTTGGTTTATGCCCATTGTTAACTACACTAAAACTGGAGTAAGTAACTGGTTTTAGAGGTGAAGTGATGGATGAGTTCATGCGCGCTGCAATAGATGAGGCTAAAGCTGGATTGGCCGAAGGAGGCATCCCAATTGGTTCTGTTATAGTTCATGATGGAAAAATAATAGGTCGTGGGCATAATCGAAGAGTGCAAACTGGCAGTCCAACCCTGCATGGTGAAATGGATGCATTGGAAAATGCAGGGCGGCAACCTGCTAGTGTATATCGCGAAAGTGTGATTTACACCACGCTTTCACCTTGTTCTATGTGCACCGGCGCCATACTGCTTTATGGTATTCCAAAAGTTGTGATTGGAGAAAATCAGAGTTTTATGGGAGAAGAAGCGCTTCTTAAATCCAGAGGAGTTGAAATTGAGATGGTCGATTCCGATGAATGCAAACAGCTAATGAATGATTTCATGGAAGCTAACCCTGAATTATGGAATGAAGATATTGGCGAATGAGAGCACCGGTATTTCTCATCTCTTTGTTAATTTCAATCGAAGTTTTTGCTAAAGAAATTGTAAAAGTCGGTGTTTATGACTTTCCGCCGTACGTCTTTATTGGTGATCTAGAAACCGGCATTTCGTCGAATGTGATAAAGAAAATGAACGGATTTCAGCAGGACTATCAATTTGTTTTGGTTCCTACTACACCGCGCCGGCGTTACAAGGATTTTAATAACAACCGCTTTGACATGCTGATATTCGAGAGCAAAGATTGGGGGTGGCAAGACTATCCGGTTGAGTCATCCAGAGTGTTTGTAAAGGGCGCCGAGGTTTATGTATCTCAAGCCAAAATCGGAAGAGGTCAAAATTTCTTCTCTGATTTCGAGAACAAAGTCATGATAGGCGTTTTGGGTTATCACTATGGTTTTGCGAATTTTAGTGGTGATCAAAACTATCTACATCGAACCTTTGATTTGATCCAAACCAGTGGCCAGGCGAAAAGCTTAGAGTTAATTCTTAAAGGTCGCGGTGAAATTGCTGTGTTAACTAAAGAGTATTTAAATCATCATTTTTTGCGCCACCCGAGAGATAAAAATAGATTATTGATTTCAGATAAGTTCGATCAGGTTTATCGACATACCATCTTAATAAGAAAGAATCACAAGTTATCAATCCAATACATCAACAACTTGTTGGAAAAAATGAAACAAAGAAGAACCTTGAATAACCTCTGGCAAACGTATGGCTTAGAGGTTATATATTAGAGCCGTAACATTCTTCTTTTCTCGTAGTCTCAAATGTCCACATTCATCCATTCCTATATACTTAATATATGACTGATGTTATTCCGCTTAGACCAGCCATGGCTCCTATCAAAGTTAGTACGGACACCTCATAAACCTTCAATAAATACAGTCCCTAAATAACTAAGGCTAAATCAATACCACTACAGACGGCACTAGTGAAAACTGGCTGATAAAGGGCTGAAAACAGCAATCCTACAACGGTGGCATAACCCGTCAAAAATATTTAGGTAGAAGGCGGCTGATAGCGACCAAGTTGGCAATATCCTGCTCTTTTAACCAAGCTTTTTGTTCGACAAACGTTTTTCGCAAATAACCTATATGAGCCGCTGCTCCGCCGAAACTGAATAAACCTAATAGGAATAATTGTTTTAATATCTCGAACATTACTTATACCTATGTGCGCCGCTGTCTTTTTACTGGTTTAAAAAGAGCCGATAATAGCGGATAGCTAGGCCCGAATGTCAGTTACATCTAACCTACAAAACGATTGTTCGGAAAAGACTTCTGGAACAATTTTGCGACTAGCCATAAATATCCAAGTGGCAATACAACCAATAATAAGATTAGCTGGCTGAAGTAAATAATCGCTTCTTTTAATAAACCTTTGCCGCCGCCGTTGAGCATGATTTTTAAAGTCTCGTAGTCGTCGCTTACCTTAGTTTCGACTTTTTTTACTTCGTACTTAGCGTCAGACCAGAGTGTTTTTACAAACTTAAAACTAGAATGGCCTTGTTTTATTTTTGTTATTTCTTGCTGGTGTTGTTGAGTGAGTTTTTGCGTGTCTGTTTTTAGGTTAGCCGATAACGTTTTGAGTTTGGCGTGAAGTTGACTGTTTTGTGATTCACTGATTTCGGTCGACAGGGCTTTAACCGAAACACTATAAATGGCCAATCCCGGATTAATGGCCAATACCAGTATCAGGATTTTGCAACTTACTATTCGTGTTGGTGCCCAGAACGAAGCAGCTAACAGTGTTATGGCAAGTAATTTAAGCCACAAATGTTGGCTTAGGTTGATAACCGCTATCTGTATGGCGCTGATCATGCTCGACACAAGTAGCAGGTTTTCAATTTTATCTAAGGACTGTGAGATGGTAGATGACATCTCTTGAACAAACGCAAAATTGAGCCCGGAAACCACAGCCAATAATTGTTTCATCTCGGTAGTGAAAGTTAACATCTCCAAACTTTGATTGTTGGCAGACATAAGCACGAGTTGTGCTTGATGTTCCAAGCTGGAATAACAGGTCAGCAAAATGGCTATCGATGCCAGAATTTGAAAGTAATAGGTGGATAGAATGTACTTAAGCTTCTGCAGTTTAGTGTCATTAGGTGTCATAACTTATTTTTCTTGTTCTGCTTGGTTTTTACTTTATTAGGTCCGACAACAGCCCATGATAAAGGTCGAAATCGACCTGTTCGGACTCCAAATGATACGACTGGGACTTTTGCCAGAATTTGAATCCAGTCGACTTCCATACATCTGGCACCTTTGGTGGTGACTTTGTGTATTCCGCTAACCACAAAGGGTAACGAGAAAAGGTTTCATTGTTTAAATATTCCTGAGCAAAGGCGTAACTGGTGTAGATGATGGGGCGTTTTCCGAACCGATCTTCTATGTGATTTAGGTATATCGATAGGTCTCTTTGCAGTTCTGCGGGCTTAATTGAGTCATTAAGACTGCCTTGTTCTATGTCCAATATAGGTGCCATGTCTTTGTTATCCCAGTCTTTTAATACCTTAGTGAAATGTTTGGCTTGAACCAGGGCATCAGCACCCGAATCGTAAAAATGGTAGGCGCCACGAATTAGACTTTTCTCTCTTATTTCGCGCCAATTGTTGTGAAAGTCTGGATCGATATAATCCGCACCCTGAGTGGCTTTCGTGATGACAAACTCCAGATTTACTGATTTCGGCAGTTGTTTAAGTAGGTTCCCCTGATAATGGGAAATGTCGATGCCGTGTCGGGTTAGCGATTTTTCTTCATTCGCGAAACGTTCATCGACGCTATTAAAAATGTCGTGTTCGAGTTCTTGGGTCGTTGTCTTGATTTCAGTGTCTAAAGTTTGAAGCAATGATGAATGACTTTGCGAACCTTTCTGTAACTCCGAATACATCACGCTCACTAGCAAAAAGCTGATTAATAAACTGACAAAGAAGAGCTTAGGTTTATTGAGGTCCATCTGTTTAAACGTTCCGTAACAAATATAGAGGGTTTCGTTTTTCTGTGGGTTTGTTGTACCACAAAATAAAACCGAGTGTGAACTGCACTCGACATCAATTCCTGTGTCAATGGAATATCCCGATTTTGGGATCTAGGTCTAACTAATTCCCTTATATGAGACACAACTCAAAACACTTTATTGCCCTGTCGTAATAATGCCTTAGGTATCAGTTGGTTAGATTTTGGTACACCTCATGCTCTGGATATGTCAGGTAACGGTGGCATTACTCATGTCACTGTTTAGTTTCATTGAGAATTAAAGGTCGAAATGTATGTTAGTGGTAGATAAATATGGAAAAGTCATAGGTGGCTTATTTTTGTTTCAGGTGGTTGTAGGGTTATATCTAAACTTTGGTTTATTGGCGGAATTAATGGGGGGAGAGGGCTTTCTGGTGAATGGGGCTAAACACAGTGACCTGTACGGGGTCTCGGTGTTTGCTGCGTTAATAATAAGTTTGATTAATCTGGTCATTTCCTCAATTTGCAGACATTTGTTTCGTGAAAGTAGTCCGGTCTTAACTCAGTTGTTTTTCGGCTTAACGGTAATAAATTTCGCTGCTGTTGTGTTTGAATATGGACGAATTATGGAAATGGTTTCTTATAGTCAGCAATATGCAGCGGCTACAACTGAACAGGCGAAATTGATGTTTGAAACTCTGCGCTCAACTATGGCATCTGGTCGAAATTGGGCGCATTTCATGGCTGTATTAACGGCTGGTACGCAGCTTTTTGTTTTTTACACCTTGCTGTACAGAAGCAGCTTTATTCCTCGATATTTCACGGGGGCTGCTATGGTTGCCGCTCTTACTCAGATGATGGCTGTAAGCCAACCTTTTTTTGGCAATGAAATCCCATACATAATGTTAGCTCCACTAGGGTTAACTCAAATGTTAATGCCAATCTATTTCATGGTGAAAGGCATCCAACCGAAAGAACTGGTTACCCAGAACTAATTCCGCCTCGTTTTTCACTCGCACAAGCTTTTTTGTTTTGAAAGTTTGTGCGTATTTTTATCAATTAATTTAAGCACCTCTTTTTGATCATGTAGCAAAACTGCGACTAGTGTCACACTTTTTTCTTGCCTTTGTGCGACATCTGTCGCATAGTGCATTCCATCATTTTAAATGGAACCATCAATATGCAACCGACCGCCCCGGAGTTAGAGATATTAAAACTGCTTTGGCACAAGCAACCTCGCACCGCCAGAGAGCTTCATGATGAAATAGAACAGCAATTTGAATGGAGCTATTCTTCAACTCGTAAAACTCTGGAACGTATGGGGGAGAAGGACCTCGTAGCTATTTCAGAAAGCGGCAATAAAAAAATCTACGAAGCTAAAGTCGAAAAAGTTAAAACACTCGCCACTTTTGCTCAGGATTTTGCCCGACGTGTATTTGAATTAGATGGTCCGCTCCCTGTTGCCATGTTTACCGATAGTCGGTTGGTCGATGAAAGTGAGATTGCCGATCTCGAGAAGTTACTGGAAGAGTTGCAAGAACAGCAGGAAGAAGAGTAACGGCATGGAGTTTTCTACTATAAGTAGCACAGTTTTGTGGGCATGCCTGCTGTTTGTTTGCTGGAGTGGTCTGCTGGCGCTATTAACTTCGGCTATCAAGAAACTTAATCCTGCTGTTACCCAATGGTCGAAATTTTGGTTTGTTTGGCTATTACTGGCGCTAGTGCCACTTATGCCCGTCACTTTTGAACACCAATTGCCATTGATCCCGGACATTCTGAGACAGCCCATAGCGGCTCCTGCAAACAGTTTGTTTCTGGATACTCATGCTATGTTAAGTCAAGGGGAGTCCTTTGATAGCTTCGACTTTCTGATCGGTTTGTTGATGGTGACACTGTTGCTGGGTTGTTTTATTGGAGTTAGCCAATTTGTTATTAGCATAATTAGAACCACTCGCATAATTAAACGGGGCGCTCTCTTAAAGGACGTAAGCCAGTTGAGTTCACGCCATCAGAGTTTATTAGCTGAAAAGAACATTGAGGTTAGGATCACTGAACAGGCAATGTCTCCTTTAGTATATGGTTTTTTTAAAACGACTTTGTTGCTCCCCGAGTCCGTTTTCGTTATGCCAGAACGACAGTGTTACTTGCTGATTGAACATGAGTTGACTCATGTAAAACGCCATGATCCCAAGCTCGTTCTGATTTTTCGTTTTATCGCGGGGCTTTTCTGGTTCAATCCATTTTTGCAAATCTTCGAAAAACGTTTTTTACAGAGTATGGAAATGAATTGCGATTCGGAAGTGATCAGGGCCTATCCCAAGCTTAAGCTAGAGTACGCGCAAGCTTTATTGGCAAGTTTGAAATTCAGCAAGAACAGTACCGAAAACCGATTGATGGCTTATTTCTCTGGCCCAGGTTTCCAAAAGCAAGATTTTGAAATTCGAATTAGGCAAGCGATGGGGAAATCGACTCCAGTTAATTATGGTATGGGTTATCGTTTTTCGTTGTTTTTGTTGTTTAGTTTTATTGGCTTTACCGCGATTGCGGCGAAACCGCATACGCCTGCTCAAACCATCAACATAGCGAGCGAAACAAGTTTTGTGCCTGTATCTGACGGTTATATTTCATCTGGGTACGAAGATATTAGCGCATTTCGTGGCAACCGACCGCACAAGGCTCTGGACTTTGCTGCCGCAACGGGAACGGAAGTCGTGGCGAGTTTTTCAGGGACGGTTCTAATAGCTGATGATTCTACGCTGCATCAGAATTATGGCAAAGTGGTGCTCATTGAGCACAAAGAACAATTGCAGAGTTTATACGCTCACTTAGACACAATTAATGTGAAGGCAGGTCAGTTTATTTCAGCAGGAAGCAAACTCGGAACAGTTGGCTCCACTGGACGAACGACAGGACCCCATTTGCATTTTGAAGTGTTGAAAGAGGGTAAACGCGCCAATCCAAATCATTACTTAAACTTAACTAAGAACTAAATCTGGGATTTCATGATGAAGTTGTTTCAATACGTTATCAAATTGAACCTGATTTTGTGCGCTGCGATGTTTAGTAGCCTCAGCCATGCGGGAAATTTGTATACCCAGTTTCCCGAAACCATACACCCCGAACAAAAATATGTCTTTTATTCTCATGGGCTTATTGTCGAAGGGGACAACTTAATGCCTGAAGATGAACGTTGGGGCGTGTACGATTATATTGCCGTGCGCAAGGCATTGCGGGATCCGGAATATAATCTCATCGCCTACCATAGGCCAGAAAAAACTGTGCCGGACAGTTTTGCAGAGAAGCTGGCTGATGATGTTCGTAGACTCATTGATAACGGTGTTAAACCAGAAAACATCACGTTACTGGGTTTTTCTCGAGGAGGAGAAATTACGTTATTAGCTTCTTCAAAGTTAAGACTGGATAAGATCAATACCATTTTGTTGGCTGTTTGTGGCGGCGTTGTGAAAAGTCAGCCTGAATATCAGGCATTTGGGAGGGTATCGTCAATTTACGAAACTTCCGACTTTGCTGGCTCCTGTCAATTTCTCCAAGATCGAAATAAACAGTTGGAATCGTTTCGGGAAACTTCAATCACCACTGGAAAAGAGCACGGTGCGTTTTATCAACCTCTCCCACAATGGCTTGAACAAGTTAAAAAATGGATGAAGGAATAATACCAATTCTCATAAATATATAGGCTGGGCCTCCAGCCTCATTTAACAATACATTTAAAGGAAGACTATGAATAACTCAGTAAAGTGGGCGCTTTGTGCTGCCCTGATATCAGCGACGACAGTCACACTTTCCGCCTTTGACGCCCAAGCAAAGTCAATGGATAGTCACTCAGGTCGTGTGTATGAATCGTTTCCGGACAAAATACACCCTGAGCAAAGTTATGTATTTTATTCCCACGGATTTATTGTGGAAGGGGATAATCCACGACCAGTTGATAACCGTCATGGTTGGGGGTTATACGATTTTCCTGCTATCAAACAGGCATTGGCGGATGAAAGTTATAATCTGATTGCTTATCACAGAGAGAAAAACACGGATCCGTTCAAATACGCTCATGAACTAAATATGCAAATTCGTAACTTGGTTAAGGCGGGTGTAAAACCTGAGAACATTGCGATAATTGGGTTTTCACGTGGTGCATTTATAACGGGGTTGACGTCTGACAAGGTGTCTGATTTGGCCATTGATACGGTTTTACTCGCAGGCTGTGGTCGATTGGTTTCGAAAAAGCATACAGATATAAAGGTATACGGAGATGTGTTATCCGTGTATGAAGAAACCGACCGCGCTAATACCTGTAAATACTTAAAGAAAAAGAGCCCTAATGTGGACTCTTTCACCGAAATACAAATTAACACAGGACTGTCTCACGGCGCGTTTTATCGCCCGATCCCGGAGTGGATTAAACCGGTAAAAGCCTGGTTAACAAAAGGGCGTTATCAGGCTTCGTCGTAGTGTGTATTCAAACAAAGGGTTATGCAGGCATTTGCGACGAGTGGTGTTCGATAATTTTCCACTCGTTGCCTTGGTTCTGATAAACAAAAGTAAAACGAGCAGCAACATTGGTTCCATCTTTAAAGCTGAACTCATAAATACCTGAATTAATAGCAAGTTCGTCAAAAACGCGAACGTTGGATTCCACAAGTTCGCCGTTGGGTCCTTTAGCTAAAAAATGGAGAAAGTAATCTTCGATTTCTGCATGACTGTGCCTAACCTGTTTCGAAACCGTTGGCAGCAAAATCGCGTCTTCTGCATATAGGGAAGCGATTTGTTTTGGTTCGTTAGTTTGTAAGGCTTGATTCCAGACTTCAAAAAGCTCGGTAACTGAATGTTTATTCATCTTTATGTTCTCTGCAGGAATTAGAAATTTTTATCGTTTATTGGAAAGTTGGGAATGTAATGCCGACTTATAAACTTCAAAACTTGGGACAAGTGCCGTAAATATGGTGGCTAGTAAAACCAGTCCGGCAAGTTGAAAAACCTCAAAGGAAAAAATGTTTGGGCTCAAGAAGAGCCCAAACTGAGTGGCCAACCAGTCTTTCATGGTGGCCAATCCAAGGGAAACGAGAAACAGGGCTGAAAGCAATGCTACAAAGGTTAACAACAGGGCTTCCAGAAAAATGAGGGACATGATTTTAAACGGGCCGGCACCAAGTACTCTAAATACAGCAATTTCCGATAAACGTTCGTTAATTGATGCGAGCAACATGGTGGACAAACCAAATAGTGCGGATATCAGGACCAACGCTGCAATTACACGCAATACATTCTCAACGTAACTCATCATTCCCCAAAGTTCGGTCATGGCAACGCCCGGTAAAACCGCCATTAGACGGTCTTTGTCGTAATTGTTGATATCACGTTGTAATTTGAAAGTAGAAAACTTGTTGTTAAGCCCCAGCATCATTGCGGTAATTGATTGGGGCTCGGCGGAATAACTTGCTGGATTATTGACGAGTTTTTGTAGCTGAGCAGGGGCCATGTGAATTGCATCAATTGCCTGAAGGCTGACATGCACGGTTTTATCTACCGGAGTGCCAGTTGGCGCAAGTATGCCAGATATGACAAAAGGTGACTTATCATGATTCTTGAAACTGGTGTGGCCGATGCCATGGGAAATCACAACTTCATCACCAATCTTATAACCGAGTTTTTTGGCGACGTCGGATCCTATTACGGTATCGAACAAGGTCTCAAACTTTTGCCCAGATGAGAAGGTAAGTAAGCGTTGATCACCATAGCGGTAGTGTTGGAAGTAAACGTCATTAGTGCCTAATACCCTGAAACCTTTGTGCGAATCCCCAAGTGAAATCGGAATAGCCCATTTCACTAACGAACTGTTCGTGAGTGTGTTGTAACTTTCGTATTTTATATTGTTAGTCGGGCTGCCCATGCGAAATACAGAGTAGAGCAGCAGGTTTAGTTGGCCACTCGGTGCTCCAACGATTAAATCTGTGCCCGAAATAGTACGGTTAAAACTGGATTTGGCCTGGAGTCGGATATGTTCTACACAAAAAAGTACTAGCATGCTGATTAGCAACGATAGGAAGGTCAGTAATGCCGTCTTTTTTCTGCTTAACAAACTTTGTTTTGCAACATGCAATAACATCAGGCGGCTTCCCTTGATTTAATCAATGAACTTACCTCTGTAGCAGTATCAAAATAGTGCATCAGGCTTTTATCATGACTGACAAAAACCATGGTGATGTTTCTTCTTTTGCTGAGGTCCAAAAGGACTTTCATGAATGCGTCTTTGGCAGAGGCATCTAAAGCCGATGTAGGTTCGTCGACAAGTAATAACTCGGGTTCGTTAATTAAAGCCCTCACTATGGCGACGCGTTGCTGTTGGCCTATGCTGAGTTGATTTACCGGTTTGTCCAACAATTGCGTGTCTAACTTCAGGCTTAATAGAAGCTGTTTAGCTTTTTCCTTCGTTGATGTTGTGTACTTCTTGGCAAGATGTGTTGCCAATTGAATGTTTTTCCATACCGATAAATAAGGAATCAGGTTAAAAGACTGAAATACCACGCCAATATGTTGAGCTCGAAAAGCATCTCTCTGTCGGTTTGATAGTGTCGTTAAGTCCTGATTTAGAATTCGTACCTGACCTGATTTCGGAGAAAGCACGCCTGATAACAAATTGAGCAAGGTTGATTTTCCACTGCCAGATTCGCCATGCAAAAATACGTGTTCGCCTTTAGTTACTTGCCAGTGAGGCACGGCTATAGCTCCCGCACTACGTTTAGACGAGTCATATTTATGATGTAAATCGATAACTTCTACAGCTGGTACCGACAACCTAAAACCTCTTTCTTTGGTAAGTTGAAATGTTGGATCTCTAAATTGATCCATTTCGCAATATGTGGATGTTATGTTATAACGTATCATTCATCAACCGTGTTAAGCAGAAAACTGATCTTTATGAATTTTAAAACTATTGGCGTTTGGGTGTTGTTAGCCCTTTTTCTAGTATGGACGAATGGTATTAATGCCAAAACGGAAGTACGCGTTTACAAGGAAATCGACTGGACGGAGTTAATGCCAAAAGACGATTTGGATGCATTGTTAAACCCACCTGATTCCGTACTGGGTATTGAGGATGGTTCTGCCCTTGATGATTTGAATACTCTCAATAAGCCGGAACTTGCAGATGAAAAAACACAAAGATACCACGCCGCATTAAAGTCAGTGCGGGTGGTTGAAGCATTTGATAAAGCGTCTATTAAGGTTCCGGGTTTTGTTGTTCCATTGGTGTCTAATGAAAAAAATCTCGTGACTGAGTTCTTTATCGTGCCTTACTTTGGCGCTTGCCTGCATATGCCACCACCGCCACCGAATCAAATGTTGTACGCCAAGCTGGAAAAAGGCTTTGAACTCGAAACATTATATGCGCCTTTTTGGTTTGAAGGTCGTTTGAGCATAGAAACCAAAACGCACGACCTGGGCAGTGCCGCATATAAGCTTAATGTTGACTCACTGTACTTGTATGAGGAGTGATATATGACTTCGCGAACTAAGCGGTTTTTAAGTATTTCGCTTTTGTCTTTGCTAACGGCTGATGCGATCGGTTGCAGTTACCATAATGGACCTAGGTTTGGGATGTACGCAAGGCAGAACCCGGTAATGCAATTTCATCCTGTGAAAAAAACGACATCTGAGTTTTCATTAACGCACCTTTCTCAGGTGTCGGCCAGCGTAAACGCAGCTAACCTTCTTGAAGTCAAGTACCTAAATCCGAAGCCTTTCCAAGATATGGTATTGCAAATTAAAGGGAGTCGTGGGCTGGAAATTAAACAGTCATCAGAACAGAAACTCAACACTTATCGCGGCACTATTCCGTTTATTTATGTGGCCAAACAGGCTGGCCAACACCAAATCGAAATTCGTGCTGAAGGCCTTAAAAATGGTGCTCCATTCTCGTTAGTTCAAAAAGTTCAGGTCAATGCGAACTTGTAGAGTCAGCGAGCAATGAAGGTCTTAGATACAACCCGTTTTCTTTTCTTTTTTAAGCTTTTAATGTTCCTGACAATGTTTGTATTAGCTGGAATTGGGCTAGGAGGTTGGATAGCGGATGGTTTCCCTAAAATAACGCATGTCTTATTTGCCGAGCAGAAAGCATATCTGACACAGGATAAGACGTTACTAAAACATTATGAAACACAAAATGTAAAGAGCTTAGATTGGGAAAGCTTATTGCCTGAATCTGAGAAGACTAGATTACAGAAGTATCAACAAATAACACCTAAACAAACTGAGACTGTGGGTGACATGGCCTCGCAAATTTTGCTTTCGATTCAGGCATCTGCTGATAAGGAGTACCAGTCGGCTATGTACTCTGTTAATACCGTAGAAGCATTTAACAACAAAGCTGTATCTGTTGCGGGTTTTGTGGTACCTATTGAGTTTCATCCTGACAAAACGCCCAGTTTAGTATTTATCGTTCCTTATTATGGCGCCTGTATTCATTTCCCTCCTCCGCCACCAAACCAAATAATATTTGCCAGATTGGCACCTGACTTTGAATTAGCGGATTTGCAACAAGCCTACAGATTCAATGGCGTTTTACAAACTGGCTTATTCGAAGATCCTATGGGGACTTCGGCATACGAAATGGAAGTGGTTTCAATTGCAACTTTCAGTGGTGAGCCCGATGATTTTCGTACGCATTAACTGTCATTAACTCTTAAATTGTCGTTAACTCTTAGATTCGGCGCACTGTCGACGTCGTTTTAAGTTACCTATGTGCCCGACAGTGACCAATACGGAGCCGATGACTGTTAAAATCACTTCCCCTGATTCGCCAAGGAGATCATGGCCAATAATTACGGCAGAATCGAGTAACAATATGCCTGTTAGTCCAAGTACTACAATGGAACTGTTTTTATGTACAACATAACCTGTGGCTAATGCAAAAAAGCTAACGGGGAGAACGGCCATTAATAACCACAAATGGAATGTTTCATCTGCAATAATGCTTAACCATGATAAAGTCGGTAAAAAAGCAAGCATTAGCGGTAATGTCAAACATTGTATAGCACAAAATGTTGAGAGACCAACTGCGGCTTTGTCGGCGGTGTTAATTAAAGAAGACATGTCTTTATCCTAATTAATTGATGCTAAAAGTAGGAGCGGTTGGCGTTAACGTGGTGGCTCCTTGTTTTTTATCTGTGACCCACATGACTGAAAGTTGTTCTAAACCAGCTAAGTGTGGAAATAACCTAACTTTCACGTCATTAATTTTTGCGTTGCATTTGAATTGATACTCGAATTTGACGTCCATGTGAGTCGAGTGTTCGTGTTCATCGTGTTCATGTTCGCTTTGGTGATGTCGGTCTGATAATTGACTGCTAATGTGTTCGACACTGGACGTTGTTTTACACAGTTCGCCTAACGACAAAACTTGTGATGGATCTTTTAGTAAATTAACAAATGACTCTATTTTTTTATGGTGTGCCTGGTTTTGAGGTTTGTGTTCAAAGCCAAATACATTGATCGCTGGCAGGGTGAATTCTAGATGCCAGTCTGCCCCTTCTTGACTGACAAGAAGTTGTCCATGATCGTGCTGATGAGGGTTGGCGTGCGTGGCAAAGCCGACAAATGCAACCAAATTAATTAATGAAAATCGTATCGCCGATAGTGATTTCAAGACCTTGCTCCAAGTGTCCTTTCGATAAAACCGTTTATTGAATTTGAGTGTTATGTTATAACATATCATTAATGGTGTGAGCTAACCATTTATTTCTGACATATAAACAGAATTACAAGTCTATTCTGCTTTTAAACTTTGGCGCTAAATTCTTGTTCCTTAAGTCAAAAGCGATGATAAATTGGATAATCACAATGAAATTGAATCAAATAATACGCAGCCTACTAATAGCAGGCGCATGTGTTTTGGGCACAGCCTGCACGAGTACTGGTAATGACTCCACGCCATCAGTTAAATCAAGTCTTGCAGTAGAACAATTAAACGAGCAATTGGTTGTTACTACCTGGAATGTTGAACATTTAGCATTTCCAGTAGACCAAGGTTGTAAACCTCGAACTCAACAAGAGCTTGGTAAATTAAAAGAGTATGCCCGGTCGTTACAGGCTGACATCGTTGCGTTGCAGGAAGTGGCTTCAATTAAAGCGGCAAGACAACTATTTTCCGATGACGAGTGGCAAATCTATATCTCAGACCGTCCCGACAGCAAATCCTATACATGTCGGGAGTCCGGTCGAACATCGACACAGCAAAAAGTGGCATTTGCCGTTCGGAAAAGTCTAAAAGTTAATGATGTCAGGACATTTGGAGAGTTGGGGCTAGGAGTTGAAGGTCTACGTTATGGCCTAGAACTTGAAGTTGAGTCTCCTTTAGGTGTGATGTCGATCCTCAATGTGCACATGAAAAGTGGTTGTTTTGTCGATGATTATTCCCGTGCGGACTCTGAAGCCTGCCAGATGTTTGCTAAGCAGACCCCTATATTAGACAAATGGATTGAATCAAAAGAAAAACAACAGAAACCTTATATTGTGTTGGGTGATTTTAATCACAGATTGTCGGCCCCTTATAACAAGCTAACCCGTGAGCTAACGAATAATGCAAACGGTAGCGCGTCTAGTCTAGTTAATACCACAGAAAAGCTCATTGGCTGCCATCCGTATTACCCCGCTCCAATAGATCATATTTGGGCTGGTAAACTCCCCTTAGAGTTAGATAAAAAAGCAGACGTTAAACTTTTTAAAGATATGGCTCCGAAGGCCATGTTGAGTGATCACTGTGCTGTTTCTTTAACGATAAGCCACCCCAAAAGTGAACTCAGTAACTCAGTAAAATGGCACACTCAAAGCAAAGAATATGTCTTTTTAACGGAATCAATCTATCAGCGCGCGATGCATATCATTAACAATCAAGACTTACCTGAATCTCCATGGACTGTGGTAATGGACATAGATGAAACCGTTTTGGATAACTCAGGTTACCAAGTCATGATTGAAGAGAAAGGTGAGCGTTACAACGCAGAGTCTTGGGCAAGTTGGGTGAGGTCTGAAAATGCAACCTTGGTGCCTGGTGCCGACGATTTTATCAAAAGCGTTCTGAGCAAAGGCGGAAAACTGGCTTTGATCACTAATCGTGATAGATCAATGGATGAGCATACCTGGAGAAACCTTCAATCTCTTGGGTTACCGGTAACATTAGACAACACCTGTTTAATGGGAAGAAATAAAGACGATGAAGACGCCATTAACCACACTTCATTCTATAACGACAAAGATTTACGACGCCAGCAGATCAAGACAGGTAACGCAAGTTGTTATCGCTCCGGCAGTGAACGTGACGTACGTTTCCCTGAGTTAAAAATTGTCATGCAGGTAGGCGATAACATTGAGGATTTTTCCGGAGAAACCCAGGAAAACGCCAATGTTAAGGATTTGTTGTCAGGTTCAAGCGCTGAATTGATTTTACTACCTAACGCCATGTACGGGTCTTGGTAAAAGGCTAGCAAGTAAAAACTAGCGGTTAAAAGAAAAGCGAGCTAACACACAATGAAAATACTTATTAAGAATGCAACTACCACGCCTTATCTTATGGGCAGAAAAGAGGAAGGAGAAACTCTAGTTAATGTCGTTGTAGAACAGCAGCGTGTTTTGCAGGTCAGTGAAGCAGCAGTTGACGGTGACTTTGATCAAGTGATCGACGCGACAGGGTTATTTCTTTCTCCGGGGTTAATCGATCCTCAAGTGCATTTTCGTGAGCCGGGCATGGAGTACAAAGAAGACATTGAGTCTGGTAGCAAGGCTGCAGTAAAAGGCGGCTTTACTGCTGTGATTTCCATGCCAAATACGAGTCCAACGGCAGACAACCCGGAAGTGGTTCAATTCATGGTAGATAAGGCAAAGTCGGCTGGACTCTGCAAGGTTTATCCTACAGGCGCATTATCATTGGGATTAAAAGGCGAAACACTTTGTGATTACGAAGCACTCAAACAAGCTGGTGCTATTGCAATTACAGATGATGGTAAGGGTGTCCAAGACGACAATCTATTCGAACAAGCTTTGATAAATGCCAAAATGTCCGGATTACCTGTTCTGGATCATTCAGAAGACGAAAGTTTATCAGCGCAAGGTGCCATTCATGCGGGTGAGATCGCCAAAAAGTATGGTGTAAAAGGGATAAAGCCGGAATCAGAATCGGTGCATGTTAAACGAGGATGTGAGATGAGTGAAAAGACGGGGGCTCATTATCACGTTTTACATGTTTCGACGAAAGACTCCATTGATGCCATTCGAGCCGCTAAGTTAAAAGGCATCAAAGTAACCGCTGAGGTATCACCTCATCATTTATTGTTATGTGATGAGGATATCAAGGTAAAGGAAGATGGTACTTTAGATGCAAACTGGAAAATGAACCCACCACTTAGGTCGAGCGAGGATCGTGCTGCTTGTCAGGCCGCCCTATTAGACGGGACCATAGATGCGGTGGCGACAGACCATGCGCCGCATTCGCCAGACGAAAAAGCAATGGATATTGAATCTGCGCCTTTTGGCATTATTGGTCTGGAGACCTCATTCCCGCTGCTTTATACGCATTTTGTTAAAACAAAAAAGCTAAGCTTAAATCAGTGCATCGATCTGATGAGCAAACAAGCGGGCGGTTTATTTGGATTAAATTGTGGTCGCATTTTAGAAGGTACAAAAGCCGACCTTGTATTGTTGGATTTAAAACAAGAATTTACGGTGGATGAAGATTATTTTGCATCTAAATCGGTAAATTCTCCCTTTATTAACGACTCATTGTTTGGTCGTCCTCGGTTAACCATGGTGGAAGGAAAAGTCGTATTTAACGAAATGTAGAAAATCGATGGTCAATGTTTGGGGGCGTTGATCAACGGTTCTACCCGCTGACAAATGAAAATTTGGTGCTTGGTTATTAGGGGGGGCTTATGAAACCAAGGTGCACTCGTTAGAGCGAACGCAGCTAATTTTTCACAGCGGTTTCTTAACACTGGGGGCAGGGCTTAATCATTTTGATTAGGCCCTGTTTTTTATCTGCTGGACTTAATAGAGAGCTGCATTATTTGGCATTTGACTTGGAAGAGTATGGTCTTAAAAACGATAACGCGACGGCGTAGTTTGTAAAAAACAAAAAGAACCCTAAACACACAATAATACTTGTTAATGGATTCGAAAGCTCGAACAGAAATATTAAGCCCAGTCCTAAAGTGGCATGAATTGGGTGAAAGCTAGACTTTTGGGCGTACGCCTTTAACCAGTTATGCAGTGGTTTTAAGAAGTCGACTAAAACTGGGATCAGAATTAAAGCAAAAATAAATATATCGATTTTAGTGTTTATACCCATTTGAGTCCCTTAATAGATATAAGAAAAGGTAACTGCCTAATGCAGCAATAGATTAAGAGCCTAAGAAAATACCAGAAAGCGCTTTGTTTTCAAATGTTAAATAACCATTTCTACTTACCTGTGAGTTACTTGTTATCCTTTCCAACTTAATCCGATTTTAACTACACAGTTTACCCGACTGAAATTGCATTGTTACATCCGTTCCCATTTCCGAAATCGACAATTCTCATTTTCGATATCGATAATTCCATATTTGCGATTTCTAACCAGAAATGGAAAAACCTTTTAATATCAGTGGTTTGTGTTTTGGCATCCCGTTTGCTCTAACAGGTTATTCAAAACGAACTTATTTAGGCAAACACAATGGATGTAAAACGTACAAAAGCAGAAACGCGTTCAATCAAAAAGAAAATGCCGATGTTAATCGGTGTTATCAGTGTATTGGGAGTTGCAGGCTGGTTATTAACTCAACCTGCGGCAGGCAGCAAGGTATCGAGAGAGAATATCTGGACAGCGCAAGTACAGCAGGGTGACTTGGCGCTAAAGGTTGATGGATTTGGCAAGTTAAAGTCCAAAGTACAAAGACTGTTAACGGCTCCTACCAACGCTTTGGTTGAAGAGATTGTTTTACGTCCAGGCGCCTTGGTAAACGAAGACAGTGTCATTGTTCGCTTGTCTAACCCAGAAGTGGAGCAGGAAGTAAGAGATGCGAAACGCGAATTAGAAAATCGCAAGGCACAACATCGTCAGCTGATGATTAACCAACAACGAGAGTTGCTGACACAAAAAGCAATCATGTCAGATTTATCGTCTCGTATCGAACTGGCAAAAGTGAAAGTCGAAGCCGAAACGGCACTACACAAAGACGGCATTGTTTCTTCACTCGATTTCAAACGTTCTACGACCGAACTTTCACAACTGGAACAACGCCTGACTATTGAAAAACAACGTATTGAGCAACTGGTCTCAGGTCACAAAGAAAGTCTGGCCATCCAACAAGATCGAATCGAACAACAAAACGAGCAGCTTAGTGTTATTCAGGATCGTTTCGACCGTTTAACGGTGCGAGCCGGAATGGAAGGCGTGTTACAGCAATTACCAGTCGAGCTGGGACAAAATGTCGCTATTGGTGAGCAAGTCGCGTTAGTGGGCAGTATGAAGAAACTTAGAGCGCACTTACAAGTGCCTCAGACTCAAGTTCAACAATTAGCCATAGGTCAGGCGGTGGATATCGATACTCGCGGCGGCGTTACTAAAGGCAAAATCAATCGTATCGACCCGGTTATTCAGCAAGGCAATGTGTTAGTTGAAGTCGACATCACGGGAGACTTACCGCAAAACGCTCGCCCAGAATTATCAGTGGATGGTGTCATTCACACAGGCGAGTTAGCTAACGCGCTTTATCTTAAAAAGCCTGTTGGTGCCCGCCCAGGCAGCAACATGAAACTATTTCGAATGGCTGAAGACAGCCAGGCTCTGGCAGCCAACATCCAACTCGGCGTAGAAGCCGGAGAATTTATTCAAATAATTGCAGGTGCAACTCGTGGGGATTCCTTTATCCTATCCGACATGTCGCGCTGGCAGGAACAAACCACACTCAGTATTAAGGACTAGGAGAAGTAACATGACTCAACAAGCTAAAATTCAAATGTTAGATATCAAAAAAGTGTTTGTAACGGAAGAAATGGAAACTCATGCATTGCGCGGCGTGAACCTGGATATTTATGACGGCGATTACGTCTCAATTTCTGGCCCTTCTGGTTGCGGTAAATCCAGCTTACTTTCGTTGTTAGGTTTATTGGATAGCCCAACAAGTGGCCAATATCTGATTGAAGGGGAAGACGTAAGTTCACTTAGCATTAATGAACGTGCACTTATCCGAAACAAAAAAATTGGTTTTATCTTTCAGGCGTTTAACTTAATAGATGAATTGAGCGTTTTTGACAACGTCGCTTTGCCATTACGTTACCGCGAACCAGCCTTGTCGGCATCAGACATTAAGTCGAAAGTCATCGACTGTCTTGAAAAAGTAGAAATGTCTCACCGCACTAGCCACAAACCGAACCAGTTATCCGGTGGTCAACAGCAGCGTATCGCTATTGCCCGTGCATTAGTCGGCGACCCGGCCATTTTATTAGTGGATGAACCAACAGGTAACTTGGATTCTAAAAATGGTGATGCCGTGATGTCGATGTTAGGCGACTTAAACAAAGCCGGTACGACGTTATGCATGGTAACCCACGATCCTCGTTATGCAGACATGGCGACACGCCGTTTACATTTATTAGATGGTCGTATGGCGGATGAAATAGCATTCAAGGAGGCGGTGTAATGATATTTTCAAATTTAAGGCAAGAACTGAAACTGGCGTTTTTAAGCCTAAAGCGAGTGCCAGGGTTTGTCATCACAGTTATCGCAACACTGGGTATTACGTTAGGCTCCTTAATTGCGATTTTTAATCTGAACCACTTGTTATTGGTAAAGTCATTTCCGTTTCCTAGTGCAGAAAAATTGATGGTATTGGACCATGTGATTTCACATGACGGACAAAGCCAAAATGGCAGTCAGACCATAGCGGGTATGCAACATTGGTACAAACATCAGACATCGTTGAAATCGATGGCGATGATAGTACGAAACCGAGAGATCTTAGCTAATCATCCGGACCAGCCTAGAATGTCAGTGCGATATGTCACGCCTGAGTACTTTCAGATGTTACCTGCGCCAATGGAACTCGGTAGAACCTTGAGCAAAGACGAAGGTGTGAACTCTGGCAAAAACGTCGCAGTATTGAGTTACCAGACGTGGCAGCAGTGGTTTAATGGACGTGCCGACATTCTTGGTCAAAAAATACAGCTAGGAGATGACAGCTTCACGGTAGTAGGGGTTACTGCAAAAGATTTTAGCGCCCCACAGTTGACCGATATTGAATCACAAAGCATGTGGTTATCTTGGGACTCTAACCCGTATATCGATACCGGTTGGGGTACGTTCATGAGCTCGGTTAAAGGCATTGGACTGTTGAACGATGGTGTGAGCAAAGTACAAGCAGAAAGCGATTTGGGTGAGCTTCTGGATGATGGTTATCAGGTTAGCGACGATAGATTTGAGGGCGAAGTTTTAACGGCTAATTTAATTAGCCTGAAAGAGGCGGTTATCGGTGATAAAAATCGTATTGCCTTGATGTTATTGGCGGGTACGTTAGCGTTATTGTTGATAGCTGTTGCTAACGTAACAAACCTGTTTTTATCTCGAGCAGCAGAAAAGCGCCGTACTCTGGCTATTCAGGCGTCTTTGGGGGCACGTCCTCGTCAATTGTTTACCGCTTTGTTTGCAGAAAGCTTCTTGTTATGTATGGCGTCTACCGCGTTAGGTTTGTTGATTGCGGGTTGGGGTTTTGTATTATTAAGAAAGGTTGCTGAGGGTGAATTACCAAGACTGAATGAGTTAGGTTTAGATGTCACTACGTTAAGTTTTTCTTTCGCGATTGGGCTGGTCTTGGCCTTAGTATTCGCCCGACTTTCTAGAGCGGTCGTAAACTTTAATGATTTAAAAGAGCAGTTACAGAGTAGTGGTAAAGGCAGTGGCCTGCAAATCGCCAAAGGCACGCGTAATACCTTAGTGATCACTCAGGTAGCATTAGCCAGCGTACTTTTAATCGCAAGTGCCGTGGTAATGGAAGAAGCCATAAGCACCATTAACAAACCTCTTGGATTTGACAGCAAGGATTTGTACACCCTGCGTGTTGATGTCGGTAATCGTTACGAAGGTAGGGAAGCAAAATATGCCTTGAGTAGAGAATTAAAAGCGGAATTTGCCAAATTACCGCAGGTTGAAGATGTTAGCCGAGTAATTGCTGCACCCATTCGTCAAGGCCGTATGCGTTTTACGATAAATGATGAAAACATGCAGCGAGTGGGATCTTTCCGAGTCAATTTGGTCGACCATAATTATTTCGATGTTCTGCAGCTGCCTATGGTTCAAGGACGCAGCTTTGCACCGTTATCTGACAATGATACTGCAATCGAGTTTGTAGTGAGTGAATCTTTGGCTAAGCAGCTTGCACCTGATGGCAATATTTTGGGAAAAATATTCAAAAACGAGCCTGACGAGCCAATGAAAGTGGTAGGCGTGGTCAGCGACTATTTTAACCCTGGTGACATGCAAGAAGGTAATGAGCAACGATATTATATGCCGTTTTATCCGGTACAGGGCGGCTTTCAAATCAAAGTTGCCCCCGGTGCAGAGCTGAGTAAACAAGACGTATTAAACCTGCTGCAACGTGTCGATCCACAATTGAGAATTAGTGAGCTTACTAAAGTTGAAGATGCACACGATGATCTTTTATTTACTCAAGTTGCGACGGCAGGATTAACTTTGATATTAACCTTGTTAGCCTTATTGTTGGCGGGTGCAGGCATTTACGGTGTGTTGAGTTATAGCACGCAAATGCGTCGATATGAGCTAGGTATCCACATGGCACTAGGTGCGCAAACCGGGTTTGTACAACGTATGGTTATGCGTGAGAGTTTAATTCCAGTAAGCATTGGTTTAGCAGTAGGGTTAGTTGTCGCTTTATTGAGTTATGCGGTCGCTAGAACTGAGTTAGAGTCACTGATTCAACCAAACATAACTGCGCTTGTTATTGCATTTCCTCTGATGATGGCGGCCGCGACACTAGCCTGTTATCTGCCTGTTAGAAAGGTTATAGTCGAAGATCCTGTTAAGGCGCTACGCAACGAATAATCAACGCAACGAATAATCAACGCATAATAAATACAACCCCGGCTTCACCGCATGAAGCCGGGGCTAAAGAAAAAAGAATTAAATCAAAGGAATTAAGACCCTCCCATGAACCCACGCATTTTAATCATTGATGACAAAGTGGATGTGCGCATGAGCGCCGGTTTTCTTTTAAATAATCATGGTTTTGATTGTTTAGAAGCGGAGTCACCGCAACAAGCCCTTGAGTTATTGGATACTGAGTGGGTTTCGCTCATATTACTGGATATGAACTTCACAGCCGATACAACATCTGGTGAAGAAGGATTATTTTTTCTGCGTCGTTTGGCTAAAACCGGTTTAGATATTCCGGTTGTTGCGATGACGGCATGGTCAAGTGTCGATCTAGCGGTTCAGGCCATGCAACAAGGGGCCGGAGATTTTGTGGAAAAGCCCTGGGACAACCAACGTTTGTTGCAGGTGATCAACCAGCAGTTAAAACTGCAAAGCCTGACCAGGCAGAATCAAGGACTAAAACAACAGAACAAAGATCTGCAATCTGATGACGAACTTATTTGGCAAAGTGAGTCTATGCAGGTGCTGCAAGAACAGATAGCTCGACTAGCAAAAACCGATGCCACCTTGTTGCTTACAGGAGAAAACGGCACGGGTAAAAGCAGCATCGCCCAAGTGATCCACAAATTGTCTGAACGTCACGAGCAAAGTTTGGTGACGGTTAATATGGGCGCCATTCCAGAGCAGTTATTTGAAAGTGAGATGTTCGGCCACGTAAAAGGGGCATTCACCGATGCAAAAGAAAATCGCATCGGACGGTTTGAAATGGCAAAAGGTGGAACTTTGTTTTTGGACGAAATTGCCAATATCCCTTTAAGCCAGCAAGCGAAATTGCTGAGAGTGTTAGAGTCCGGGGAATTTGAACCTGTGGGTTCAAGCCGCACATTAGCCGCTGATGTGAGACTGATTAGCGCCAGTAATGGCGACTTTGAAGCACTGCAAAAAGAAGGTTTGTTTAGACCCGATCTTTACTATCGCCTCAATACCATTGAACTGAGAGTTCCCGCATTAAGAGAAAGACCAGAAGACATAGGGTTACTGGCAAAACACTTTGTCAACAAACACGGTAAAAAGTATGGCCGACCAGAACTGACATTAGCCTCTGATGTGGAACGGCATCTAAAAGCATATGACTGGCCGGGCAACATTAGGGAACTAAGCCATATGATGGAACGTGCTGTTTTGTTGTGTGCGGGTAGTACGATTCAAACTTCCGATATTCAGCTTAGTGTTTCAAAAGTGGAATCAAATAATACTGGCTTGTCGTTGATGACGCTTGATGCGGCAGAACAACAATTACTGCAGCTTGCACTTCAGGAAACCGGTGGCATGACGGCCGAGGCGGCTGATGTGTTAGGCATCAGTAAAAGTGCAATTTACCGCCGGATGGAAAAGTACGGCATCAAAGCGAAGGACGTTTAATATCCTATGAAAAAACGCATCTCGTTAGAGCACCAGTTTAAAGTTGCCAGTCTGATATTAATGGCCGTACCAGCAGTAATGTTGGGCATTATTCTTCATTTGGTGTCGGCTTCCTGGTTGGTCATAGCGACATGTTTTTTATTTTTTATTCCTCTGCTTATTTTTGTGAGCGGGTTATACAAACAGGTTTTCGACCCTTTTTATCGGCTAACTGCACAGGTCGAGTCCATTAGGCTAGAAGACTACAGTCAGCGCATGTTAAATCGTTACGAGAGCGGCATAGCCAACGACCTTATTGTTGAGATTAATCAGCTGTCTGAAGACTTGCAGAAGCGAAAGAGTCGTTACGACCAGCATGTATTTTTGATTTATCGCTTGATTGAGCAACTGGACACGCCAATACTCGTGGTCGACCCTAAAGGCAAACTCAGCCACGCTAACGCGTCCTTTTCCAGTTGGTATAACCAACCTTGGTTGACGGTGAAAGGCACGGCCGTGAAGGAGTTTGGCTTGCAGCAAAACGATGTGGGGTGGCGTTTAACTGATGAAAGCCAGAACAAACGTTGGCAACTAAGGCACAGCCATTTTCATCAGGATGGTGATACGTTTCAGTTACTAATATTAACTAACATTGAAAAAGAGCTGAGTGCTGCAGAGCAGGATGCTTGGCGAAGACTTATTAGAGTGCTGGGTCATGAAATTCGAAACTCGTTAACGCCTATTAAATCTCTAGCTCAGTCTATCGAACAAATGCCTCTTTTGCAGGAGCATGTTCAAGGAGAACGAGTACGACAAGCACTTAGGGTGATAGTGGAACGAAGTGTGGGATTACAGGATTTTGTTGAACGTTACGCCAACCTTTCCAAAGAGTTTACGTTAAATCAGCAGCGTTTATCTGCGGCTGAACTGTCGGACAAACTCAAAGTATTGAATCCGGAACAGACAATAAACGTAGCCATTAATCACGATGAGTTCTGGGGAGATCCCGTTCTTTTAGAGCAGGTTGTGATCAATTTAGTTAAAAATGCCATAGAGGCGTCAGACGATAGTTCGGACATTACCCTAGAGTTTGATGCCAACAATAAACAGCAAATCATACGAATTGTCGATAAAGGTAAAGGTATTCAGAACCCCGACAATTTATTTGTACCTTTTTATACCACTAAACCAAGTGGCCAGGGCATAGGACTGACGTTTTGTCGTAATATTATTGAGCAACACGGCGGAACACTTACGTTGTCAAACAACCTAGAAGGTCCGGGAGCGACAGCGGAAATCGTTTTGCCTGTTTCTTAGAGAAGTAAGAATGCCAAGGGAAAAAGACGACATTATTTATTAAACAGCTTTGTCGTTACAGCAATTTTGACGTAACAGCAGTTTTGACGTAACAGCTTTGACCGCGTCAAACCTAGCAAACTCGAGAGCAACTTGTATGTGTTCTTAAGTTTAGATTAATCCCGAAAGCCAATGCATTACATTTAGCAAGAATTGCTCATTTTGTTCAGCGCCCGCTGATTTCATTCATATGATCCTTATAGATAATGATAATTCCAGAAAGGCAGTGGTGCGCTTAACCTATAGGCAACTATTCGATTGTTTAACTTTAGAACGTATTATTAACTTGTTTCTTTAAGTTTTTCTTAGGTTTATTCGCGTTCATGTTACCAGACGTGCTCTCTTAAAGCTCTATAGATTAATGTTGACATTAGAATTACCGTCTTTGTATAGGAAGAATCTACCCAAAGTCGTAGTGGGAATAGTCTCGTAAACTTATTGAATACAGCATCAAATCTCTAACCTTGCTTAGCTTGGAATAAAAGACACAGAATACCATTGATAAAACTTTGAGTTATGCCCATCAAAACTGGGTGGTTGTTCGAGGTTGCCACTTGAAATACTCACATCATCAATTCTAATTATTTGAATTTGCACGTATTAATTATTGAAACAGATACTTTGATTGTTTAATATAAATGCAAATCATTATCATTTGTGTGAATTCAACATGTATCTCACTTTTTTACCAGCATGGTTGGCATGCCTGGCACTCTATGGCAGCAGTGAAAAACAGCAGTTACTAAAAAGACCGTTGCCGCGTTCTAAGTCTTTGCTCATAAGTAGTTTGTTACTTCTGAGCTGTTTTACAATTATCTTCCAGTCATATCCTCTATCCAGTTCGTTATTAGCAACGTTATCACTGGTGTGCTGTTTTTTGCCCGCGGTTACTTTGTTAAGTGCTTATGGAAAAAAGGCTGTGGTCATTGTTACAAGTTGTCTCTGTCTATTCGGCCTCATGATGCTGGTTCTGGGAGTCAAATAGTTATGTGGAGTAAAACATTTGCGGGCTTTTTTCTCGGTTTGTTCATTTCCATGTCGATAGTTTTGAACTTGAATCTGCTCATTCCTTTGAAAATCGATACATTATTGATTAGCGGTTTGGTTATCGCTTTTCCACTTTGGGCTGCGGTACAAGTTTGGTGTTACGCCACACCTTCTAGAAAGGCAGCATGGTTAAGAGGAGTCAAAGTCCTCGTTCCGTCCGTCATCCTCAACATAATTTTACTTTATTCAAGGTAGTGAAAAGTGAAACAGCAAACATTAAAAGCCCTCACTAATGCCCACGCCTGGGTTGGATTAGTGATTTCCACCATTTTGTTTCTGGTGTTCTTGGGCGGTTCATTCAGCTTATTCCGCGAAAATATCGTTTCGTGGGAGCGTGATACTTTATACAGTCAGAGCAAGCCGCAAGTGGATGTCGGCCTGGATGTGATGGTCAACAACGTATATAACCAGTACGAAGTGGATCAACATCATCCGTTTTATATTCGTTTTCCTGAAGGGCAAAAATCCCATTTTGAAGTGTACTTTGCAGAAGAAGATGAAAACGGCAATGAAATCGACTTTAACCTGTTAGTTTCAAGCGAGACTGGTGAGATACTGACACCAGCGGATCGATTTATTTACGGCGATTTTTTATATGACTTGCACGTTGACCTGCATTTAGGGGAGTTGGGCAAGTACCTGGTTGGTTTTGTGACCTTGTTCTTTTTTGTGGCGGTATTAAGTGGTGTGGTTATCCATTGGCGAAAAATAGTGAATAACTTTTTTCAGTACCGTAAGGATGGGAAGAAGGACAAGTGGCTTGATGCCCATAATCTTATAGGCGTCATGGGGCTGCCGTATCACATTATGTATGCGTTTACTGGATTAGTATTTAACTTGGTCATTATTTATCAGATTGCGTATGCCGTTCTTTTGTATCAAGCGGATCAAAATGCGTTATTAGCGGATGCGGGTTATGTAGATACCCGAGTGGAGATGACAGGTGTCGCACAACCTATAGATGGGTTGCAGGAACTTTATGAAAGAGCACAGAACGAGTTAGGTTCGGTGAATATTAACTTTGCCAATATTCAGAACATTGGTGATGAGACTTCAACCATTCGTTTTTCTGGCAACGATCCTGAGCTGTTTTCGACCCGTAAGGAAATTGAATATGTCATTAGCTCTGGTGAAGTAAGTTACAAAACCCTGGATAACTTTGACAATGATGTGCGTTCTGGCCTTGCCATTATAGCCTCATTGCATTTTGCCGACTTTGCGGGTTATGGCTTACGTTTATTGTTCTTCGTTTTAGGCATTGGCACTTGTTACTTAATCTTAACTGGTAACTTAATGTGGATTGAGAAGCGGGCAAAACAACGAAAACACAGTGTTATTGGTTTGCACATTGTTAAGGCACTGAGTACAGGCGTGTTTGTCGGTTCTTTAGTTGCCACCGCTGTTGGCTTTGTTCTGGCACGTATATTACCCCCGCAAATGGCAGAGCGCAGCGACATGATTTTTAATGCCTTTTTCATAACCATGTTTGTGTGTTTAGCTGTTGCTTTCGTTTACAAAAATCAACAGGTGTTATCCGTACTGTTCTTGCGTATTACCAGTATTTTGATGGTGTCTGTGCCTTTATTGGATTGGATATACGTATCAGAAGGTATCAATGAGTTGCTCGTACAAGGGCGACTGGATGTGCTGGTGGTTGAATCAATTGCTGTCGTATTTGCAGTATGTTGTTGGGTGATAAGTCGTCATATGTCGAAGTCTCAACAGGCGGCGAAAATCGAACCAGTGCAATCCGATGAAGAGCCTGTTCCCAGTGCGGCTTGATGACGTGATGTTGTTGCTATAAGCACCGATACCCGGCTTCTTGAGTCGGGTTTTAATTTGATAGGTAGTCACCTAATTATCGTTTCGTGAGTTCAATTTAAGAACATACTTGTGCGTTTACTGGATTCCAGATATCGCTGGGGCGATTCTGGAATGACGGAGAGGGTGGCGGTCCCTCCTTCCATGTGGTGGTCACGCGTTAGCGCCCACGTGACCTTTTGTCACTCTGAGTTTGTTTGTGTTGGATTCCAGATATCGCTGGGGCGATTCTGGAATGACGGAGAGAGTGGCGGTCGCTCCTTCCATTTGGTGGTCACGCGTTGGCGCCCACGTGACCTTTTGTCACTCTGAGTTTGTTGTGTTGGATTCCAGATATCGCTGGGGCGATTCTGGAATGACGGAGAGGGGCGCACCGACTTCCATGTGGTGGTCACGCGTTAGCGCCCAGGTGACCTTTTGTCACTCTGAGTTTGTTTGTGTTGGATTCCAGATATCGCTGGTGCGATTCTGGAATGACGGAGAGGGTGGCGGTCCCTCCTTCCATGTGGTGGTCACGCGTTGGCGCCCACGTGACCTTTTGTCACTCTGAGTTTGTTGTGTTGGATTCCAGATATCGCTGGTGCGATTCTGGAATGAAGGAAAGGGTGGCGGTCCCTCCTTCCATTTGGTGGTCACGCGTTGGCGCCCACGTGACCTTTGTCACTCTGAGTTTGTTGTGTTGGATTCCAGATATCGCTGGTGCGATTCTGGAATGAAGGAAAGGGTGGCGGTCCCTCCTTCCATTTGGTGGTCACGCGTTGGCGCCCACGTGACCTTTGTCACTCTGAGTTTGTTGTGTTGGATTCCAGATATCGCTGGGGCGATTCTGGAATGACGGAAAGGGACACACCGACTTCCATGTGGTGGTCACGCGTTGGCGCCCACGTGACCTTTTGTCACTCTGAGTTTGTTGTGTTGGATTCCAGATATCGCTGGGGCGATTCTGGAATGACGGAAAGGGTGGCGGTCCCTCCTTCACATCCATGTGATCGTACGTCACCCTCAGCTCGACTGGGGGCACACCTTCATCCCTGAGGCGGTCGCTCCTTCACTTCCATGTGACCGCGACACACCAACATCCATGTTGGCGTCATTCCCAAATCGCCTGAGCGATATTGGGAATCCAGTTGTTGGCACAGAACTTTCAGTTTTATTTGGTAAGCGGGTTAGCGGGACTGCAGCGTGATAACTTTATCCATTGACGCTAATACGATAACTACGGATCGTTTCTGTACCCTGGCAAGTAGATGGGTTCCTGCTGATAGGCTTCGTCCATCCATTCTTTGACATAGGGTCTGGATAACAGAGCTTCGAACCAATGTTTGGTATTAGGCCAGCGTTCATTTGGTGCGTAGTGGGCATTGAATCTAACCACAGAGGGCACAAACATGATGTCGGCTAAGGAATAGCTGCCAACTAAATATTCGCCGCCAAATTCACTAATCGTATTTTCCCAGACATCATAAACTTGCTCGATAGTGTTAATTTCATCGTGTGATAACTCCTTTTTCTCCGGATAAAATGCGCTTTCGAAAAACAAATTAGAACAGATACGGCCAAAGGTGGAATGTTGCCAACCAACGAAAGCTCTAACCTTAGCTCTGGCTTTAATATCTTCTGGCATTAAGCCTCCTCCGCCTACTTCATTGGCGTACTCCATGATGGCCAATGAATCGAAAATGATAAAGCCGTCGTCGTTTAGCACCGGGACGGCGGCCGGTGGTGAGAACTCACCTATCTCTTTTAAGTTCTGCCAGCGTTGAGGACGACGTATATCAATCAACTTCTCTTCAAATGGGATGCCTTGTTCTTTTAATGCTAACCAAGCTCTAAATGCCCAGCTAGACGCGTTTCTGTTGCCCGTATATAAAATTCGACTCATTTGAAATCCTTATTATTGTTGCAGTGAAGTCATGGTATTGAATTGCAGATTGTTGTGCGCGTCGTTTTATGTCATAAAACGCATATTTTTGAGCGTTTTAAAGAGATATTTGAAGGTTTTGACATGGATGAATTTGATATTGCTATATTGAATAGACTACAGCTAAATGCACGTATGAGCAGCGAAGAAATTGGCGCACAAATTGGTTTGTCTGCTTCCGCTTGTCAAAGACGTATAAAAAAACTCAAGGCTGGTGGATATATCAAAAAAGAAGTCGCAGTTTTAGATGAAACTAAGTTTAAAGGTTTGGTGACGGTGATTGTTGATGTGACATTGGAAGTTGGTGGTGAGCAAGCACTAGACAAAATGTTAGGTGTGTTAAACCAAACACCCCAAGTTCAGCAGATATATTACGTATCAGGCGAAGCCGATTTTGTCGTGATCTTGATTTGCCAAAATATGGCGGAATTTGATCAGTTATCGAGAAAACTATTCATGTCACAGGATAATATTAAGAGATTCAGCTCTAAAATAGTGATCCAATCTTCAAAAGTTGAGACATTTTTGCCACTTACGAAAGCTAATCTTCAGTTTTAATTTTACGGCTCCCCTAAAACAAATAGAAACCTGTCTTCATATTGTAAACAAGGTTTTAGTTACTATACTCAAAGTACTAATTTTGCTCGTGATTCTGAGTGCTAGGTTGGTAACACTTAGTACTGCTAGTCAATGAATACTCTGTAGTCCGAGAGTTTGATTAGCAATTTCAAAAACAATTCTGCTCTAAGTGCTGCTCAATCGAGATTAAACGTTCGAAGCCGTATGTTGTTTGACATTCTCGGCTATAAAAATGAATGAAGGATAGTTATGAAGTTTGTACATAAGGTGGCATTTGCCTCTTCAGCACTTTTAATACTAACCATTGGGTTACTCAACACTACACAATACTTCAATATTCGTTCTGAATTGCATACCACGATAGAGGAAAGTATTGATGACATCGTTCACGGTGTAAAAAATACGGTCGCCTCAGAATTGACGGGCAAAAAAGATATTGCTTTGTTTGCAACCAGTCTGTCGGAAGAAGACCCCACACCCGAGCACATTACCAAAGTAATTAGCCAACCTAGTGTTAAAGATGCGTTCCTTTTGGTTGGTGGGGGATATGAAGCTGACGGTTCGAGATTCAAAAATGATCCCAATTGGAATCCTGGCCCAGAATGGGAACCGAGAGGCCGGCCTTGGTACAAGGATGCAAAAGCTAAACAAGAGTTAATTGTCACGGAACCTTATGAGGATTCAGCGACGGGGGAGATCTTAATTTCTATCGCGACCCCGCTTAAATCCAATGGCAGCTTTCTCGGAGCCATTTTTTTTGATCTTAGTCTTGCTGGTTTGTCAGACTTAGTAAACAGCGTCAAATTGTTTGAAGCGGGTTATTTGTACATAGTATCCGAAGAGGGCGTTGTTATTGCTCACCCTGACGCTAAGTACAACGGTAAAAAAATGTCTTCGTTTTTGCCCGGTTCGAGAATTGATACTAATCGAGTGGCGCAGGTTGAGTTGAAGGGTGAAGAGTACAATTTAAGATTCGTGAAGATTCCTTCACAAAACTGGTACATAGGCGTACTACTTAATGAAAAAATTGCCTATCAGGCTGTGTACAATATGCGCAGCAATTCGATTCTGTACGGCATCCTGGCGTTAGCTATCAGTATTTCATTCTTACTGTTTTTGGTTAAAAAATTATTGTTACCTTTGGATGAACTCGGAGACGCCATCGACGATGTCGCCTCCGGTAAAGGTGACCTCACTAAACGTCTGGATACCAACACTGATTTGGAATTTGCCCACCTTGCCGAAGGGTTTAATACTTTTACTGAAAATCTCAGAGATCAGGTTAAGCAGTTAAAATCACTCGGTAAAGACATCATGCAAGGCACGCAAATCACTGAGAGCGGTGCTGCGGAATCAAGTGAAGCTTCAAAAACTCAATTGCAAGAATTGGAACTGTTAGCTGCTGCGATGAACCAAATGGCGACAACCGCGGGTGGCATGGCTGAAAACGCTCAACAAGCTGCATCGGCTGCACGTGATGCAGAAGACTCCACTAAGGCGGGTTCCGATATTGTATCCACGACAACAAAAGCCATTAACTCGCTATCTGGTCAAATAGAACAAGCGGCTGAAGATGTTCATACCTTAGAGCAAGCAACCAGTGAAATTGAGACGGTATTACAGGTAATCAATGATATTGCTGATCAAACAAATCTTTTGGCCCTCAACGCAGCCATTGAAGCAGCTAGGGCCGGAGAGCAAGGCAGAGGGTTTGCCGTGGTTGCAGACGAAGTCAGGACCTTGGCAATGCGGACTCAGGAGTCCACAACTGAAATACGTACTATGATTGACAAATTACAGGCCGGAGCGACTGCCGTTTCTAGCGCAATGCAATCGAGTCGGGACGCCGCGGTTGATACGGTCAGCCATGCCGAGAGCACAGGCGCTGCATTGGAAAATATCTATGAAGCTATCCGCAGCATTAACGACATGAACATTCAAATAGCCACCGCAGCTGAAGAACAGAGTCTTGTGGCAGAAGAAATTAATACGAACACGGTAAAAATAAAAGACCTTTCGGTGCAAGTATCTGAAGTCTCGCAAAAAACCGATGAAGCCATTCACATTCAGACCGTGAGTGTAAAAGAGCAAAATCAGATTCTGGACAATTTCAAAGTGTAGTTTGAGCTGAGTTGTTCTTTGGTGATGAAACCAAGAGGAACGAATGATGAACAACAGATATTTTTGTTTAAGCGTCTTTGTTGCTGCCATTTCTTTCGGTGTAGTGGCGCAGGAAAATGATCCAAGTTTGCAAAAGTTAAAAACGCAACTGGCCGAATTGCAAATGAAAGTTCAGAAGCTGGAGAATAAGAGAACTTCTACTTCAAATACGACAGAAAGAGCTGACCCCAAAAATGTAAAAATGTACGCCTCGCTGCGACCTACCTTTGGTCGATTGGACGATGGTGAAGAGTATTGGGATGTGAAAGATGCACTGTCGAATGCGGGTGTGAAGTCTACCTTTGAGTTTATACCGGGCTGGACGGCGATATTGCATGGAGAGTGGAGCGTTGATTTATCGAATAACGGCGATTTTGGTAAAGCCAGACAGGTGTATGTTGCACTCGACAGCCCATACGGCCAAGTCGGTATTGGCAAGCAGCGTCCGGCACAATACCTATTCATTGCGGAATATGTTGATATTTTTGATCACGGAAACAGTCCGTTTGCCTACGATCCCGAAAGTCTATTTTTTGTAAATAACCTGCTGACCTATCAACTCAAGCTGGGCGATGTGACTTGGGTTTTGGTCAGCCAATTTAATGGAAAAGAGGGCAATAATAATAGCGACTTGTTTAACGGGGGCTTTAGTTACGATAAAGATGATTTGCATATTGCCATGACCTACGCCAGCGAAGATAAATATGATGATGATGTGAAACTCGGAAAAGATGAAATTTTTGCTGGGTCTTTAGCTTATACGTTTGCGAATAATATTTATGCGGCCGCTAGTTATCAGGCAAAAACGTATGACAGGTCCGGTGGCGACCGAGATGGCCATACATTCGACTTTTCCGTGGCTTATCCAATCGGCGAGTATTACAAAGTTAAAAGTGGCGTGTTTAGTTTTGTAGATGGCATTAAAACTAATGACAGCTTAGATTACTCTGGATTTAATCTGACGTTTGAATGGTTACCTGCAGATGGGCTCAGATATCATGTGGAATACTTAACCAAGAACTTTGACCATCGGTCTGATCTTCACTCTATATCTATTGGTTTTAGATACGATTATTCACGCACTTGGTAAAACAATGTATTGCCTGAAAGTCGGAAACAGCGACCTTAATATGGAAAGTAAATTTACGCCCGCACTGAATAAATGGCTCATGCCTGTTCTTGTACTTTGTTTTAGCGCATTTCACTCTTTTGCTGAGGAAATCATCAAAGTCACCATATTAGCGGATGACGATTACCCACCTTATAGTTATGTGGAAAAAGGCACATTAAAAGGGTTTTATGTCGATTTAATTTGGCGTGCATCCGACCATCTACCTCCTAGGTACAAAGTAAATCTAGTCGCTATGCCCTGGAAACGTGCGTTGGCTGAAATCGAACATGGCAGAGCGTTAGCTATCATACCGCCTTACATACATAGAGAAGCAAGGCCTTATATTGCCCCATATTCGGTGGTATTAGGTACGGAACAAGTCGTTACGTTTTGCCGCTCTGGTGTTCAACTTAAACAAGCTTTGGATTCAGAAAAATCTCCTCCGCTTGCCATTCATGTGGGTATAAATGCGGGTTACCTCATTTTAAATGAACAATATTACAAAGCGATAGACTTGGGTCGAATTAAGATGTGGGAGAACAAAAGTACCGATGCCAATTTGATGAAACTGCTGACGGATAAACTGGACTGTTACGTGAATGATCGTCTCTCTATTCTGGTAGAGCTAAACAAAATAAAAGCTGAAATGCCTGGTGTTGATTTTTCCGTATTGAAGGAATTAGATCAACTCAGTGCCAATACAGCGCACATTGGCTATTCAAATACCAACAATCTTTATTTTCCTCATAAAGAAGACTTTGTGAAAGAAATGGACAAAGCGATCATAAAGGTCCAATCCGAAATGGGCTCTAATGTGCCCAGATCGGATTAGCAAAATATCTAGTCGTGCTCGGGTTCCATAAACTCATCAACATTAACGGACAAAATACGTTTAAAGGTTAAATAGACATACACCAACATACCCAAAGTCATTCCCATCAAAGAATACTCTAATAATGGTAAAAATGAGCTGGCAATCGTGATTGAAACACAAATGACCGTATTAGATACGATAGCTTTACGCCAAGGGGGAAAGGCATACCAGTATGGAATTTGTTTTCCTAGGTAGAAAAATATCAACCCGGTAATCGCTAATAGGCCAAATGTTGCACTGTCTAAGTCGCCCAAAATGGCGTGTCTGATCATGTTTGCTAATATGAGTAACCCCATACATAAAAACAAGTGGCTGAAAATCAACACATTGCTCGTTGTTAATCGCTTTGCTCGTTCAAGAGTTGGAAAACTATCAAAATATATCCACCAAATTGAGCCGATCAAAAGAAAGCCAGAAGTCGCAGACAACACGTCGGAAAACTGCCAGGTTTCGTGGCTCAGGGCTCCCACCATGGCGATCATAGATTCGCCAAGTATTATGATAGCGAGAAGACCAATTCGTTCTACTAAGTGAGCTCGGTCAACTGGGCGACTGTTTAGTTTGTCACGCATGTATATTTGCCCCACGACATCGAGAACAATGCCTAAGTAAAAGATTACAAACTTTAATGGTCCGTCTACCAATACTGCTCCTAAGCTCACCAGCGCTCCAATGCATATAGTGAGACTGATATCTTTGGCAAACGTTACATCGTGTTTTGGGCTCCTATGCACGTTCCAATAAAGATAGGCGAGCATCAGCCGAACAAAGGCATAAAATAAAACAAAGTTTTGAAAATTCTGTTCAAGACTGGTTTCTGCAAAAGTGGAAAATACCACCATGATGCCCATTAACGTCAAACTAAACAGCCTGTGCTCCCGGTTATCTTCATCAAACCGATTAGCGTAAAGGGTGTGTGTCATCCATATCCACCAGACAGGAATAAACACTAAAGGAAAACGCAGTAGCTGTTCTGCGCCGATGTGGCCGTCATGTGTATGGGCTAAATCGTGAGTAACAACGCCAATGACTGCGACGAACACCAAATCAAAAAATAGCTCCAGCCAGGTGGCATGGCGGTTGTTACTTTTATAGAGGGTTAACATCAATTCTTCCCCTTAGACTGAATGGTTGTTTGTGAAAATTACAGAGCGAAACACTATTTTTGCTCTACGATTATGGCTCTAATGGTGGTCTCTCCAACGTTTGATACCTGATGTGACCAAGTGTCGTGCCACATTGTGAAACCATTTGTAATTTCCAAAGTTTTACTGCCTTCTTTTGTCGTGATGGTTGCTTTACCCCCGGACTCAAAATAAACAGTTTCGGCATTATGTTTATGCCATTCATCGCTTTCGCCGGGTTTTAATGTCATTTTAAGAACCAGCACTTTGTCGTTTTCCAGCAATACCGAATAATGTTCTGGCGAAACAAGATGGGCATGAGTAGCCTTTTCAGTTTCAGTCGCTTTAAGATTGAATGATATGGAAATAATTAGGCCAATGGTCAGGCACATAAAAGTAAAGTTATGCATATTTAATCCTACCGGTGCATGCCGCGAATGGGATAGTTGTTATCTGGGTTTCTAATCCACGCTAAACCGCTAACTAAACTCTGCAATTCGGGTCTGACAAAGGGGTTGTTAGATATGTCGATGACCTGAATGTTGCCTTCTGCATTGATCACAAAAAGGCCTGGTTCGGCAAAAGGATGGTCAGTTTCCTGCGGAGAGCGTGGATCAGATATATACAGGCCCAGTTCTTCCATCTGTTCCACAGTCAGACCGAACGCTAATGGGAAAGAAACATCGAGATGCTCAAGGTGGCTCTCAAGCTGTTCTTTGCTGTCTCCTGAAACTGCAATTAGATCGACACCTATGTCGGCAAGTGCGCTTTTTACGACTTCCAACTGGTTCAAATATCGGGTACATAAAGGACAGTGTTTTCCTCGATATACCACTACCATTTTCCAGTCGTGACCCTCAGTTGGCGCACCAAGTTCAACCGCGTCGCCGCTTTGCAGTTTCACTTTTAAATTCGGGAATGCAACTCCAGCGTGCAATTTGTTAGTGTATGAATTATTCATGGCGGTCCTCGATTAAAAGTTTTGGTTGATGTGGTTTTCAAAACGTTTTAGATCGTTATCAACATCAGCGTTTTTCATCACGTCAAAGGCGGCGAATGTTGGCAGCGCTTGCATGCCGAAGAACTTAAAGTTCATGTGCATTGGGAATAAAAGATCATCGACACTTCGGCCTTCAAAAAACTCACTTGGATCATTAAATGACTCTTCTGGTGCATTGAAGGTCACGGACATCATGTATTTGGTATTGGTTAAAGTTCCGCCTCGACCGTAATTCTTTTTAGGCTGTTTGGCATCACGCCCATCACCATCACATAAGGCGCCGCCCATGCCAGCGGTGTACACTTCGTCCATGTACTTTTTGAAAGACCAAGTAACGCCCATCCAGTTGATTGGGGACTGGAATAAGACCACATCGGCCCATTTGTGGTGTTCGAGTTCTTTTTCGACGTCAACTGTTTCAGGTACTGAGATGACTCTTGTGGTGTGGCCTTTGGCTTCCAACAAGGTGACTGCTTTGTCTACTAGTGTGGCGTTAAGTTTGCCTTCCGAGAACGGGTAATAGTGATGACCATTGATAATCAAAATATTGCTCATGATTGTGACTCCTAATTGTTAGTTCAATTCATTACTCAATTGCAGTATATTTTAGGTACCTTGTGTTAATGTTCAATTAGTATACTTTTAGTAACCTAGTGAAAAATGGCGGTGGAATGATGGAAAGTTCAATAGAAACAGATAGTAAAGGCAGAAAAAAAGTTTTGAACGCTTGTACTGAACCCTGTTCGATAGAAAAGGGTATGCGTTTGATAGGTGGAAAGTGGAAAGGCTCAATTATCTATCACTTGAAAGACGAACCCGTCAGATTTAATGATTTATCCAGAATGCTTGGCGGTGCCACTAAAAAAATGGTGGATCAGCGTTTAAAAGAGTTGGAGCAAGAAGGTATGGTGTTGCGCAAAGTCATTAGTGACCGTCCGGTCGCTGTGACTTATGAGCTTACCGATTTTGGTCGTTCAGCTTTGCATATTCTGGAAGAATTACGTCTGTGGTCGGAATCTAACAATATAAAATTAGGCTAGTGATAAAATTCACTTCTGACTTTTCTCTTTGCTCATTCGCATCAAATCGAGTTTCTTTTAACTCCTAGAATAGGCAAGGAAGGCTTGTGGCAGTGTAATTGCTATAAAAAGAGAAAGGTGTGAGAGTTAAGCTGGAGCCACTATCTAGCAGCTCCAGTCAATTCGAATATGAAGCGTTCAGACTATTACTATCTGAAAATGCCTTTAAAGCCAGATGTACCACCACTTCTTCGACTTCTGCGGCGAGTTCTCATACGGCCATATAATTCTTTACGTTTTACGTCTAGCCAATCTTGTTTGCTCGGATCTGGATTACTTGAGCTTTCTCTGAATTTACAGAATTCGGTGTATGCCTCAATGTCTTCCTGTAGGTCTAATGATACCAGTTCGACCATGATCGCATCGTCGAGCAAGCCAAGCACTGGGATATCATCTGCAATCATGTCTTGTTCATTTGAAAAATAAGCGAGCGCGCAAAAAATGTCTTCCTTTTCTTCTTGCTCTAAATCCCATTGAGAATCTTCGGCCATTTTAACCAGGATATCTAAATTGGCTAAACGTGAAGAAATAAACTCTGGCACATTGTCATCTAAACTCTCAGAAACTGATTTTGCATTACCTATGATTGCTTCCGCAGACATGCTTTCCAGGTTTTTCTTTGACTCATTTAGAATCTTTTTAAAGTGCTCCAGATCTTCGTCTGACAATGTAAAGGTAATATCCAAAGACATTAATATCTCCTTATTAGGCGTTTAAGCGCTTGTTTTGTTATTGGTTTTACAGCCATTCAATATTAGACAAATTTGTCATTTTCTCAAACGTTGATTTATGAATGTAATGCCCTTTAATCGGTATATTGTTAAAAGGTGATGCTTAAATACGGTAAGTGTGACCTAAATAAGCTTATTGGCTTCAATTTGATTTATTTGTTGAACAACTTCAAAACACTAAACTCTTACATACGACTATGCTGCACAAATTTGAGTGACAACCGTTTGGTATACACGTTTGTCACTCTTATGACTCATTTCGTGAAGTGTTATGCCAGCTTTTGCAACCAGTTGATAACAACTTGATTGGTTTCCTCTGGTTTTTCTTGTTGGATCCAATGTCCACAATTCAAGCTAGTTACCTCTGCATTGGGTACAAACTCCGTTAACCTTTCAAATTTAGGGATAACGTCTTGTTCACCATAAATCATCAGTGTTGGATGTTGAATGATTGGGTCAGCGTCTGCTAATAGGTGCCAATTCCGATCAAGATTTCTATACCAGTTAATGCTTCCGGTAAACCCAGATGATTCAAACGCCTCGATAAAAACCGATAACTCGGTTTCATTCATCAATGGCTCGCCAATTGGCTTTTTTGCTAGAGCAAGGTTGATCATTTCCATTCCGGGCTCGGGTTCGATTTGAGGTTTATTCACTCGATATATGTTCTGCAAGAAACGTCGAGTGTTTTGCTCTAATACTGAGTCGGCAACGCCAGGCTGTTTGTTAAAATGAATAAAGTAGTAGTCATCGCCCAAATATTGCTCCATTAATTCCAGCCAGGGCATGTCGCCTCGCTCCTGATAAGGCAGGCTCAGGTTGATAATTTTGTCGACTCGGTTGGGGTGAAATAAAGCCAGTCCCCAAACCACCATCGCTCCCCAGTCATGACCGATAAAAATCGCCTTTTCATAATCGTAATGGTCAAGCAGAGCGATGAGGTCATCAGTCAGGTGACGAATGTCGTAGCTGGTGACCTCAGTTGGAGAAGAAGAGTTACCATAACCACGCTGATTCGGGACAATGACATGATAGCCTGCCTCTACCAGAGGTTGTATTTGGTGACGCCAGGAAAAGGCATGTTCTGGCCAACCATGGCAGAGCACGATGGGATTACCTCTATTGGACTGTCCCGCTTCAAATACTTCAAGTGTTATGCCATTGACTGAAAGTAGAGTGGAGTTGGGAAATTCGTTTGGGTTATACATTTAAGTTGTCCTTCATAAATTTGAATTTTCAGCTGACGCCGGTGGACAATTTATATATCTTAATGGTGCCAAATATTGGCACTATTGGATGGTAATTTTACAAAATGAATATTCGACTAAGACAAGACGCCATAGTGCGTTGCCTACGCCGAAATGGAACTTCAACAATTGCTGAATTAGTGCAGGAGGTTGGCGCTTCCAGACGTACCATTTTGCGTGACTTAAATGCGCTTCGTGAAGAAGGTTTTGTGATCCATTCAGAATCGGGGAGAGGGGGAGGCGTGCAATTGGATCCTCGCTCACTGCAAACGTCCGTGCGCCTTTCGGTATCGGAAGTATTTGCACTGCTCATCAGCGTTTCATCCATGTATGCCATTGGAAACCTGCCATTTTCAAGTATCGCCGATACTGCGCTGGCAAAGATTGAAAGAGCTTTACCACAAGATAAGTTACATGACTTAAGGCAGCTATTAGGGTGTTTGTACGTCGGGAAACTCGCGCCGCAAGTGGATGTGACAAACATGAGAGAAATGGACCCTGAGCTATTACTTGCATTCGAGAACAGCTTTCTTAAACAACAACATTTGCGCTTTCAGTACAGCGATGCAAAAGATAAGGTTACTAACCGAACCGTCGAGCCTCAGGCTGTGTTGATTCTTCCACCTCTATGGTATCTGGTCGCCTGGGACCCAAAGCGCGATGATTTTCGTCACTTTAGAATGGATCGTATTCGAAACCCTGAGGTAATTGAAGGCACTACTTTTTTACGCAGACGTGTGCCATTTGACGCACACGTTTCTCCAGCTCGTAATCTTGCGCGTTAATCTCTCATTTTGGAACGTATTTTTTAAATGGCAGATATGCCTAATGTTAAACCAAATATCAAAAACGTAATGCCACTGATTTTGTTGAATCGATCTTGGTTCTTTCCCTTGTTAATCATGGGCTTTGCCCGAGCGGCAAGCATGGCATAACCAAAATAAATGGAAAAATGAATGAGTGCCGTGATAAAACACAGTGCATTAACTTGAGGTGTTAACTCCAAGACTGGATTGATAAATTGTGGCAACAGCGCAGAAACAAATATAAGGGCTTTTGGGTTTAATAGTGTTATCAAAAATGCTTGTTTGAATATTTTCCAGGGTTGATGGGCCAAGTTGGTTTGAGCGACGTTACTGTCTGCTTGAGATGCTGATGAAACATAAATTTTGAATCCCAAGTAACATAAATACAATGCGCCAATTGTTTTGATGACCAGCAATAATTCATCAAACGCTACAATAACCGCGCTTAAACCCGTCGCACTGATTATGATCAAAATCTGAAATGCAAATACATTGCCTAAAACCCCAAGTGCAGAAAGCTTCCTGCCATACTTCAATCCATTATTGATAGAAAGCAAAACGGACGGTCCTGGTGATAAAAGAAGTATGGTAATGACCATTGTATAACTGATGTATTGCTCAAAACTCATTTTGCTTCAACCACATTGGTTAGTTGACTCTTATTGCCATAATCGCGAACGACATTGGCAACTCTGATCCGAAAGCGATTAAACAGCTCTGCTTTGCCTTTTTTCTGGGCTTTTTGATGTTCAAAATGCTCCCTCCACTGCTTTATTGCGATCTCGCTTTCCCAAAACGACAATGACAAAAACGAATTGGGATCACAGAGACTTTGAAAACGTTCAACTGAAATGAAACCATCAACACGTGTTAGTTCGCTTTTTAAATCCTGTGCAATTTCAAAATAGGAGGCTTGACCTTCTGACGTTGGGTTTACTTCGAAAATCACCGCTATCATAGGTTTTCTCCATCAAGATTTCGTTTGTAGTAGTCTGGCACTACTCGCAAAAATGTGCGTTTTTCGCTAACAATGAATTTTTCCCGTTGGGCAAAATCAAAATTGCGTTTGCCCAATTCAGATTGTTGTAATCTGCTTCTGTAGCTTTCATAATCGGCCAGTGAATCGAAACTGATCAATCCATAAGCGGTGTTATTAGTGCCTTCATGAGGCAAGAAATAACCTAAAAGCTCACCTCCACATTGAGGAATAATTTGCCCCCAGTTTTCCGCATATTGTTCGAACATGGCAATTTTGCAGGGGGCTATTTGATATTCGATAAAACAAGTGATTTTCATAGTAGTCGTTTCCATTTTGTTTTTTGAGCAGTCTACTTGTCTTAATTTGTGACGCTTCGATGGCGGTCGAACTATAAGAGGAATAAGCGTGGAACCTAATATTGCCTTTATCGGAAACTTGCTGGGCGACGTGGCTCGCTCCAAAATGCTGACGGCTTTAATGAGTGGCAAGGCGTTAACCGCAACGGAACTATCACTTGAAGCCGATATCACGCCACAGACGGCAAGCAGTCATTTGACGAAGTTAGTGGAAGGGGAGCTGCTAATTGTTCGTAAACAGGGGCGTCATAAGTATTTTCAACTCAAGAATGTTCAGGTGGCTGAACTCATTGAACAACTGCTTAATATTAGTGCCTCCGTCCCTGCCGCTAAAATTACAACTGGCCCCAAAAACGAGAGATTAAGAAAGGCTCGCATTTGTTACGACCACCTTGCCGGTGAAATGGGTGTTAAGTTGTTCGATGCTTTGATGGACAAAGGCAGACTGGCAGACAATTCAACTGGGTTATTTTTGACGGAAAAAGGTAAGGCCTTTTTCAATGAAATTGGTGTCGATTTAAGCGAATTCAAAAACCGTCGCCGGCCATTATGTAAGGCGTGTTTGGACTGGAGTGAAAGAAGAAGCCACTTGGCCGGAAGCCTTGGGAAATGGGTGCTGAACGATGCGATACAACGAGGTTGGGCAAAACAAGATTTAGACTCCAGAGTCCTTCAATTTACACAGCAAGGAATTAAGGCATTTGAAAAAAAATATGATATTTGAAATTGACATTGTTGCGAGAGTCGGAGGCAAAGAGTTTACCGCCTTAGTGACAGATGTTCCTTGATATGTAGCCAAAAAATTAGCTGAACGTATTTTGGAGCAGGTAAGACAGCTTGCCAAAATCAGTCCTGATAATGATGAGTCATTTGGAATTACCGCCAGTATAGGAATTTCACTAAAACAAGAGCAAATAGGTGAATCTTGGCAAGCGGCTGATTAGGCGCTTTACGTAGCCAACAGTTCTGGCCGAGATACTGTCGCTTTTAATTAGTATTTAGTGGGCTGGGTCTTTTTCTTTATTTCATGGTTAATTCACATTTGTAGTGCATAAATGTTTAGTATGTTGTTAGTTCGATGATTTTCTTGATAAAACTGACCCAAAAAAGTGAATCATGCAGTATCGTTTCTAAGTAATTTTAACTACGCTTAACGTAAGAGTGTTGCTGAGAATCTAATTAAGAGGAATAACGAGTGCCACATAATAAGAAAAAACGTAAGTCTTCATCAAAATCGAAAAAATCCCATTTGAAACAAGCGCCGGGGTTGGTCACTTCCAATCCAAAACACTCTATTTTTGTGGGAGGGTTTTTAGTTGTCTTAGGTTTGTATTTTATGATCTTTGAGTCAGGAAGTGCCAACTTCGGCATTGCCATGTTGTTGATCATCATTGGTGCCGTAACCGCTTTTGTCGCCAAGATTGCGGCGCCTCGGAACAAAGAATAGAAATATACTCTGTTAGATTGTAAATCGATAAAAATATTGGGCGGTTTTGTACGTAATGAACGCCGCCTGCTTGTTTTCGAGTTTTGTCGTTAAGTGTTGCCAACTCTGTTTTAGTTCATCAAAACTCATATGCAGTTTGTCTACTGGGAAATTTGAACCTAACATGCAGCGTTCCGCGCCAAACAATTTTATGGCTGTCATTGCATACTCTAAGTATTTTTTCTGTTCAAAGTTAAAATTGAACATTACAAAACCGGAGAGTTTGAAATAACAATTAGGTAAAGACGCAAATTTCACCATAGCTTCTCGCCAACGTTGAAATCCCGTTTCACTTTGATCCCAGGGGGAGGCGAAGTGACAAATGGTGACGTTTAACTCAGGCACTTGTCTTAACGCTTGATAAACCACGTGGTATTGCTCTTCGGTCAATTGTAAATCAAATGACAGTTCACGTTGAGCGATCTGCCGCCAACCTGAAATCCATTTTGCACTATTAAACTCTGGCAGAAGATGATTTTCACACGGGCTTTTGCCTATCATGTGTCGCACACCTTTAACATGTGAATGTTTTTGTTGTGCGGTCAGCTGCTGTTCTAGATTGTCGGCGGTAACATCCACTGCCGCGACAATCGCGCCTATTGGTGCTCCATCGGATATGAAATCCTGTATTAATGCGGTTTCTTTTTCGTTGTGTTCGGGAATACAGCCGACCTGAATATGAACACTTTTGATTATGCTGTCATTGTGATCATTAACATAATCTTCTGGCAGATAATTGCGCCGGATTGGGTCGGGCTGGCCAAAGAATCTGGTCCCGCCCTTGTCTTCAAGCCATGGATAATGAACGCGCCCTAAGTCCCACAGATGGTGGTGAGCATCGATGATAGGTAGATTCATCAATCAAACAGGCTTAGGTTTGAATAACGTTTTTTGAATGCCAGCGGATCAAAATGCAGCTTTTCTACTGAAATTTTTGATTGCTCAAATTCAAACTCTGAAATGAAGTTGAGTCGCACTCTTTGACCCTGATGGTCGCCATCCAAATACCATTTAATAGCAACGGTTCCTTGTTTTGAATCGTGAATGACACTTTCTATCTGACAGAAAATTCTCGATAGCTTCTGGTTCAGGTTAAGGACAACTTCTGTGGCTGGGTAACTTGCGATTAACTCTGGTTGTTTATGTTCAAAGTAAACCTCAAGGGCAGCCGACAAATTACTCTTCGCCCAGATTGACCACCATAGGTCTAAAGTTTCAGACAGACCAACATTGGAAATATAATCCGAGGGTTTTGCCAGTTCATTTTGCAGGTGGTCTTGTTGATCGTAATTGCAGATCACCAAGGGGGCCGGAGTTGGCATCCTGTTTAGGTAGTCGTCTTCAAACAGGCTCAAGCCTGATATCAGTGCTTTGGAGTCCACTATGGAGTGGATGGATTTGATGACGTCTTTTTGGTGTTCTAACCAAAATACATAGTCAACATTTTGTGTTCCGTCTTTAGGTGTTAAGCTTAAACTGACCAGCGATTGCTCTTGCCCCTCAACAACGTTCGCTCTGTCACATCGTGATAAGCCGGCGTAATAAAACCAAGACAAGGGAATGGATTTTAACTGTTCTGCACCATAGGCTTTGCAACCTTGCTGAGTCCAGCTGGTAGAATGTAAGAACTTTTCTCTCAGCGCAGACAAGTTTTGCTGAGTAAATAAAGATACGAATGTTTGTAACATGCTCATTTTGCTTGCCTTTCCTGTTTGGTATTAAAATCGCGGATGAGATTGGCATACATGGCAATTTCGTCATACACGGTCCATTCGTTGACAATTTTGTTGTCTTTAATACGTAGGTGTGTCGCGGCGAGCACGAAGTGATTCTGGCCCGTGTATTTGGCGAGTTTTTCATTGCCAGACTGGAAAGTACCCGCTAACGACCAACGGATAGCTATGTCTGTCTGATCGTCATCAAAAGGCACGACGGCCACGTGATCACAGGTAACTTTTGCATCAGGGCAAAGGCCCAATGATTGGATTAATACGCCTCGTATTCCGGGTATACCACAGGCTTCTACACCGCCAGGCCACTGTATGGACGCATTTTTATGATAAAAATCAGAAACCTGACTAAAGGCCTTTTGGTTAAATAACGTGTTAATCCAGTTTTGTGCAAATGCCAGATAGTCAGGGTCTATGCTTGTCGGCCACTGATGTTCGGTTTCTTCGCCAGCGATGACCCGGCTGTATTCAGATTGATACCAGGAAGTAAACTCGGCGGGAATTGGTAATGACGCGAAGTGAGCCGCGGCATCCAGCGGATCTAAACCAAGTTGTTTAACCAAAAAACTGTTGTCGCGCATTAACCATTCGTAAACGATTTTGTTTTCAAGGCAAATGCAGTCCGCGATGGTGGTCACTCGACCCGTCTTTCCGGTTGCCGCGCCAAATTCAGACGGACCCGTGTTGGTCATGATGCTGGTGATACGATGCGAAGAATAATATCCCGCTTTTTCACCTAATTCTCGCCAAACAACGTTTTCTCCAATTAACGAACGGTCTGGAAACGCGGCGATGGTTTTAAGGGTATTCTTTACAACTGTATCTACATCGTCGGAATAACCGCCTAAGGTATGTACGGGACAATATTCGCCATAATAATCCAGACACAAACCGACATTTTTCTGCTCCCAGATACGATGCGTGATACGAATTATATAATCGACAATATCGATAAATTCATCGTCAAACCCTTTTAAATCCTGCACCTTTTTTCCATCAGGATTAAGCAATTCCGGAAGTGACTTCCAGTATACTTGAGTGACATTGTTTTTTTGCATAAGTACTCTTGTATTACTATTTATTTAAGTTTGAATTCGAAGTCTTTTTTAGTCAAAAGAAACGGTTTTAATGTTGTTGGATAAACGCATCATTTCAAACACGTCCAGACCCATCTGATGGCACATATGGATGATGTCGATGGCAACCCAATTTTCTTTTAACAGCTCCCCTTCACGACGCCAAATATCCATTACCCTGAGTTCCAGCTTTTTACCGCATGGTGGTAGACCTAACCAGCCGCCCACTAAGTGAGAGCCATGCATATGCGGCCACCCGCCAGTAGCGACGTAATTGCCCTTTTTAACTATGGTGGCCTTGTGATCGACAACTCGGTCAGGGAAACTGAAAACAAATGGGCCTTGGTGGTGTTTTCTAAAGCCGCTTATTCCATGGGTGGTGCCAATGCCTGCAGGTCCGTACCACATGAAATCAGGGTGCCAAAAGTTTCCCAATTTCATGCTTTCTAATGATTTTCCATCAAAACGACCAAGCTCGTTTAACATGCCCATAACAAGCGTTTCTGTTTTGTCTGCCTCTGAACTATCTTGAGCATTATCTGGATTAAGGCCATCCATAGTACTTGGAGGCATAATAAGGCCGTCGTGACCAAGGCTTTTTCGCAGTGGATTGACACCCGCTTGATTCATCACATCGAGAAAATCGAGGATCTGGAAGTATTCACAAATTTTTCTATTTTGGTCTAGTTTGACCAATTCTGTAAAACGAAGGTATAGGGTTTTTCCCGTTGCTGGAATAGTCAGTAAGTCTTTGTCAAAAGCGCCGATGAAATAACCCGTTGCCGCTATCCACCTATTACCTTGATACTCGCTTTCATATTCAATGAAGGCCTTTCGTTCAATATTCGTCAGAGACCTTTGCAGTAAAGACCAGTATTTTGACTGAATTTCGTCCGTCCCATTTAACTCATTAATGGGGTAAGACACATTAAAACTTACGTCATCAGAGACAAATTCCGAGATGGAACTTTGTGTCGTCAGGGCTTGATAAAAAGGTTGTAAAAATGACATAAAACCTTACTCCTTATACGATGTATTGCAGTGACCACAAGAAGATCAATGAAAAGATGAAAAATGCGAACAGCCAGTAGTTAATTTTGTCGACTTTACCAGGCAGGCGATACCAGCCGTCTTCTTTTTCGGCTAGGCCTTCGCGAGCGAATTTCAGCTGTTGACCTTTAATGGTGTATTCCGATAATTCGGTTTGTTTTCCATCAATGGCCAAACTGGCGGTGATAGATATGAACACTGTGGTACTCGCACCGATTAAACAGTACCAAGGCCAGGCAATATCGGTAGAGAGTGCCACCGCGGCAACGGCAATAAATCCGAAGGCGGTGCCCACTAATAGGCCATTCTCGGAGGTGTGTTTTGAGAAGAAGCCCAACGCGAACATACCTAACTGAGCCCCCACAAAGTAAGAGCCAACTTTACTTAAGACTTCCAGAATTGAACCCGTACTATGTAAGTGATACATGATGGCCGGGAAGATGATGATCAGCGCCCAAACTAGAGTAAATACACGAGAGGTTTTCAAATAGTGGGCGTCGGTTTCATTTGGCTTAAAATATTTTTTGTAAAAGTCTATCGTAGAGATGGTGGATAATGAGTTAAACGCGGAGTCAAGGCTCGACATTGATGCTGCCATCACCGCCGCCGCAATGATCCCCATCAGACCCGGCATGCCATAATCTGCCGCAAATTGCAGAATGATGGTATTGTCATTATCAAACGGTTTACCTTGGTAATAGCTGTAAAATAAAACACCTAAAACGATGAAAAAGAAGTAGATGAAAAAGGCCACAAAACCCATGAACAAATATGATTTTTTGGCGTCACCAATATTCTTAGCAGCTAGTGTGCGTTGCACCATCATCTGGTTACTGCCGTAAACCGTGGTGTGATAAAGAGCCATTGCAATGACACCACTCCAGACCGTGGTCGTGCTAGTAAAATCCCAGTCCGTGATTAATGGGTTTAACTTGCCTTCAGCCTTGAGTTGACCAAGTGCTTCCAAAACGGAGAAGTTGCTTTCCTGGGTAAGGGCATAAAAGATAATGCCGGCACCTGCAAACAAGATGACGGATTGAATGACGTCGGTCCAAATTACAGCGGTGATGCCACCTAATACGGTATAAACAAGGGCGATAATGGTCACTATGACGATTGCCGATATGACATCTATACCCGTGATGAAGCTCAATACAACAGATGTTGCGTATAACACGGCGGCAGAACTCATGGTTTGAGAAATTAACCATATTGTAGAAATCACCGCACGCGCTCGTTTACCAAACCGCCTTTCTTGATATTCGTAAATGGAGGCAACACCAGAGTTATAAAAGAACGGAAAAAAGAAGATGATGACCGCCATGATCACCAGCGGGTAGTTTAAATGAATGGCGATTACGGAAAGGCCTTCTTTATAGGCCCAGGCGGGGGCACCTAAGAAGGTCATGGCACTGACATAGGTGGCGACCACCGAAATACCAATAGCCCACCAAGGCGTGGTTTTTTGCCCTACGTAAAAGTCTTGATCGGTTTCAATCTTTTTGCCTATTACTAATCCAAGGGCCAGGTTTGCCACAATGTAGATAAGCAAAATAGACCAGTTTAATGCACCAAATTCAGCCATAATCCCGTCCGATATTTATCATTTTTGTTATCAATTTTTAGTCACTATATTATCAATTGACTTCGAAGTCATTAATTAATAGCATGGATTTCACAAATTTTTATACGAGCTAAAATCAAGGGATAAAAATAAGGTAGCAACAATGGCAAACTTTCAACAAGAAAAAGCCTTTATTTCTCAGTATTTTGATGAGTTAGAGAAGGCCGAGCAAAACAACGTCGCCGATGTGCAAAAAACATTTCTGGCTGACAACTACAAATTTTACGGTGTTTATCCCTTTAACGAAATTGACTCAAAAGAGGAAGTGGCAGATAAAGTATGGGTTCCTCTTTATCGTTCTTTTTCTTCGATTCAGCGCCGACAAGATGTATTCATGGCCGGCGAAAATGAGGTCAGTGGCGAAAATTGGGTAATGAGCATGGGCCACTTCATGGGGTTATTTGACGCAGATTGGTTAGGGATCCGTGCCACGAAAAAGTTAGTGATGTTGCGATATGCCGAATTTAACTGCGTAGAGAAGGGTAAGATCACTAAAACGGGTTTGTGGTTAGACATCATAGGCTTGATGCATCAAGTTGGCATTAATCCATTGCCGCCGCAAACGGGAGCATCTTTTGTTTATCCCGGGCCTCGTCATCACAATGGCTTGTTATTTGAAGCACAAGAGCCAAAAGAAGCTGAGCAGACTTTGTTTGTATTAAATCGCATGATCAATGACTTGGCACAGTTAAATCAAACGGGTAATGACAGGGCAGGCCCCGAAGTAATGCAAAAAAACTGGCAAGAAGATATGGTTTGGTATGGCCCCGCAGGAATAGGCGCTACCTATACAATCCCAAGGTATCAACAGCAACACATGTATCCATTCAGAGAAGGACTAACCGATAAGGTATTTAATGGCCACGTTTGCCGTTTTGCCGAAGGTCAGTTTGCCTGCTTTTTTGGCTGGCCAAACTTATCCAACAAATCAAACGGCGGATTTCTTGGTCTGCCAAGTGGTGATGCCAGAGCCGATATGCGGGTGGTGGATGTGTATTATCGCGAAGGGGATAAATTATTGGAAAACTGGGTGTTAATCGACATTCCATATTGGTTGAAACAACAAGGTGTGGACATCTTAGAACGAACTGCATCTATCTTAAACCCATAACAATGAGCGGCTGGAATTAACATGTCACAAAAGTTTTTACACAACAAACAGATCATTCAAAAGTTAAGTCGTTCACAATATGACTTTGAGCCCGATACGGTGTTGGCGATGTTAAAAGACGTTTTTCACCCAAATGCAAAAGTGCAGCTGTCCTATCCTTTCGAAGATTTAGCAGGACCCGAAGGGTTGTTTTTTGATGCCCTCATGCCCCTGCTTCATGCGATCCCAGACTTAGAAAGACGAGACACAATAATCATTTCTGGCCCTACGGACCGGAATGATAATTGGGTTGGCTGTTGTGGTTATTTTTGTGGGACCTTTGCCAAACCTTGGCTCGATATTCCGGCAACAGGACACATGGTTTCGATGCGATTTCATGAGTTTTATCGTTTTCAGGACGGTGTCGTGGTTGAGTATCAGGCCATTTGGGATATTCCGGAGGTAATGATGCAAGCCAAAGCCTGGCCTATGGTGCCAAGCTTGGGGCGTGAATGGCATGTGCCTGGACCTGCTAGCTTAGATGGCATTCAACTAAGGCCATGGTCTGAGTCGACCGCTAAGGCCACGGAAAAAGTGGTGTGCGAGATGTTAGAGAGTTTAGGAAAGTTTGCGGAGCAAGGTGTTGAAGGCATGCGCCTGGAAGATTACTGGCATCCCAAATGCAGTTGGTACGGTCCTTCAGGTATTGGGACTGCGCGTACAATAAAAGGGTTTCGAAATTGGCACCAAATTCCATTTTTAAATGGTTTGCCAGATAGAGTGGGCGATCCTCATGCCGGGCATCTATTTTCTGATGGCGATTATACAGGATTTACTGCTTGGCCGGGAATGCATATGACGGTGAGCGGTTCTGGTTGGTTAGGCATAGCGCCGGGCAATCAGAAGATCACTATGCGCAGTCTGGACTTCTGGCGTGTTGAAAATGGCCTGATCCGTGAAAATTGGGTATTGGTGGATTTATTGTCGGTTTATGATCAACTGGGCGTCGATGTGTTAGGTCGTATGCGAGAGTTTAATAAGGCAATTACCTAACGGTTCGAATGCTGTTCCCCCCATCTGTTAATCGTTCCGGCTTCCGTTAGCCGCGTAATGATCCGATCAAAACGTTCCAGAAGATGGGCGCAGTTAGAACGTTTAGAAAAGGCAAAATGCACCGGATTTGTGTTAATTGCTGGAGTTAATGCAGTGAGCTCGTTTTCGAGCTCATTGCGTTTAATGAAATCCAAACCATCCCAATAATCCATTAACATGTAGTCAGCGCGTCGTTTCTGCAACATGCCTACCATTTGTATTTTATTTTTGATGAAAAAAAACTGTGTTGGATGGGCATTGATAGTTTGATCAACTTTGTCACCAAATGATCCGCCCAACGGAACTAGCCCTTTTTTTAGCAGAATATCCGATAAATTATTAAATTCCAGTGGCCTGTCTTTGAGCGTAAATACCGTTGTTTTATTATGGAAATAGGCTTTAGAAAACTGATAAATTTCCGTTCTCGGTGTTGTTTTATACATGGCTAATACGAGATCTATTTTACCTACTTCTAGATAAAATAAGGCTCTGGGCCATGGGAGAGCGGTGTAGTTGACCGTCAGGCCTAATTCTTTAGTGATTTCATTAAATACATCAAAGGCAACACCTTTCAATTTGTATTCATTTTTATTTACGTATGCCAAAGGTAGCCAACCTTCTGCCGCCGAATATTTCAACTGATCGCAACTCTTCGCTACGGTGTTGTTGTTGAATATAATCATAGCTAAAAGGCAAAGGGATTTTGTTAGATTCAAACTAGTCATTCATTTCAGTCAAAATTTCTATGCAGGCATGAGGTTAGCCTAGAAGTAACTCACATATTTGCAAATAAAAATGAGTTGTTTTGACTTCGAAGTCTTGCTTTTGTTTCTTTTTTTTGTGGTTGTATTTTTCATGATTTCATTTCATATCACTATGAATTTATTGAGTTTATTGCTTATCTTTGTTAAGTCGTAGACCTGATCGTTACCTTGGTGGATTAAAATAATGTCCGATCTAGTGTTGACTTAAAAATGAATCCGAAGTACAAATTATCTCAGCGATTAATAAAAACACAATTTCGCAGTAAAAATAAAAACGAACATGATAACTTGAAGGCAAACGGGTAAGTGAGGGGAACAAAATGAAGTCTGTTACGCACAATAAGTTCTATAAAACGGCAATAGCCCTAGCTGTTACAAATGTCTTGTTAAGTCAACCTGTATTGGCGGCTGAGCAGGAAGAAGAAAATGATTTTGAAAAAATAATGGTTACGGCAAACCGCCATGCGCAAAGCTTACAGGAAGTTTCCTCCTCAATTACCGCCGTGGGTGACGAAGACATCGAGCGTGCCGGCATTACTGATATCACAGGTTTAGAAAGCGTTGTTCCAGGACTAAAGGTCGGTAGCTCGGGTGGTGAAGTTCGCCCAGCCATGCGTGGTGCCAGAACCAATGAAGTTGGAGTGGCAGGAACTGGTATTGCTGAACAGGTAGTTGGTATTTTTCAGGACGGTATTTATGTCCCTACTACGACGGCTGGTTTAGGTGCGTTTGTGGATGTCGAACGAATTGAAGTTTTGCGTGGTCCACAGGGTACCCTTTATGGTCGTAACACTTTTGCAGGCAGTATCAACGTGATCACTAAGCAGCCGGAAATGGAATCATTGGAAGGCAGTGTTAAGGTAACCACGGGTGCTTATAATCGAAGTGCATACGAAGGCATTTTAAACTTACCTATGGGTAATGACGTCGCGACACGACTCGTGATTGCGTCGGATCGTCATGATGGTTATATCGAAAACCATGTACTGCCAGGCGCCTCAGACGACTTAAGAGAAAAAAATCAATTTTACGCCCGTTCGGTAACTCGTTATGAAGCCAGCGAAGACTTAAATCTTACCGTAAGACTGGATTATTCAAAAAAAGATGCCAACTCGGAAGCGATTTGGGGTTACCAGCAGATTGCCGGTTATCAGATCAGTGAAACCAGTCCAGGTTCCGGTGTGTTTAATCCAAATGCAACCGTCACCGCAGGCCATATTTACCAACCTGGTGATGCTCAACGTAATGATTTAGGGCCGTATGACGTTTATCGAAACGCCTTCTCACTCGATCAACAAGAAACATTTTCAGCAACGGCAGTGTTAGAATGGTACGGAAGTTTTGCTGACTTTAAATGGACAACTAACTATTCTGAACTTTCGGGTAAACAATTTTACGATAATGACTACAGTGACGGTGGTCTAGACTTTGTTGGTGGTTTTGGTCGTCAGGATGATCAAGAAAACTTCTCTACCGAACTACAGATCTCTTCAAACCATGAAGGTCCACTTCAGTGGATTGCGGGTATTTATTATTATGAACAGGAAGCGGATTGGTCGTGGATCTGGCGTGAAGATACAACAGGAGACGGCACCGCCGATAGTTTAGTTGTGCCAAGCTGGGGTAACCCGGATTATGATCCTCATACAGTCGATTCCGTTGCTGTGTTTGGTCAATTACGTTATGACGTTTCAGATGAGCTACGTTTAGTCGGTGGTCTTCGTTACAACAAAGACGAGAAGTCATTCACGGGTGAAAATATTCCAGATTGGGATGACGATGCCGTATTGTGGAAAGCAGCAGTGGAATTCGATTATTCCGACGATACCTTGTTATACGCGAGTGCTGCGACCGGCTATCGTACCGGTGGTGCTAATGACGGCCGCGTTGTTGCAAGGGGCGCGGAACCACTTTACGACAACGAGGAAGTGATCTCCTACGAGGTCGGTATCAAGACCATGTTGTTAGATCGTTCAATGCGATTTAATGCATCGGCATTTATCAACGAATACGATGATGTAAAAGCCCAGTTGTTTGCGGTGGCATGTAACGATACAACTTCTGGTCAAACTATCTTAGAGTGTGTGGCTGAAGGCACACAAACGACATTTGAATATTATGAGAATGGTGGCAGTGTTGAATCCCTTGGTGCTGAAGTTGAAATTCAATGGTACCCAACGGATGAATTATCTATCGGCAGTTCATTGACGTATCTTGATTCAACTTTTTCAGATGACTATGCAGTGGGTAATTCAGAATTACGTCCGTTGTTAGGATTAGGTAACCTGGAAGGTCGTCAGGACGTAAACGACAATAACAGTCAGTTTAGCTTTAAAGGCTGGAGTCCTGCCATGTCGCCTGAGTTTACTTTGGGTCTAACAGCAACGTACGAGTTTGACTTAGGTGATGAGTCTTATTTAATTCCTCACTTAGCCGTGAGTTATTCGGATGACTATTTCGCATTTGATACCAACATTGATGAAGTTAAAGTTGATGCCCATGCCATAGTAAATGCTCGTGTCACTTATATTATCAATGAAAACGTGCAGTTAGATTTCTTTGTTCAAAACTTAACGGATGAAGAAGTACTGACTCGTGGCGTGGTTCATTCACAAATTGTTAACGGCGCGCCTGCCAACTCGGTTCAGGCCAACTGGAATAACCCAAAAACCTGGGGCCTGAGCCTAAAATATTCGTTTGATTAATACATCTTACGAATAGCAAAACAAACACAGAAACGGATTTCTAATTTTTATGCCATCTTAGTTTGACTATTAGCGTCTCTTATTCCGAGGTTGGGGGAATAAGAGGCGATTAAGACTAATACATTCTCCCCAAACTAATTTGGCTTTTTTGATTTTTCTTTTATTTCTTTTTTCTGCATCGAATTTTAATGTGCTTGGCTCATGAATGTCCCAGTATGAGTTGCCTTGAACTCCCCCTATTCTGATTTTGTTAGTTGCGTAGATAGTAACTAAACAACGTCTGCGGGTTGTTATTTCTGACTCAAATTTATAAACTCATAGAATTGCTTACCTAGGTACATTTAACACGCCTATACTAAGTTTCAAATATCATAAAAGGTAAGTAACCACCGCAACTATTTGGAACTACAAATGAACATCACCCTCAGAGCGTTTGTTGTTTCCTTTTGTGTCATTCTGACTGGATGTGCCACATCGCCCAAAAACAAGTGGGATACGAGTAAATCAATTTTACCTTGTTGGGACTCCGTAAAACGCTCAGCCGCAACGGCCGCTAACGACACTTACACTTGGGCACCATTAACCACAGCCTTTTTGTTTACTCTTAACAATTATGACCAAAAAACCTTAGATTGGGCTACAAAAGAAGAACCGCGTTACTGGGGGCTAGAAAGAGCAAAAAAGAAAAGCAATGAGATGCTCGACGCCTTAAAAGCCAATTTGTTGATATCAAGCTTAGCCGCAAACGCTAATTCTAACTCAAGATTAGCCTACGATTTAGGCTTCCAACTTACCGCTATTGGACTTAATCATGCTGCCACCAAGACGCTAAAACAAATTACGGACAGAAAAAGAATCGACAGGGATGTCAGCGGCACCAGCAAAGATAGTTTTCCGTCCTCCCACGCTTCTTCAGCCGCCATAATCACTAGGCTTACCGCAAATAATATAGACAGGACAAATATCAGCCAAGTCCACAAAAACTGGTGGAAGTTTTCCACCTTTACCGCGGCCGCCTTGACGGGGGTAGAGAGAGTAAAAGGCAAAAGGCACTATCCGTCCGATGTTTTTGCAGGTTACGCATTGGGGAACTTCCTCGGCATATTCCTAACGGAGCTTTTTGTCCCCGAACAAGATCAGAGCCAAGTCCAAGTTAACCTGTTGGTGGTCCCCAATGGCGAATTAGGCCTGTTATTTTTCTATCAGTGGTAATGACAAAAGACAAGCTCAATAGAACTTCCCCGCTACAACTTCAACATCGCCAACATCTCATCGACCGAATAGAGTCCCACGCGCTTTTCGCCACTGGGCAAGATAGTCACGGCAGAAACAATGGGGTCACCCATTAGACAGACCGAGTCAATAGCACGAGTGAGCTTATGCCGCTCGTGCAGCGTAATTAATTGTTTTTCCTGGCCAAGTTGTTATCAATTTATTCGCGATTCGTTTTTCGTTTGTTTGT